>Ga0154670_1002_pt10 | contig 26982 bp, 29 predicted proteins | sample Rifle2008BG13ft_FD_116099 | JGI IMG/M metagenome (GOLD analysis project Ga0154670, IMG submission 116099) | Chloroflexi bacterium RBG_13_50_10
TCATTAACCACGGCTATCCGCCGTGCCCTCCATTTTTGTATTTCCCCTGACCTGGAAGACTCAAACCTTGCTCAGAAAATGAATGGCGAAGACGTGACCCTGATACACTACGGGAGCCACTATCAATTTAGTTTTGATTCGGCTGTTGGTTTTTACGTTTTTCACTACGATATCGAGGCTGCTGGCCGCAAGCTTGTCCGTAGCTTTTTCATACGCTGAAATCACCGCCTGCTGGCTCGCTTCATCAACATCGTCAAGCGGCGCCTCTGTATCTGCCCATTCCTTGGCCGACTTATAACCCAGCAGGCTGGCAAATTTCTCGTTGCAGACTTTGTGGGTATCATCGAGATAGATGTATACCGCTTGCTCCGATTTCTTCAGTATAAGTCCCAGCTGTTCCGAAATCCCCTTTACCAGCTCTTCATGATGTTGTTCGCTCTCCATGTTTCCTCCTTATTTCCTTGTGGCTCGACTGTTAAAATCACGCTCATACGACAACGCTTTCCAGGGATTGTAGCAAGGGGATAATCAAGAAGTCATAAAATCCGGCAGAAAAAGGTTACAAAATTATAAATAAACCGTATTTCATGTGGTCGAAACCTGTGGTGTCATACCCAAAATAAGATTCATCTCAAAATATATATATTGAAATGCTAGCTTTACAGAAGGCAGGTTATCACACATATTGAATATTCGTTAAGACAAGTATACAATTGCCATCGGATTAAATAGTGGAGGGTAAAATGTATTGTAGGAACTGTGCCTCAGCAGTTGCAGAGCAGGCAGTCTCCTGCCCTAAATGTGGTACTCCGCCCCTTAGTGGGAAGACCTACTGTTGGAATTGTGGGAAATCAACCAGCCAGGATGCTCAATTCTGCAGACACTGTGGTACAGCTTTGACGAATATACAACCGGATATGTCGCCGAAATCGAGGCTTACCACTACCTTGCTCGCCTATTTTCTGGGAGTGTTTGGTGCACATCGCTTTTACCTGGGTAAAATTGGTACGGGACTGGCGATGTTGTTTACTTTAGGAGGATTGGGTATCTGGGCGCTTATCGATTTCATTATGGCTATAGCAGGGCTTATGAAAGATAGCCAGGGTAAACCTATAAAGAATTGGTAATTAATAACCCCAGCTATCTACTTCTGGTCAAGGTGAAAGCCTTGGGGTCGGAGTCAATGCCCTGATAACTAACTGTGTCCATATTCCTCACCCCCCCCGCTCATCAGGTCAGTAGTAAACGTAAACGTCCATTCTTCAATTGGGCCGCGCCCGCCGTATACTATACCTCCCGCATCTAAAATAACGGTAGTTGAGCTCACTGTGCCCTTCAGGGACTGGCCCATACCTGCAAACACCGGCGCGTAATTTTCTGAAAGACGCTCCACACTCACCGGATTTATTTCGTAATCGCCGGTTACATCATTGCCGGACTGATTTAGATGGAAAACGATGTCAGTAGTCACTTTTAAGGCACGCTCCCCTGATAAGTTGTTTTCGTAGAAAACGCCGCTTCCGGTCCATGTGCCAGTCAGGTCACGGGCGGGATTTATTTTCCAGACGTTTATGGCTATGATACTGACTAGGAAAGCAAAGCCCAGTATGCTCCCTAAGATAATTAGGGCCGGCTTGCGTCCACTTTTCTTACTTATTTCTGGAGGCCGGCCTGTAGGTCGCACCGGAGCTGGTGTTTCAGATTTGGGCTGGCGCGGCGCCACTGATTTACCACACTTCTCACAGAAGGTGCTATCGTTGTCCACGGAAGCGCCACAGTGCTCGCAAAACCGTGGAGCCTCTATCCGAGGGGCTTTAATTCGGGGAGCTTTGACCGGGGGGGCTTCAACCTGAGGAGCCTTGACCATAATTCGGTCCTTTTTTGGCGAGTCAATATCCGAGTAGACCAATGCTGCATCAGCGATTCTCACGCTACGAATTTTGTCACCCGGATGGTCATTATTCCACTGGGCCAATTTGGCGATATCACTATCGTTCATCCGGATGCAGCCATTGGTCTTGTCTAAATAGCTTGTCCGGCCACCGTGTATACGGATAAGTCGCCGTCCGGCAATATCATCATCTCGCCCGACAGGGAATTTCCAGTCTCCGTACGATATGTGAGTGGGATCGTCAGCAGGCACTCGTATCGGGTCACCTACGTCCCATGTTCCGTTGGGCGCCGGGCCGTGTTTATTTATGGCGTACGGACCGGCCTTCGGATTTGTAACGTTGTTAGCCGCCGGCCAGAAACCGCGAGTTTTACCGTCTTTGTCAATGAGCGTTATCAGATTGTTTGAGCGACTGAATATCAAAGAAGCCATAATATCCCCCCAAGACCCTTTATTTCACTATTAAGTTTATCGTTAACGGACTCTTCGGATTATACACCTACTGTCAATATAAGCCGTGTTTCGCCATAGCTGAATTACTGAGGCAAGTAGAGGATATCGGTAACCGACGCTTAAATAGATACAGCCAGCGGTCAGAGTCGAACTGACGACCGGCGGTTTACGAAACCGCTGCTCTACCACTGAGCTACGCTGGCCCGCCCAGATTATATATTATAGGCGAGATTCGGAGCAACGACATGAATTTATCAGCTATATTGGTTAAAGATACTTCCCTCTCTCTCGGGAGGAAGGGTGGGCAGGCATCCAATGAGGATTTATTCCCATTGGGATATGGGGAACGGGATAGGGTCAGGGTGAGGGTGAGTACGTCATTTTGACTTTTAGCTTTTGGTCTTTGATTTTTTATCGAGCGCGCGGACTTCTGAATCGGTTAGCTCGCGGGTGGCGCCTTCCCTGAGGTTGCCGAGGTTCAGGCTTCCCATCCTGATGCGCTTGAGCGCCGGGATAAAGTAACCGAGGCTGGCCAGCATGCGGCGCACCTGCCGCTTCCTGCCCTCGTGCATAATTATGCTGTAGTTAAACGGCGGTGATTTTATCTCTTTGACAGCGACGGGATAGGTCATGCCATCCTCAAGCTCAAAGCCCTTTTCCAGCTTTCTTTTCTCCTCCGGCTTGAGCACGCCTTCTATATGAATCAGGTACTCCTTCTCATGTTCGAACTTGGGATGCGTCAGCCGGTAGGTAAGCTCGCCGTCATTAGTCAAAAGCAAAAGCCCGGTGCTGTCTTTATCCAAACGCCCCACGGGGTACAAGCGCAGGTTACGATATTTCTCAGGCAGAATATCCATAACCGTCTGGCGGCCTCGCTCATCGCTGGTGGTGGTGATGATGCCCGCCGGCTTATTGACCATCAGGTAGATTGTACGCCCTGGCTTGAGGTCGACCGGTTTTCCATTTATCGAGACGTGGTCGGTTTCCGGATTCACCGGATGGCGGAAGTTCTCCACCGGCTCGCCGTTCACTTTCACCCTGCCATTTTTTATGGCATCGGCCATCCGCCTCCTGGAGCCAAGCCCGGCTTCAGTCAAGGTTTTGAGCAGCGGTACCGATGACATATTCATCTACTTACCTGGCTAGGTTAACCCAACGAAATGGTATACGTCAAATTGAATATGCAAGAAGGGATTCTTTGCTGTGCTGAGAATGACAGGTAAGATTGCCAAAAATAAAATTGATCCACTGCCGCTTTGCACTAAACATCAACAATCTTCATCGGTTTTGAACAAATCTATGAGCCAATTGTACTTCCGTATTACAGACTCCAACTCCATTACAGGCTCCAACTCCTTTTCATTTTTACTAAGCATTTCAAGGAGCCCTTCACGTTTTCTCAATAACTGCTCATCCTCTCCCTCTTTTCTTATTTCGCGGTAAAACTGCCTCCAATTCTTTTGGCGGTAAAAACTAATCCAATTCTCTGAGAGAAATGTGTGATTAGCAAGAAAAACAGACAATTCATCAAATCCTTCTACCTCTTCCTTATCGATCTTTTTTAATCGCACTCCCAAAGATATACACACAAAGACTAGGGCAACACATGACAGAAAATAGAAAAAAACTGCACCTTTCCACATGCAAAAGCAGACAGAGTAATCAGAGATCAGGACAAACATTTCAGCTATGAACAAAGAAAGGGCGCTGAAAAAGAGATAAAGCATCATGTAGCTAGATAATTTGGCAGCCTCCAATAAAATCTTAGAGCGTTCATTGCAATTTTTAATAATTCGCTTATAGCCCCCCTTCATTTCGCTACCAGCGGCATCGTAAAGATGAATATATGTTTGCATATTTATTTCATCTGTTACATACCGACCTACATTTGCCGTTCTCACCGCCCAGCTGATACCACTAATCATAACAAGTGCAGTGACAGCAACCCCTAGAAACTTCTCAAAACTCGCCACGGCCTCTAAAAAGGCAACAGCAACTGCTACCACAACAAGCACAATAAATAAAACTAGAAAAAATGATTTTAGCTTATGCCCCCAATTACGGATGGTCTTGCTGTCTGGATGTGATAGCATCTCTAACCACCTAGCAATTACTCTACCCCCACTTTAACCCACCAGTTAACTCCCGAAGCTTCAACCATAATCACGAATCTCCCCGCTCTAGGCACAATAATAGAACCATACTTATCACGTACCCAAAGGTCGTGCGCGAATACTAGCCCCCACGGCCACGCCGTGCCATACTGAGCAACCGCTGCATCGTAGTCTGCCTCATCGATGACTACTATATCAAAGACAGTCTCTATGGCGCTAACCTTCTCATATCCCCAATTGACTACCCAGGGTGACTTACTAGCATTAAATCTAATCGGGATACGTTCACTCCCTTGCCAATTTGCAATAGTTCTAAGCTGCCTGTGTTTATCTGCTACTACGTAATCCTCAAATGGCTCCCTAATCACAGTTCTAGAATCCCAGTCATACAGAGGCACCTTTTCTCCACCACTAAGGGTCCCATAAGAAACAGCTTCACTTCCCTGATAAACCAGCTTGGTCTCACCTATTTTTAGGCTGTCTGGAACGAGGAAACGAAACGTTGTTTGACCTGCCTGACCAGTTAGGACATTCAAAGGATACGACGCTGGTATAATATCCAAATAAGGTTTCGCATAATAAACTTGATTATCTGCCTCTATTGCCCATCTGTCATAACTAGCTGAAATTTCTTCTTTATAAGCTATGTTTTTTACTGAAATGTCTATCACCCACCATATACTACCTTCAGGCGGAGTCAACTCCATTCGAGTTGGAGTCTGGGCAGGCTTGTAATACGCAACAATCTTCTCCGCAATAACCACACGACCACTGATTTGTGCAGGATATTCCGAGGCTGGTAGGAGTTTTGGCTTTATTTGGCTAGCAAAGTTCTCAACCGAAGCAGTTAGTTTTTGCTTCACGCTGGCAAGCGGCTCAATTCCAGAAAAAGCGCACACCGTAGCTGATAGCAAGGCAGTAACTACAAACACTGTAAAAACGATGCCAACACCAATTTTGTGTCTACGGAGAAGTGATATGTTCCAAACCAAAACTGCAATGGCTACTGCTAGTATGATAATAGCCGGAATCTCGCTTAGTCGGTGCATGTAAAGTAAATAACCAGTCCAGATAATCGCCAGAACACACGCGATGACAAAGATGACTAAGAAAAACTTTGGCCAAGAGAACCGGCTTCTGGCAGGCCTGTGTCGTGGCATCACAACCCCCTTTAACTTTCGGACAACTTAATCCTGGCTTAGATTATACACCCACGCATACGAGAATAGAAGATTACTACATTCTCTTTAGCGTAATTGTGGCTGAGAGAGATTCTTCGCTGCGCTCATATCCTTCGACAAGCTCAGGATGAGCGGGGAAAATAGCGGAGATTGCCACGTCCTTCAGCGGAAGGACCCGCAATGACACAGGGGAAAATCCGGAATGACCACGGTGGTTGACCGCTGGACATTCTCAGGCTCTTGTGGTAAATAGTATTAGTAACCGGGAATGCCGACCATATCCAGAATAATTAATCGGAGGAGGTAAACAAATGACAGACAATAAGACATGGATGCCAATGGTGGCCGGTATACTGGACATAATTGCTGGTAGTTTCGGCCTAATCTGCTCTCTTTTATTTATTTCTATCGGTTGTGTCATTCGATTTGTGCCCAATATCCCCCCATATTTATTTCCTATTTTCACCGCGCTGGCTTTACCATTTGCTATCGCCGGAATACTGGCTATAGTCGGCGGCATATATGCACTGCAAAGGAAAATCTGGGGCTTGGCACTGGCCGGTTCCATCGCCGCCTTCATCCCTTCCTGGATTCTGGGAATAGCAGCTATAGTCTTTACAGCACTATCGAAGAACGAATTCGAATAGGTGAACCCTGGCTTTTAGGCGAACTAGATATATCTAGAGCACGGAGGTAGAAATGGAAAATACGTGGATGCCAAAAGTTGCCGGTATACTGGACATAGTTGCCGGCGCATTTGCTCTGTTCATTATTTTAATTTGGGCGCTATGGTTTGCGGCTTTTTCTTATTTCATTCCCGGTGGCCCTGCCGAATTCCATGATTTTCCCATGTCAATCATGGCAATTATTTTTATACCGATGTCTATATTTCTACTTACCGCAGGCATACTGGCTATAGTAGGCGGCACCTACGCACTGAAGCGAAAGAAATGGAAACTGGCACTGGCTGGCTCTATAGCTTCATTCTTCGGCTCATCGCCTCTCGGAGTAGCGGCTATCATTTTTACGGCACTATCAAAGAATCAGTTTGAATAGCACCGGACAGAGTCTGAACTTGAGCCAGAAGGTAAAAATGAAAAAGACGTGGAAGCCGACAGTTGCCGGGATTCTGGACATAATTGCCGGTAGCCTCGGCCTGATTGTAGCCTGCGGCATAACTATTATCGGTAGCCTCATGGGGATTGTGCCAGACTTTGACGAGTTCCTACCAGTTTATTTCCTAATATTTGTGGTACCCCTGGTTCTGGTTAAGATATTGGCCATAATAGGCGGCATTTATACATTGCGAAGAAAAAACTGGGGACTGGCACCAGCCGCCTCTATCGCCGCCTTCCTACCCTTCTCACCTCTGGGATTAGCAGCCATCGTTCTTACAGCGCTATCCAAGAACGAGTTCGAATAACCGTTCAGGCAACCGGCTATTTATGCCACAGCTGCATGTGGCGTCGCTGCACCTCAGTAACCATCCCTTTGTCAAGGAACTTATCATAGAAATCTAAATCCAGGTGATGTACCTGCAGCCAGACCGGCAGCAGTTTGGTGTCGGTTGTCGCCGGAAATCTGCCGTAGGTCTCATAGACATAGGTACAAATAGCCTTGACCTGGTCTATAGATGTCTTTGATGGAATGTTGAAGTCCGACTGAATCGTCTTCCAATCTTTGAATGACTTGGCTCCTTTATATTCAGCAGTATGGGACCCACCGCCGCCGAACTTCTTGTCCACGAAGGCGTCCACAGCCTCGTTCATATCTTTGTAGTAAGGCGGGCAATAAGCTTCGTAAATTTTATCCAGACCGACAGGATTAGGCCTGCCGTCTTTCCCTATCTGCGCTGTGAAACCCAGCCCTTTACTCATGGGCGTGATGCCCAGCATCACCTGTCCGGTGTAACCGCCGAAAATCACCGCGCCTAGCCCCATGGCCTCGGCAACAAGATGTATATTCTCCAGTATCAGATACGCCGGAGCCAGATCACTCAGCATCAGGCTATTTTCAAATGACGACAGAGGAACCTGAGGACCTTTCAGCTTGCCGGAGTCAATCCACTGCTGTAGCCCCGCTGACTGCCCTTTCATATCATCAAACATTTTGTATCCATAGCCTTCGACTTCGAAGATAGCCAGTAAAAAGTTAATATACTCCTCCGACTGGTCGATAATGGGAATGAAAACGGTGGTACCCGGCTGGCTGGTATTCCAGTGCATGACGCCTAAGAGGGCTTTGGGCACAAACTCCACCCTCTCATCCAGGACCTTAATACAGTCCTCCCGGTAGTAGGTCATTATCCTTTCCCGGTCGGCTTCAGTGTCTATTTCCACAGGTTTAGTCGCCTTTTTCGGGTCATAGACAAAGGTGCCGTTATCGTTGGTGAAAAACAACTTGGCATTATGGACGTTACTGGGATAGGGAGTAGCTCTTCCCACCCAGGTGCCGAAGGCGCTGCCGCCGATTTTCGTGGGCAGGTCGCCGGTAATGCTCCCCGTTATACCCGCTCCCGACCAGCAAAGTATAGCTGTCTCGATGTCATTCAGCGGAACGGCTGGCTGATGAGAAGCGTACTGCATGGCGCCTTCCGGTAAAGTGCAACCCAGCGGGAATCTACGCGACCTCCGCCGCGCTATGGCTTCCAGGATAGGATATTTAAAAACCTGCTTTACTTCGTCTCTATCAGCTATGCCCATGTTCAAACTTTCTCCTTTCAAATGTGCCTTTCCCCATCAAATTACATTAAATCGGTTTCTGCGTCAAGCAGACCAAAATTTCGTTTGTCTCAAAGCACAATGCCCTGATATAATACCGCCTCGCACCAGACTGCATAACCATAACACAACACAGGAAACAACGAGGAGCCGACATGTGGATTAGAGAGCCGGGAAAAGTCAGCGACAGGTTAGATTTTTTAGGCGCCAGGGGAAATTGCCTGTATTTGCTCAGAGGCAATGACATGATGATTATTGGCGGTGGAATGAGCTGGATAGTACCATCTCTGGAAATACAGTTCTCAAAAATGGATTTCGAGCCCAAAAAGCTTAAGTACCTGGTGGTTTCCCACTCCCACTTCGACCACTGCGGGGCTGTGCCTTATTTGAAAAAGAAATTCCCGCATATCCAGATACTTGCCTCGGCGTACGCTAAAAAGATTTTTGCCAGGGAGAAGGCGGTTAATTTCATCGCCGTTACCAATAAGTACGCGATTGACAGGCTGGGACTGCAAGGTGAATATGAGAGCTTAGATTTGAAGTTCGACGGAATCCATGTTGACAGTATCATCACGGAAAAAGACATCATAGACCTGGGCGACGGCATAGAAGTACACTTCCTGGAAGTGCCGGGGCATACGCAATGTTCCATTGCAGCTTATGTCCCGAAGTTGAAAGCTCTGTTTCCAGCGGATGCGGCACCGCCGCCAACGGACGATAGAGACACAATATTTTTCCCGGGACCGCAATATAACTTTGGCATGTATAGACAATCAATGGAAAGACTGGCTGGCCTCGAAGTTGAAATACTTGCCTCCGAGCACTACGGCGTTGTCACCGGAGCCCAGGCCGGGCAATTATTACAAGAAGGGCTACAACAAACAGAAAGGTTCAAGAACCGCATTATCGAGATGTACCAACAGACAGGAGATTTCGACAAGACAGTTCAAAAAGCTGCTGCTGAAATCCTGACGAGCAACGAATTCGACTTTATGGGCATGGGCAGGGAAATGGAGCTAATGGTTTTAGGCATAGCAACACGCAGGATACTGGAATACACCGGACTCATCGACAAGCCGGCGACGTAACCGGCTTCCCGTCACAAATGTAGCCACGTCCTTCAGCGGAAGGACAGAAATACACAAGACACTCTAGGCTGATTTAGATTTTTCCAGAAGTGAAGCAGCGCCTTCTCTTATATTCTGGCGGGTGCTGACTGCCGTGATTGCCTCGTAACTCAAACCGATATCCAGCGGATAAGACATAGCCACATTGATGGCTCGCTTGGCGCCCTGAATTAACGGTGGAGCAATGGCGGCTATTTCCTGCGCCAGCTTCCTGGCTTCCTCCATTAGTATATTCAACGGATAAACATGTTGGACCAGCCCTATCCGCAAAGCCTCGGCAGCGTCTATGCGACGGCCGGTAAATATCAGCTCCTTAGCTTTTCCGGCACCCACAAGTTTAGTCAAGCGCTGGGTACCGCCGAAGTCGGGAATGGTGCCCAACTGCACTTCAGGGATGCTGAAAATAGCGGTTTCCGAAGCCAGCCTCATATCGCAAACCAGCGCCAGCTCAAAGCCGATGCCTAAACAGTAGCCGTTGATGGCAGCTATTACCGGCACCGGCAGCGTCTCCAGGGCGATATAAATCTGCCCGCCCATCTGAAGAGCCTCAAATTCGGAACGGGCGGCATGCGTTAGCACCATACCCTCACCCGATGTGGTAGCCGCCTTGAGGTCCAGGCCGGCACTAAAAGCGCGGTCTCCGGCACCGGTAATGATGGCGGCCCGTATTTCAGGTTGAGAAAGTATCTGCTCAGCAGCTTCTTTAAGCCCCTCGAGCACCTCACCGTTAACAGCATTCCTGACCTCGGGTCGGTTAAGCGTAATCGTCGCCACTTTGTCCTGTACTTCAAATGACACCACATTGCTCTTAGCCATTTCGCGCTCTCCTTTCGATTTTTAAGCTCTTCAAAAATAAATAGCCACAAAATCACCGTTTCGGATATTGGCAATAAAAACTCGGATAGGCCTGCCGACTAACGTGTTAAAATGGTTCCGCTTTCTTCTTCAGCGTGGCGATTAATTTGTCCAGAGGTATGGCGGTCAAGGTCAAGGTCTGAAGGCCGCCTCTGGCGCTTAGATGTATCGCCAATTTAGCGGCAATCTCATCGCTGGGTGCTTCGACGATATTGACGAAATCATACTGTCCCAGAAGCCCGTACTGAGCCAGTATTTTAACCCCCATATACTCCACTTCCTTGTTAATCTCTTTAAGCCACTCAGGATACTCCTCCATTTTCTTCCTACCCTCACCGGTGAGAGTGGTCAGCATAAGATAAACGGCCATCACTACCTCCTCTTTTGTTGGATTTCTGCGACACTAATTATATGCTCAGTCCCCATGAAATGCTAGCCTGTCTTTACCAAGCAACAATGTTCAAGCTTTTGCCTGACAGCCTCTTGACAAGGATTATACCTCGTGCTACGATGTACATCGTTATGCTAGGTATGATACCCTGAGCTTAACAAGTGGCCAAGGCAGCAGCTCTATATAAGACTAAATGGAGGTGAAACAAGAAAGCATGAAATGGATAGGTTGGTCAATAGCCGTACTCGGTATCTGGGTTCTGCTTGGCGGAATTATCGGTGCCCTTAACTGGGTAAGCATAATCTGTGGAGTAGTAATCGCCGTACTAGCCATCATCGGAGCCATAAGAGCTTAGCCGAACACTACGCATTTTATAGATGACCAGAGCATAAATCCTGGCAATTAACCATAGAGCTGTTGCCCTGGTCTTCCTGCCCACCCAACTCACCGGCTCACACATCATTAATGTAGCTGCAATCTACAAGGTCACCTGTGGCGGAGTTAAAATCCCGCAGCCGCATGTTTTTATTTCGAACAAAAGCCGCCTTAGCCTTGACACTATCAAGGAGAAAGTTTAAAATTTGTTTCTGCCGATTGCTTGTTTTCCGGCAGGTGGCTCATTTAGTTTTAGGAAGGAGCGTGATGTCGTTTGTCTGAAGTAAGACTTTCACAGGGAGAAAGCTTTGAAAGCTTGCTACGACGGTTCACCAAAAAGGTGCAGCAACAAGGTATAATTAGCGAAACCCGTCGTCGTGGGTTCTATGAGAAGCCGAGTATAAAGCGGAAGCGCAAGGAGGCGGCCAAACGACGAAAAAGCGCCAGGAGCAGCTAGGAAATGACTCTGGCTCAAAAAATTAGAACCGACCTGGAACAGGCCTTAAGGGGAAAAGACAGCAGGCGGTGTTCGGTGCTCCGTCTGGTTCTGTCCAGCATAAGAAACGCCGAAATTGCTCAACAAAAAACTTTAGACGACAGCGGCATATTAGTTGTTATAGATAAAGAGGCCAAGATGCGGCGCGAGAGCATTGAGGCTTTCGAAAAAGGCAACCGCCCGGACTTAGTGGCTAACGAAAAAGCAGAGCTGGCAATACTTCTAGAGTATCTGCCGGAACAGATGAGCCGGGAAGAGATTGCGACCGCAGCACGTAAGGTAATCAGCGACCTGGGAGCAACGGACCCGAAGGATAAGGGCAAAGTAATGTCGCAGCTTATGCCCCAACTTAGAGGAAGAGCTCAAGGGCAGGAAGTTAGTGAGGTTGTCTCAGAGCTCCTGAGCAGCACTTAGGTATTGAATTTTCGCCCTTAGCTAATGGATAATAGTTGGCGGCAGAGATTGCCGCCATCTTCGTTATTTTTCAGGATTTATAAGTATGAAATTCGGCATAATTATCTTCCCCGGCACCTGGAGCGATAGAGACTGCTTCTACGCCCTCAACGATATCCTGAAACAGAAAACTAACTATATCTGGCATAAGGAGACAGACCTTTCCCAATATGATTGCGTCATCCTGCCCGGCGGCTTTTCCTATGGCGATTACCTGCGGCCGGGAGCTATCGCCAGGTTTTCCCCGGTGATGACATCGTTAGAGCAGTTCACCTCACGGGGTAAGCTGGTCATCGGCATCTGCAACGGCTTTCAAATTCTGTGCGAATCCGGACTCCTTCCCGGGGCACTACTTCCCAATGACCACCTGGAATACCGCTGTCAATGGACGCATCTCAAGGCAGAAAACACTTCGGCCGTTTTCACCTCGCAATGTCAAAAGGGGCAAGTGCTCAAGATTCCTATCTCTCATTACGAAGGTAGATATTATGCGGACGATGCCACACTGGCTGAACTGGAGGCTGAGAGGCGCATCATTTTCCGCTACGCGACTTCAGCCGGCCAGATAACGGAATCAGCCAATCCCAACGGCTCGTTGCACAACATCGCTGGTATCATCAACAAAAAGGGCAACGTCCTGGGTATGATGCCACACCCGGAGCGAGCCTGTGAGCCTCTACTCGGCAGCATCGATGGCAACTTAATCTGGGAGTCAATAATTGCCGGTATCTAAAGAAACGCTCGATGAAATCGCCCTAAGCCAGAAGGAATACCAGCTCATAGTTGAGAGGCTGGGCAGAGAGCCGACTGAAGTCGAGCTGGGTCTGTTCGGCGCGCTGTGGAGCGAGCATTGCGGCTATAAACATTCTAAAGCCTTGCTCAAACAATTTCCGTCAAGTAGTAAACGTGTGTTGGTCAAGCCCGGTGAGGAAAATGCCGGCGTGGTGGACATCGGAGATGGGCTGGTGGTGGTAATGAAGATAGAATCTCACAACCACCCTTCGGCAATCGAGCCGTATCAAGGAGCAGCTACCGGGGTAGGAGGTATTGTCCGGGATATCTTTACTATGGGAGCTCGACCGATCGCTTTAATGAATTCGCTTCGCTTCGGCCCTCTTACCGACCTTCACAACAGATATCTTTTCGGTGGGGTAGTTGGCGGCATCGCCGGCTATGGTAACTGCCTGGGAATTCCCGACATCGGCGGTGAGGTTTTCTTCGCCGAGTGCTATTCATCCAACCCGCTGGTTAATGCCCTTTGCCTGGGTATTGCCGAAGCCAAGCATTTAGTAAAAGCCAAAGCCTCTGGAGAAGGCAATTTGTTGATGCTGGTCGGAGCCGATACCGGTCGTGACGGACTTCACGGCGCCTCCGGGCTGGCTTCGAGGACATTTGAGGAGGAACGGGAGCTAAGGTCGACTGTCCAGGTTGGTAATCCTTTTCTGGAGAAACTGCTCATAGAAGCCTGCCTCGAGCTGGCTGAAACCGATTGGATTGCCGGCATGCAAGATTTAGGCGCCGCCGGACTGACCAGCTCTGCCGTGGAATCCGCAGCCAGGGGTGGCGGCGGCATCGAAATCGATGTCCTCAAAGTGCCTCGCCGTGAAAAAGGCATGACCGCTTATGAAGTGATGCTGTCTGAATCACAGGAGAGGATGTTAGTGGTGGCGAAGAAAGGCTACGAAGGTAAAGTAAAGGCGCTGTTTGACCGGTGGGACTTGCGCTCGGATATAATCGGCCGGGTTACCGGCGATGGCTTAACCAGAATTAGAGAAGGCAAAAAGGTGGTGGCTGAAGCACCTGTAAATCTGCTGATTTCGCCACCTGCTTACCTGCGGCAGGTTAAAAAGCCGGAGTGGCTCAATAAATTACAGGCCTTTGATATCACGTCAATCCCTGATGTATCGCAGAGGAAGGCAAACTCAGCCCTTCTCCGCCTGCTAGCCTCGCCCAATATTGCCAGCAAGCTTTGCGTCTATCGCCAGTACGACCATCAAGTAGGTAACAACACCGTGGTCCTACCGGGCAGCGATGCGGCGGTGCTGCGCATCAAAGGGACAAAAAGAGCTATTTCCTTAACTACCGATGGCAATGCCCGATATTGCTATGTAAATCCGTACCTCGGTGGCGTTATAGCCGTTGCCGAAGCAGCTAGAAACCTGGCCTGCAGCGGGGCTCAGCCCCTGGCTATCACCGACTGCCTCAACTTCGGCAATCCAGAGAAAGATGATGTTTACTATCAACTAAAAGAATGCACATCCGGTATGGCCAGAGCTTGCCGGGAGCTTAAAATACCTGTTATCAGCGGTAACGTCAGCTTATACAACGAGACCAAAGGCGAAGCTGTGTATCCGACTCCAGTAGTCGGAATGGTCGGGCTTATCCAGGATGTAGCCAAACATTGCACCTTCGGGTTCAAAAATGAAGGCGACCTGGTGTTTTTACTGGGCGACAGCCAAATCGTTGACAGCAGTATCGGCGGTAGCGAATACCTCGAAGTAATACACGGTATAATCAAAGGAAATCCTTACATCGATTTGGGCATGGAAAAGCGGTTGCAGCGCTGCTGTCTTGAGGCAATAAAAAGAGGGCTTATTAACTCGGCTCATGATTGCTCTGAAGGAGGGCTGGGTGTTGCCCTGGCAGAAAGTTGTTTACCCAATGAACTCGGTTTTGTTAGCCATGACTGGAATATAAAAGGAAGGCTGGATGCAGCTCTTTTCGGTGAGGCTCAATCAAGGATTGTAATCTCAGTCGCACCCAAAGCAGCCTGGAAACTGGAGAGGCTCGCTGCCCGACATCAGATATCAACAACAAGGCTTGGCAAAGTAGGTGGTAAACGGCTGACACTGAAAGGCTGTATAGATTTATCTCTAAAACAGGTGGGAGAAGCTTGGCGTGGTGGTCTTGAAAAATTGTTATAACCGGAGGAGACACTTGGCTGAAATCAGTGCTTTTGCAGGCGTACGTTACAACCAGGAAATTATCGGGGATATGGCATCAGTTACCTGCCCACCTTACGATGTTATCTCTCCAGAAGGGCAGAGAGCTTACTACGAGAAAAGCGATTACAATGTCATTCGCCTTGAGCACGGGATGGTAATGCCCAACGATACGAAAACAGACAACAAGCATACGCGGGCGAACGCTACCTTCAATAAATGGCTGAAAGACCGTGTGCTTTTAGCTGACCACGTGCCCTCATTTTACATTCACGAACACATCTTCACCCATCAAAATACCAGAAGAAGGCGCCTGGGCTTAACTGCCTGCGTCAGATTAGTACCCTGGCAGAAAAGGATAATATTTCCTCACGAGAATACTGTTCCCGGGATTAAGAGCGACCGCCTGGAATTGATGCGAGCCTGCGCGGCTAACTTCAGCCCACTCCTTGGCCTCTATGAAGACCCCGGACATAAAGTCACCAAGCTATTGACTTTGCAGGCCAGCCGTAAGCCGGCAATTGATTTTACCGAAGCCGGTGAAACGCACAAACTCTGGGTAGCCAATGAACCTGAATTCGTGCAGAGGGTCAGTCATTTCCTAGCTTCCAAGCCCATTTATATCGCCGATGGACACCATCGATATGAAACAGCGCTGGCTTATCGCGATGAAAGACGCCAAGAAACTTTGTCCGGCAAGGGCAGTGAAGCCTTCAACTTTGTCATGATGACACTGGTGTCCTTCTTCGACTCCGGGCTTATTGTGCTACCTGTTCACCGTTTGATACGCGATTTATCTGCTAAAGCCTTAACTCAATTCAGGAGCAATCTGGAGACGTTTTTCGAGGTGGAATCCACCCCATTGGGTGAAACCGGCTTGCCCGAGATAAGAGGAGCCACCACAAGGGTCTTAGGGCTGAAGCCGGGCAGTATTACATCTCTGAAACTCCACCATTCCTTATCACTAAAAGAAATAATGCCTGAGGGACATTCCGAAGTCTACAAAAGACTGGATATAAGCATTGTTCAACACCTCGTCATAGACAAGCTTTTGGCACTTGATAAAAGCAGCAGTATTGCCTATACACCGAATATGCTTGAGGCTCGCCAAGTCGTGGAAAGCGGTGAATATCAACTGGCTTTTCTTCTGAACCCCATACCGGTAGCGACTATTAAGGCAATCGCCGATGCCAACGACAAAATGCCTGGGAAATCAACGTATTTTTACCCTAAATTGCCTACCGGTTTGGTCATCAACCGCCTTGATGGAAGATTGTGAACGCTAATTCCTCATCTTCTCAAAAGGCGTTCACCTTGTTGGCATGGTATAGCGCATAGTTGTCCCGCCCCTGTTCCTTAACCCAGTACATAGCGATGTCGGCGTTCCTGAGCAAGGTTTCAACATCTGCGCCATCCTCTGGATAACTGGCAATGCCAACGCTGGTGGTGATGCGAATCTTGTGGTCATTAAGGATAAAGGGCTTCCGAAAGGCGGCTAATATCTTTTGAGCCACCTTGATGGTATCTTCTATACTAGAGATTTTTGGCAGCAATACCAAAAACTCGTCTCCACCAACACGAGCAATCGTATCACTCTTACGAACAAGGGATACCAACCGCTCTCCAGCAGCCATTAGCACCCTGTCGCCTACACTATGCCCAAAGGTATCGTTAACTACCTTAAATCGGTCTAAATCGAGCATCATCACGGCCAACCTGGTGTCATTGCGTTGCGCCTGTTGCAACCCAACGCCAAGGCGGTCATGCAGCAACATCCTGTTGGGTAATCCGGTTAAGAAGTCATGGCTGGCTACATCAGCGAGTTCATGCTCTAACCGCTTGCGCTCGGTAACATCACGAGCTATGCCACGAAACGCGATAACCTCTCCCTTCTCATTCTTTATAGACGAAACTGAGAGCTCACCAAATCCTATGTTGCCGTTTTTCTGAATGAATTTATAGGAAAGACCTTTGGTTGTTTCACCTGTGCGATAAACTCGGTTGAAATCTTGATACACGACCTCAATATCTTCCTTGGCCATAAAAACACGGTAGTTCACGCCTATCAGTTCTTCTTTGGAATGTCCTAGGGTGCGGCATGTTGCATCGTTGACAAAGGTGAAATTTCCGGCAATGTCCACCTCAAAGTAATTATCTTGAATTTCCTCCAGGATAGTCCGGTATCTCGCTTCAGATTTATTTATAGCCTTCTCAAGCTGCTTGCGCTCAGTGATGTCTATGAAGCTCCCCACCGTAGCTCGTTTACCTTTATACTCTGTGGAGGTAACTTTTTCCAAAACCCAGATTATATCGCCGTTCTTCTTTACAAACCGGTACTCATAAGGAAGAGAGCTCCCACCTTTCAGGCTTTCTATTGCATTTTCCCTGACTTTTTCTCTATCCTCGGGATGAACAAGGTCCAGAGAGTACTTGCCCAATAATTCTGGTTCCGAATAACCTGTCAACTCCTGAAACAGTGCATTGGCATACTGAAATTTTCCATTCTGGACAATGTAAATACCTGTCCCGGCACAACGTAGCAAAGCTTGTGCCAATCCCGCTGACTTATTGGGTTTGGCCATGTTTTATTTACCCGTCTCCGTCATTACAGACCACCACACCTGTTCGATAACCTTCTGTTAAACCAGTCTGGCTCTAAAGCTTCACCACCTTAGCGGTATGGACATCTTTGAGGTCAAGTATTTCCTGTATCTGCTTTTCAGGGAGGGCTTCATCCAGAGCCAAAATCATAAGCGCTTGCCCTCTGGGTTTGAGACGTGCCAGCAGCATGTAACTGATATTTATATCCGCTTTACCGGTGATAGTACCCACGGCACCGATAAGACCGGGGCGGTCACGATGGTCGCTGAACAGAAAATAACCGCCGGTGGGGATGATATCCACCCAGAAATCGTCTACGCGTACGATGTGAGTTTCTCCACGCAAAACGGTGCCGGCGACTACCGTGGTGCCGGCATCGGTGACAACTTCCAGGGTAATCATGCTGGCATAGTTCTCACAGGTAGTCTCTTTCTGTTCCATAATCTTTATGCCCCGCTGTGCGGCAATGAGGTTAGCATTGACCAGGTTAACCCTTTCCTCGCTTATCCCTTCCAGTAAACCGCCGATAACTGATGCTTTTATGGCAGTGGTATCATAATTGGCAATCTCACCGTTGTATTTGATGCGTATGCTATTTATCTGCCCCTCCATCAACTGCCGGGCCAAGCTGCCCAATGTTGAAGCCACATTCATAAATGGAGCCAGTATGGCCAGCATCTCTGCCGGAATCTGGGGCGCATTCACAGCATACTTTGCCGGCTGCCCTTTCAGCACAGCCATAACTTGCTCTGCAACCTCAAGAGCCACGCCGGCTTGTGCTTCGGTAGTGGAGGCTCCAAGATGGGGAGTAACGATAATCTTGTCACATTGGAAAAGTATGCTATCGGTCACGGGTTCTTTGACAAAGACATCCACAGCAGCGCCGGCAACCTTTCCCGCCTCAACCGCTTTAAGCAAGGCTTCTTCATCGACAAGTCCACCACGGGCACAATTGATAATACGCACCGCCGGTTTTACCTTGGTCAGTTCCTTGGCGCCAATCAGCCCCTTGGTCTTGGAAGTCAATGGTAGGTGAAGTGTAACGAAATCTGATTCCTTCAATAACTGCTCCAGGGATACCAGCTCCACAACCAGATTACGGGCATAATCTGCCGAAACAAATGGGTCATAACCGAGTAGACGCATGTTAAAAGCCTGAGCCCGTCTGGCGACCTCAGAGCCCACATTGCCAAGCCCGACTATGCCTAAAGTCTTGCCTCTGAGCTCAATGCCCATATAATCACTGCGCTGCCAGACACCTGCTTTTAGCTTAGCATTAGCTTGCGGAATATGCCGAGCCAGAGCCAGCATCATGGCAATGGTATGCTCAGCAGCAGCCATGGTATTGCCGGTGGGTGCGTTGACCACCACTACACCCTGCCTGGTAGCCGCCTCCACATCAATATTGTCCAGGCCAACACCGGCCCGGGCAATAACCTGAAGTTTTTGGCCAGCCTGGATGATCTCGGCAGTGGCTTTAGTTTCACTGCGCACTACCAGGGCTTCATAATCACCAATTATGCTCTTAAGTTCCTCTGGCTTAAGGCCGAGCTTGACGTCGACGTCAGCCTGAGCCTTTAAGGCTTCTATTCCTTCTTTAGCTACGGGGTCGGCAATAAGTATTTTCATAGCGTACTTCCTCGGACAGACCTAAAGGCATGCCCTTAATTTTTGATTTACGCGCTTGCCTGCGGCAAAGCTTTACCTATAGCCCCCAGGGTTTCTTTGATGTCAGCTTCACTGACCCAGCCCAGGTGTCCGATGCGGAAAATCTTCCCTGTCAGGTCGCCCTGACCTCCAGATACTGCCACCTTATATTCGTCTCTAAGTATTTGTTGCAGTTTCGAAGCACTAACTTTTTCCGAGCCCTTGACCGCCGTCACGGTATTTGAGGCGTACTTTTCATCAGCAGGATACAGAGATAGCCCCAGAGATTTCACTCCCTTTCGGGTCATATCACCCAGTTTGGCGTGTCGAGCAAAGATGCCGGACAATCCTTCTTTCAGCATCATATCCAATGACAGATCCAGGGCAAAGAAGACCGAAATACAAGGCGTCCACGGGGTCTGTCCTTTCTCTAGATAGCTCTTGGCTTTGGTGAAGTCCCAATAGTAACGAGGTATCCTGGCTTGAGCATGTGCCTTCCAACCTCTCTCACTGATGCTGACCATAGCCAGGCCGGGCGGCACCATCCAGCCCTTTTGAGAGCCGGTAACTACTACATCGCATTTCCAGTCGTCGGTCTTTAAGTCGATACAGCCCAGGCTGCTTATGGCATCGACCAGAATAAGCTTATCAAACTCATTGATAGCGGCGGCTATTGCCTGTAAATCACTGGTCACGCCGGTAGAAGTCTCATTATGAGTCAGCAAGACTGCTTTGATTTTGGGGTCGGCCTTCAAAGCCTGGCGGACTCCATCCGGATCAATCGGCTTACCCCATTCAAACTTGAGTCTCGTTACCTCAGCGCCATAGCCCTCAGCGATATCAGCAAAGCGGTTGCCGAAGACACCGTTCGAAGCTGATAATACCTTGTCACCGGGTGATAGCATATTCACTACGGCAGCTTCCATACTTCCGGTACCTGAACCGGTCAGGACGTAAAGGTCGTTTTTAGTTTGAAAAAGCTCCTTCAGTCTTGCCGTAATACGGTTGAGCATGTCAGCGAACTGGTTTCCACGGTGATTAATCATTTGTTTGCCCATGGCTTCTAAAACCTCGGGTGGACACGGGGTTGGACCTGGAATCCTTAGTTGCATATCACACCTCCATTTTTAATAATCGTATTAATTACTATCGGCAACCTTTGCAAAGCGCCGTTTGCCTACCTTAATAATGCTGCCCTTCTTTATTTGTGTCATTTCCAAATCTTCAGTAACCGTTTTTCCATCAATCTCAATAGCACACTGAGCCAAAAGACGCCTCGCCTCCGATCGGCTTTTAGTCAAACCGGCCTTAGTTAACTCAGCAGAGAGAGTACTTTCAAGGCAAGTCGAGGTATTTAGCATTACCGCCTCATCTGGCACTTCCCCCTTCTGGAAAACCTTAGCAAAATGCTTTTCGGCTTCTTTGGCAGCTTGAGCACCATGAAATTGAGCTGCGATTTCATGGGCTAATCGCTTTTTAATAGCCATCGGATTAATTGACTGATTCGTCATTTGCACTTTAAACTCGACGATCTCCTCATCCGGCACATCGGTCACCAGCTCAAGGTAATCAATAATGAGATTATCGGGAATCGACATGACTTTACCGTAAATTTCATTTGCCGGCTCGTCAACACCTATGTAATTACCCAGGCTCTTGCTCATTTTCTGACTGCCGTCAGTGCCGATAAGCAGAGGAACCAGAAACACCTGCTGAGGTCGTTGCCCCCTCATCTGCTGCAGTTCCCTGCCTACAAGACAGTTGAATTTCTGGTCGGTGCCGCCGAATTCAACATCGGCCTCTATGGCTACCGAGTCATATGCCTGAAGCAATGGATAGAGCAGCTCGGTGATAGCGATGGGACGGCCTGAGCTATAACGATTCCCAAAATCCTCTCTGGCCAGAAACTGGGCAACGGTGAATTTGCTGGTAAGTTTGATGACATCTTCAAGACCAAATTTACTGAACCATTCGCTTTGCCACCTTACTTCGGTCTTATCCTTATCCACCACCTTAAAAAATTGCTTCATATAAGTCTGGGCGTTAGCCTTTACTTCCTCTGCGGATAGCATGGAACGGGTAGCCGACATACCACTGGGGTCGCCAATCTGCGCCGTCCAGTCACCAACTATAAGGACTACACGATGACCTAGCTGCTGAAATTGACGCAGCTTCCTCAAACCAACCACGTGTCCCAGGTGTATATCCGGGCAACTCGGGTCGAAGCCCTGCTTCAACCTCAGCGGTTTCCCCGATTCGAGTAATTCTATCAGCTCAGACTCAACTATAGTCTCAGCTACCCCTCGCCTTAACAACCATTTGAGGTCCGGACTGGTCATGTTCTAGATTAAGCCTCCTACCGTGTCATCCGTTGGCTTAAAACTTTCCTTGCTAGCTCTACATCTCTGTTCATTTGAGCTTTCAGTTCGTCTATAGTATTGAAGCGTATTTCGTCTCTTAGTTTGTCTATAAGGTCGATAGTAAGCCTCCGCCCAAGCAACTCTGCCTCATAATCCAGGAGATATGTTTCCACCAACCGCTTACCACCCCCAAAGGTAGGACGAACACCAATGTTTGTTACTGAAGGTATAAGCTCGTGGTCAACATGGGCAATAGTAACATAAACTCCATCGTTGGGCAATGCTTGTTCTGGTCCTGTATCCAGGTTAGCGGTGGGAAACCCAAGAGCCCTGCCCCGTCTATCACCGCTCACAACCTGACCAGTAAGACTAAAGAGCCGTCCGACCAGTTTCTCCACCATTTTCATGTCCCCTTGAGCCAAAGCCTGACGAATAGCACTGCTGCTTATCACCTGGCCATCTAGCACCACCGCCGGTATGACCTCAACACTGAAACCCATTTCCTTCCCCAGAAGTCGGAGCTTATCAGCATCGCCTTCTCTACCTTTGCCTAAGGCGAAATCAGGACCGATTACCAAGCCGCGCATTTTCATATGCTCCTTAAGCAACTGAACAAATCTCCGGGCTGTGAGCCGAGCCAGTTCAGAGCTGAACGGCAAGGCCACAACCAAATCTATGCCTAAGTCCCGGAGTAAGCTGATTCTAGTCTCCAGTCCATTGAGCCAGAATAATTTGTTTTCCGGAGACAGCACCACCTCTGGGTGAGATTTAAAAGTGATTACGCCGCTGAGCCAGTTCTTTCTCCGGGCTTCATCCCGCAAATAAGTCAGCAAGCGCTGATGCCCGATATGGACACCATCGAAGACACCGATGGTAAGCAATGTCTCCTTCTGTGGCCTTACTTTAGCTAATTCTTCCTCAATATGCATAGCTGATTCCAGGACGCCTGGCGGACTGTAAACTAAGATTCTGTTTCGGCAGATGGACTGGCCAGACATCGACCTGTGGCCTCAGCCACAGCCTTTAGTTGAGCTATGAGTTGCTGGAAATTAGCGAAGGTTAACGATTGAGCGCCATCTTTAAGTGCCTGGTCTGGATTGGGATGTACCTCAACCATTATGCCATCAGCCCCGGCAGCTACTGCAGCCAGAGCCATAGGAATCACCAAATACCACTTGCCGGTGCCGTGGCTCGGGTCAGCAATAATCGGCAAATGGCTAACTTTTTCAATAATCGGTATCACGCTTATATCCATCGTATTCCGGGTATAGGTCTCAAAGGTTCTAATACCTCGCTCACAAAGCATGATATGCTCATTACCCTGAGCCAGGACATATTCAGCGGCCAACAACCATTCTTGAACAGTAGCCGATAGCCCGCGCTTAAGCATTATGGGCTTGCCTGTTTTCCCCACTTCCTCAAGGAGATTAAAATTTTGCATATTACGAGCGCCTATCTGAAGAATATCAGAATACCTGGCCACCATTTCTACCTCACCAGGCGTCATGACTTCCGTTATAACTGGCAGTCCAACCTCTGTCTTGACCTTAGCCAGGAGTTCCAGCCCACGCTCACCAAGACCACGAAATTGATATGGTGAGGTACTCGGTTTAAAAGCACCGCCACGTAAAATGCTCGCCCCGGCAGCTTTCACAGCTTTAGCTGTTTCTAAAAGTTGCTGCTCACTTTCCACAGCGCAGGGCCCAGCTATGACCACTATTTCCTTGCCGCCGATAGTAATCCCATCAACTTTAATTGTAGTGTCTAATGGATGAAATTCACGGCTGCTGAGTTTATATGGCTTGCTAACCCGGATAACTTCGTCAACACCGTGAAGCATTTCCAGCATGTCTTGAAGTTCCGGGAAAATTTGTCCCACGACACCGATAATAGTACGTTCCACGCCTTGAGACACATGCGTCTTCAAGCCAGCGGATTCAATACGTTTAATCACTCCGTCGATTTCTTTATCGCTTGAGCCGACTTTCATAACTACTATCATTTTTTGCCATCATCCTGCCAGATTCTTTCACCCTCGTCTCTAAGCGTCACCGCGCCGCCCAGATAGACATGCACTATTTCCTCATTTCTCTTATTCGTGTTGAATAAAACCAGGACCCTCAAACAGCCGGATAAACTTCCAGGCACATTCATTTCATGCCCACAAAGCAGGGGGACTTGTTTCCAGCCCAACTCTCGGGCAGCTGCCGCCGGAAATGCAGCATTAAGGTCTGATGTCGTGGTAAACAGGATGCAGGTTATATCGCTGATTTCTACCTCATTGACTGTTACTATATTCTGAAGTAGTTTCTTGGTGGCAGCTATTATAGCCTCTTTGGTATTTTCCGGCACAGTAGTAGCGCCTCTTATGCCGCGGCAGCACAATTCAGTATTTTCCCTCCCTTTTGATGTCATCTTAATAGACTACTGTATTCAGCTCTCATCGTCAAGAGTTTCTTGCCTTAAAACCACCAAAGACGATAAACTAATAACAGAAATTTCGGTTTTCCTGTTTTGAACAACGGAGGTTTATCATGGATAACAGCCAAAAAGTAGCAGCTGCACTTGGCATATTCCTGGCCATCGTCATACTGTGCGGCGCTTCGGGATTTCTCGGCTATAGTTACGGTTATCAAACCGGAAATGAAGCCATCTACAACCGGGGATACAATCAGGGATACAGCCAGGGCAAAGACGCAGGTTACCAGGCTGGCTATGAATCCGGCTACGCAGCTGGCCGCAAGCCCAGCCCGGAACAGAAAGCATCCGGCGAATACGTCACCCTCAATCCCACGTATCAGGAAATGAAGGCATTCCTAGCCCAGGATGAATCAGATCTAAAGCAGTACAAAGAAAATGAATATGTCTGCACCGACTTCGCAGCTGCAGTGAATAATAATGCTGATGCCAACGGTATCCGTTGCGCTGTTGTCGATATTTTCTACCCCGAAGGCTACGGCCATACCATAGTAGCCTTCGACACTACAGACAAAGGTTTAATATTTATTGAGCCACAGTTTGACAAAGAGGTAAAACTAATCGTAGGTCAGAGCTATTCCCAGACTAACAACTTCACACCGGCACCCCGTGCTGATACTATCAATCGATACCTGATTGTCTGGTAGAGCCTCATTTACCTCAACCACCTCAGAAGATTAAATCACCTTATAACTTGTATTACAGGCAAACAACTATTACAGCCTCAGTATCGGAAAGCTGTTCGCCTGGGACAGGTATTCCTGGCATAGTCAGCAGATATCGTTGAACCCCACCTTCACCAAAGATATGTACTTTGTATTCATCAGTGATGGCCAATGAACTTGCGCCACTATCTGGCCACTCACCCAACAATCCGTCCGGCATAGCTATACTGATTCCCTGAGAACCATCACGTATGGCTGCTACTTTGATTTGTATGCTAACTTCGCGCTCTTGTCCCATAGTGCCTTATCAGCACCTCAAAAATATAAGCTGATAATACCATACCAAACATGCTCTGACTAAGGTTAACATCTAAAAACACGAAACTTTCAGGGACAAGCATTGACACACCCCTTTTAAGCATCTTCAGTATGTGATAAAATAACTAAAAATACAGGGAGGCGGAAAATGAAAGTTCGAGATGTCATGACCTGGAATGTAGTTACCGTGACCAGCGATATGCCCATAATGGAAGCCAGGAAAATCATGGACGCACATGGTATACGCCGTTTGCCAGTGGTGGACAAAGGGAAACTAGTCGGCATGATAAGCAAGGAGCGCATCACCCGTACGGCTCCTTCACCGGCTACCAGTCTGAGCGTCTGGGAAATTAACTATCTCCTGGCAAAAATGACGGTCAAAGAAGTAATGTCCAAAGCCCCTATCACAGTCGACCCTGAAATGTCTGTAGAAGCGGCTATAGCTTTGGCTCAGAAGAAAGGCGTTGGCGCGCTGCCGGTGCTGGAAGACAATAAGCTCGTAGGCATAGCCACAACCAACGATTTCTTCTACAAAATACTAAATCCGGTGTTAGGCATCGGCAAGTCCGGCACTCGCATCGTTATCTCAAAGGGTGGCGATATAAAAGGCTTGCAAGAGATTTTGGATGTCGTCAAAAAAGCCGGCGCCAAAATAGTCTCGTTCCACAACATGCCGCCGGTCGAAGGCAAGGAACAGGATGTGTGCCTGCATCTTGATAAAGAAGATGTCAAGCAGCTTGTCAAAGACCTGGCAGCCAAGGGTTACTCAACTGAGATAGTAGAGCGGTAAAACTCTTTAAAGAACAGGACCGCCGTGTGCACGTCGAACTTGACTGCAAAGAGACCTGCTCTGCCGGGGCCGCTGCAGCAGTTGCCGCTCATTTAGGTACCGGTGCCATAATCATTACCTTTTGCACCCATGGCCAGGTCTCTGCGGCTACTTTAACTGTAATGAATAGTCTTACCCTAATTTTTAAGAAACCCGCCCAGGATGTTTCTTCTGCACTGCCAGAGGCAACAGCTCAAGTCAATCTCGTGGATTGCCTTGTTTCGCTTAAAGTGACAGGAGAGGTGAATAAACTTCATGAGGAGAACTGAATGCTGCTGGCCGATATAGCTCTGGTAGTAGGTGCCTACCTTCTTGGTTCACTGCCTTACATGATTCTTTTAGGCCGTGCTCGAGGCGTTGACCTATCTCAAGAAGAAGATCTGCACATGGCACTGTGGCATAAAGTAGGCCGCCTCGAAGGTTTATCCGGAGTAATTGTCGATGCGCTGAAAGGAGTAATCCCCATAGTCATCGGCTTTGCTTGTCACCTCCACCTGGCTGCAATCGCTGCCTCTGGAGTTGCTGCCGTTGCCGGGCAAATGTGGCCTGTATTCCAAAAATTCGACGGCGAAAAAGGCAATACCACAGGCATAGGATTGGTCATCGCTTTTACCATGTATCTTACGGCAACGATTTCTCACTTCGCCTATATAGTCTTTATTGTCTTTGCCATCCCTATACTCATAGGCATCGGCATCAAGATAATTCCCCGAGTCACAGCCCCCGGCCAGACGCTCAGCGAACGTTTCCTGTTCGGCGGCCCCATCAGTAACAGCCTGCCCTTAGGTATGGCCATCGGCTTCGCTGCGGCGCCACTGGCCTCCTGGTGCCTGAGACAACCACCGGAGATGACCTGTAGCTTTCTAGCAACCTTCATTGCCATAATGATACGCCGTCTCACTGCAGGACTAAGCGAAGACCTCAAGAAACCCAAGACAAACCTGAGAAGTATACTGATTAACCGCCTTCTCTACGACCGCAGCTATCTGTAGGCCAAATCAAACCCTTATCTGTCATTTTGGTTTTTGCATTTCTTTTGGATTCACAGGCAATCTCTATTTACCCAGCCTCCTCAGTATCTCCCTG
>Ga0154670_1154_pt2 | contig 24822 bp, 22 predicted proteins | sample Rifle2008BG13ft_FD_116099 | JGI IMG/M metagenome (GOLD analysis project Ga0154670, IMG submission 116099) | Chloroflexi bacterium RBG_13_50_10
TCTAAAAACAATGATATCAGCCTACCGATTTCAGGATTCTGCGGTTTCGCTTCCGTCAGTGCTTGCCAGTTGCCGTCAAGAATCTGGTCGAGCAGCTTAACTTCTTCATCGGGATTCAACTTTAATTCATCGAGCAAGGCCTTCAGTACTCCGGCGTGAGATAATTGTATCTGAACATCACTGACACCTAAATTGCGTATAGTCTCGATAGCCAGCAGCATTAATTCTAAATCCGATGCCGGCTTGTTGCTGCCTATAAGCTCCACCCCGCATTGCCATCGTTCCCTGTTCTCTTTCCCCGTCTCTTCGAAAGCGAAGACATTGGTGACATAGAAAAGTCTGGCTACTTCCTGTTGTGGCAGATTTTCAATGTATAGCCTGGCAACAGGTATAGTGCCATCCGGTCTCAACACAACTCTTTCACCGCTCCAGCCATCCCAATCGAGAAAAGAATATACTTTGCTCAGCATGTTAGGTGTAAGTGTGCCGGCGGCCGTGAACAGGTGCAGATATTCCAGAGTTGGAGTTCGCACTTCCTGGTAACCCCAACTGAGGCATGACTTCCGAAAGACATCCTCTATGTAACGAAAGGCCCTGGTGTCTTTGGGGAGTAAATCTCGAGCCCCTTTGCATTTTTGACTTGTCATAATTCTAAGTCCTGGCTAAGTTGATCTATTCTACACTAACGAGCTTCCTGCTTCAATTTGAATTTGCCGTAAAACAGTGACTAATCTTGATTGTTATGCTAGGAAATCCGCTGTTGTCATTCCGAGCAAATAGGTCACCTGTTTGCTGCAATCATTAAGTTAAATTATAATTGGGTTGTTCTGATAGCAGATGCTTAAAGCTAGACTAAGATTCACCTTTATCCTCTTGTTGGCTTGTTTGTCGGCCGTAACCTTCGTCTCCGCTAGAGTTGGCGCTGACTCGTCTGACATAGAAGTATTACGTGTTGATGGCACTATCGTTCCTGTTGTTGCCGATTATATAGACCGTGGTATAGGTCGAGCCGAATCCGAAGGTGCCGTTGCCTGCATCATTGAATTGAATACACCTGGAGGGCTTCTTAATGCCACGGAGGATATTGTGCAGCGGATTTTAAATGCCAAGGTGCCGGTTATAGTCTATGTTTCACCTCGCGGTAGCTGGGCGGCTTCGGCCGGCACTTTTATTACCATATCGGCAAATATTGCGGCCATGGCTCCGGGGACAAGCATCGGTGCCGCTCACCCGGTGTCCGTCGGTGAGCAAATGCCAGAAGAGGTATCAAAGAAGGTAACGGAATATTCAGCAGCATGGATAAGAAGTATAGCTGAAACGCGGGGACGTGACGCCGAACAGGCCGCATTGGCGGTTTCAGAAAGTAAGTCATTTACTGCTTCCGAAGCCTTGGCAGCCAGGCTAATCGATTTACAGGCTGATGACCTGGAAAGCCTGATTCATCAAATTAACGGCAGGGAAGTGACTCTGGCCAGCGGCCAGACGGTCACCATCGACACTTCCGGTTATGTGCTAGGCAGGAATGAGATGAACCCTATTGAACGCTTCCTGCATGTCATCAGTGACCCGAATATCGCCTATATCCTGCTGAGTCTGGCTACCATAGGTTTAATTACCGAGATTTCAAACCCGGGGTTGATATTCCCGGGAATTGTTGGCGGTATTTGTCTTTTCCTGGCTTTCTATTCCCTCGGAGTGCTCGATGCTTACTGGGCCGGGGTATTGCTCATATTGCTGGCTATCGGATTATTTGTGGCTGAGGTTTTTACGCCGGCTTTTGGTATACTTACGGCTGGAGGAATTACTTCATTGGTTATCGGTTCACTTGTCTTGTTTAGTCATAGTTCGCCGGCAATGGAAGTAAACAGAGGCTTAATTGCTGGAGTGACTATCCTTATAGCTGCCTTCATAGCTTTCATTGTCGGTGCTGCGGTTCGAGGCCAGAGAAGACGTGTAGCCACTGGTGCCGAAGGGTTAATAGGTAAAGTAGCTGTAGCCAAAACAAGCCTGGCTCCACAGGGCACGGTTCTTGTTGATGGTGAGCTCTGGAAAGCCGTTGTTGACAGCGGCAAAGTAGAGCCAGGAGAGGAGGTGACCATAACCAAGGTCGAAGGACTGAAACTGTTAGTGACTCAAAGGAAAATTAAAGGGAGGAAAAGATGGATTTAATTCTTGCTTTTGCTATTGCGATAATAGCCATAATAGTGCTGGCAGCAGCTATCAGGATTGTCCAGGAGTATGAACGCGGGGTCATTTTTCGGCTGGGGCGATTCGTTGGTGTGAGGGGGCCCGGTTTCATCCTGCTGATTCCATTTATCGAACGTATGGTTAAAATTGACCTGCGTGTGGTCACCATGGATGTCCCAAGCCAGGAATGCATCACGCTGGATACGGTTACGGTTAAAGTGGATGCCGTGGTCTACTTCAGGGTTATGAAGCCTGAAGACGCTGTGCTCAATGTGGAGCAGTATATTAGAGCTGCTTCGCTGCTGTCACAGACCACCCTGCGAAACGTTGTAGGCCAATCTGAGCTCGAAGACCTGCTGGCTCATCGAGACAAAGTCAATGACAAGCTCCAAACTCTGATTGATGAGGGGACGGAGCCGTGGGGAATAAAGGTAAGCATGGTAGAGGTCAGAGACGTTGAGCTGCCTGACACGATGAAACGGGCTATGGCGGCACAGGCTGAAGCTGAGCGAGAGAGACGAGCTAAGATTGTGCATGCTGAAGGTGAAGCTCAGGCTGCGCAGAAGCTGGCTGAGGCAGCGAAGGTTATTGCCACTCAGCCTTCAGCTCTTCAGCTCCGCTATCTTCAGACTCTGACCCAGATTGCTACCGAGAAAACTAATACAATAATATTTCCCTTGCCGATAGATTTGATAACGCCTCTGCTCGGCAAGCTCAGTGAGTCGAAGAAGTAGAAGACTGTTGCCCCCTGTCACCATAAGGGGCAGGGGGTAAATTAATCTTTTATTATCGTAACATCTCCGGCCACGATTTCGGCAAGGCTGCCGTCAGCGCGGCGCAGTATGAGGTTGCCGTTTGCGGTTACTGTTTCCGCTTTGCCGAGTTCCACTGTTTTCCCGGATTTAATCTTTATCTGCTTGCCCAGGGTCTCCATATTTTGCTGCCATTCTCTGTATACGGGTGCTCCGGCTTGGGCTTCTAAATATAACCGTTCCAGTTCGGATAGCAGTGTACCGGCAAGCTCAACCTTTGATATCTCTGTTCCTAGCTCGTGTGACAGGCTGGTAGCTATCTCTGTAATTTCGGGGAAAGCCAGGGGGTCGAAATTAACATTTATGCCTATGCCTATAATGGCGAAATTTACCCTGCCCCCCTTGACCTCATTTTCTATCAGTATGCCGCAGACTTTTTTGCCTTTAATCAAGATGTCGTTGGGCCACTTGATTCGTGTTTCAAGGCCAGCGACATTTTTAATAGCTCTGACCACAGCCAGTGAAGCTATCATGACAAGCTGCGGCAGGTTATCCAGAGGAGGTTTGAGGATAACCGACATAGCCAGGCTGCCCTCGGGTGATAGCCATGTCCTGCCAATTCGCCCTCTGCCTGCCGTCTGCCTGCCGGCAATGACTACAGCCCCCTCAGCAGCCCCTTTTTTGACTAACTCTCTGGCTGTCTCCATGGTTGTGGCGAGTTGGTGGTAATAATATAGCTGCCTCCCCAAAAATTTAGTGTTCAGGCGGCTTCGGAGAGATGTTTCTATGTCTCGGTCGTTCAGCATACTTATTATTTCCTCAGACAATCTAATTTCCCAGTTAGTATAACGATAGCTTTGGTTTATGTCTATTTGTCTGGCTGTCATAGCCCTCGGATAGATTGTAGCATCGGCTCTAATCTTGCCTGAGCGGATACTCCGGGGCTATCATCAAATACAACTTTGCATTTAATCTTTGATTTTTACATTTATCTGAGATTGCCACGTCGCCCTTCTGCGGAAGGGCTCCTCGCAATGACATTTTTGAGGCAGCCATTGTTGTTTCGTATTTTTGGAATTTGAATTTTGATATTGTTTAGGATTTGTAATTTAGCACTTAGGATTTATAAGCGTTACATGTAGACTCGACCCTTTAGGGTCGAGTTCCCGAGGTTAAAACCTCGGGACTACATATTTTTGATTAATTGGGTTACTTTCATTGTTTTTTTGGGGGAGGGGCATCTTGACATTTTGGTCAAAGCCATTTAGCATTGAGATAGAAAATTAAAAATAGCAAAACCAAGCGATGGAAACAAAAGATTTTGATTTTCTGGCTGATAAAGCTGCTGCTTTTATTCTGGAGTCGAGTCGGGTTGTGGTCTTTACCGGGGCTGGTATCAGCACAGAATCTGGAATACCTGACTTCCGCAGTCCCGGAGGAATTTGGACCAAGTTCGATCCCGATGATTTTACAATTCAAAAGTTCATGAGCAGTGAGAAGACCCGGAGGCTGCAATGGCAGATGCTGGCTGAAGGCAGCCTCCTGAAAGATGCCGAGCCGAATCAAGCTCATCATGCTGTTGCTGAACTCGAGAAACTCGGCAAGCTAACCTGTGTTATCACCCAGAATATTGATAACCTCCATCAAAAGGCAGGAAATTCTTCGGATAAGGTCTTTGAGCTACATGGAAATGTGAAATTTGTGCGGTGCATGGGGTGTGATAGTCGTTTTCCCATTGAGGATATTCTCCCGAGGTTAAGCCATGAAGAAATCCCTGATTGCCATTTGTGCCGGGGCATTTTGAAACCGGATGCCGTTTTCTTCGGCGAGGCATTACCGCAGAAGGCATTGAACGATGCCATTCATCATTCCCGGCATTGCGACCTGTTTATTGTCATTGGTTCCACCCTGGTTGTGTATCCGGCAGCCTATATGCCTATGTACGCAGTTGAGTCTGGCGCTAAGCTGGTCATTATTAACCTTAGCTCTACGCCGCTGGATTCTAAGGCTGCAGTGCTCATGAACAGTAAAGCCGGTGAGGCGATGGGCAGGATTGTGGAGAGGTTAAGAAGTCAGTTATCGGTATGAGGCAAGGTCAGTAAAGAAGTGGAAGACCAGGTTGAAAGGAAAAGCAAGGCTGAGCGAAGGCAGCAAAAGAAAGCTAAAAGGAAATTCAGACTACACGGCGGCAGCCTCAGAGCCATATATCAGAATGCTATTATGCGGAGGCTCAGAGAAAAGAAATAGCTGTGCAAGGTAGCCTAAAAAGGTTTTTATGATATGGTATTCCGGCAATTTAAATCTTGTTTGGAGGTAAGGATATGAAAAGGTTGCTATTTTCGATGGCTATGATTTTGCTTGTAGCTACTGGATGTCTGCCTTTTGCTACTACACCTACATCGCTCAATCAACCGCCCACAGCTTACATAGATTTAGTATCGCCTGCAAATACAGTATCGGGGGAAACGGTGACTTTAACCGGTCACGGCGTTGACCCCGATGGCACTATAGGCGCCTATAGCTGGCAGTCGAGCCTGGACGGAGATTTAAGCACTGCGCCGAGCTTTACAACATCAACTTTATCGCAAGGAACTCACACCATCTGGTTTAAAGTTCAGGACGATGGTGGAGAGTGGTCAAAGCAGGTTTTGACAACCGTCATTATTGTTCCTAGTGAGGTTGGCCAACCGGTAGCGAATTCTTTTGACGCTAGCCCTGGAAATATAAAACTAGGTGAGTCTTCGACGCTTAGCTGGGATGTCTCCGGTGCGGCAATGGTCAGCATAGACCAGGGAGTGGGCAACGTTTCCTTGAATGGAACCAGGGTGGTATTTCCCGCCAAGACCACGACCTATACTTTGACGGCTACTAATGTGGTGGGGAAAGTCACAGCTACGGCACAGGTCGTGATTGCCCAGGCGGTTCCTGATAAGGTGGAACTTTATTCTATTGCAGCAGAGGATGGGCAAGTAAGACGAGATGGCTATGTTGGTCAGGAGCCGGATGTTGGCGATACAAAATCAGGCACGACCATTCAAGCATTTTTAAGCTTCGATATTTCCATGATACCGAAAGATGCCGTTATTACATCGGCCACGCTTGATTTAACTGCCGCCGCTACATATGGCGAACCGTTCAGCAAGCTCGGCATGCTTCTCGTTTACGATTGCCAATATCAAACTTTAAAAGCCAACGATTTTATTATCGGCCCAGTACTTGGAGCTATATATACCATCCCTGTGCCACCATCTCAACCCACCACCTCTTATATATTGGCTAAAGCTATTCAGAAGCAGATTGATGCTGGAAGTCCTCGTTTTCAACTTCGCTTTCAATTTGAGAAACCTCAGTTCTATAATAATCAGGCTGACTACATGGCGTTGGGAGAGGGTAGAACCAGGCTTGTTATTGAATATCAGCATTGATATGCGATGTGAGTAGTTTGTTGTGATTGAAGTTTTTTATTTGAAAATGCTAGGAGGTGGAAAATGAAAAAGCTGATTCTTTTACTTCTACTGGCGGTTATGGTTACTGCCGGCTGTGATTTGACCGGGCTCACAGTCACCACTACCACTGAGTCGCCGGTCATAAACTCCTTTGGTGCCGAGCCAGAAACTATTGCCGCTGGCGGGACCGCAACGCTTAGTTGGAGCGTTGTTGGGGCGACGAAAGTCAGTATCGACCAGGGGATAGGCAATGTAGCTTTGGCCGGGAGGAGAGCTGTAATGCCGAGCGTGACTACCGTCTATACCCTGACGGCAACTAATGCGGCCGGGGTGAGCGTGCCGGCTACGGCTCAGGTCATAGTTTCAGGAGTGTCGTCCCCACCTGAATCAGCACCACCCGAATCAACGCCGACCCCATCTGCAGGTCTGCCGGTAGTCAACTACTTCATGGCTAACCCGCCCAGCATAACCGCCGGTGGTTCTACTACCTTAGCCTGGAATGTATCAAATGCGACAGCGGTGACTATTGACCCTGGAGTAGGCCCCGTATTAGCGGTGGGAACGGCACCTGTATCGCCGGCGACGAGCACGAATTACACCCTGACGGCGACCAATGCGGCTGGGTCGTATCCCATGACAATTGCGGTTCTGGTTACCGGTGCACCGGCGGCAGGTCAGCCGGACTTGATTGTCGAAGATATTTCGCGGTCAGGTGATAAAATCAGCTATAAGATAAAGAATCAGGGCGATGTAGCAGCCGGGCCGAGCACTTCGACTTTGCTTGTCGATGGTGCTGTGGCTGCAAATGATAGTGTAGGCTCTCTGGCTGCGGGCGAGTCGAAAACTGAGACCTTTACTGGTTACACGTATAACTGTACGCTCCCTGGTGATGCTTTGGTGGTGAAGGCTGACACAGGCACTGCTGTGGTTGAAAGCTCTGAAGCCAACAATTCCTACACCGAGTCCTGGTCATGCCTGATTCTTGGGCCGGTACGTATATTGAAACCAGACCTGGTTATCGAAGATATCTGGCTAGTACCCGAAATAACCGGAGATAAAATCTATTATAAGATTAAGAATAATGGCGCTATAGCATCCGGTGCCAGCACTTCAGCATTGTATATTTATCCTTGCTTTGACCCGTGCCCGCCGGTGGCTACTGACTCGGTAGCTTCTCTGGCTGCAGGCGAGTCCAGGACTGAAAAGTTCGGTGCTTATAATTACACCGGCCTTGGTTGGTCCGTAGGGGTGAAGGCTGATTATAACGGTGTTATAGATGAAAGCGACGATGGGAACAATTCACTCTCTAAATCTAAGGCGGATCTCTAGTCGCCACCGGCGCAGCCCACATCTTCTTAATTTAAAATGCTATTTAGAAGTAAGTTGAGGCTGAAAGTTCTGGATTTTCAGCTTGGCTGTCATTATGAGAAGCCTCAGTTCTAATATAATAAGGCTGACCGTATATCATTGGGAGGTGGAAAATGAAAAAACTAGTTCCTGCACTTCTGCTGGCGATGCTATTTTTAGTCGGCTGCTATCCGGGTGCGCCGATTACTTGTACCGGTCCTGGTCAGCAACCGTCAGTTGTTTCCTTCGATGCCAGCCCGCCGAGCATCTCAGCCGGCCAGTCTTCGACGCTCGGTTGGGAGGTCTCGGGAGCTACCAAGGTCAGTATAGACCAGGGAGTAGGCAATGTGGCCTTAACCGGGAGCAGGGAGGTTACGCCGACCGCTACTACTATTTATACTCTGACGGCGACCGGTACATCCGGACTGAGCACTACGGCTACGGCTCAGGTCATAGTTTCAGGAGCGGCGCCATTGCCTACACCTGCTGCTCTGCCGACAGTCAATTATTTCACGGCCAATCCGCCAAGTATATCTGCTGGTAGTTCGGCTACGTTAAGCTGGAATGTATCGAATGCCACATCGGTAACTATTGACCCCGGGTTGGGTACCTTTGCCTCTTCCGGAAACACGATAGTCTTGCCAGCAGCGACTACTACTTACATCCTGACGGCTGCGAATGCGGCCGGTAGCACTCCGGCAACGGCACAGGTTACAGTTTCAGGGATATCGCCGTCTGCCGGCCCACCGGTTATCAATACTTTCACGGCTAGCCCGCCGGTTATACCTGATGCCAGTGGTTCGACCTTTCTGCGCTGGAATGTGTCCGATGCGACAGTGGTTAGTATCGACCCTGGCATCGGCCCTGTTGCATCGTCGGGAACTATGTTATTGTCACTCTCGTCCAGCACCGATTACATTTTGACCGCAAGTAATGCCTACGGATCGACCAGCCGTATCGTTAGCGTTTCGGTTGCCGGTGGTGGGGGGCCGAGTGTAGCTTACGATTTCGTGGAGCAGGCGCCTACAGCCTATTGGTGGACCATTATTGGTTCAAGTGTAGTGGCATTACCATTTCCCGGAACTACAAGCGACACGGGCTATGCCAACTACCAATACAATATAAAGCTGAATGATGGGGACACTTATACCAGAGTTCTGCAGACTCATCCTCAGTGGGTTAATAATGGGTGGATAAGTGGCAAATATTCAGGAGTATATGTGCCTCCCGGAACTAAGTTGAGAATTAAAGTCGGCTTGGTACAAGGTGCTGCTGCCGGAAACGTTGAATTCCATATCGGAAAACTTGGCGCTGTAGCCACTATAAGTACCGTCGTTGCCTATGCTGACGGCGTCAAGGTGCTGGAAGCAGATCTCAGTGCTTACGCCGGCCAGACCATAGATTTTGTACTAGGCGCCAATGCCAATGGTAGCTCAGGTCAGGACTGGGCAGCATGGGCTGAAGCCAAGATAATTTATTAACAGGATAGCTCAAAAGAAAAAGAAGATAGCGAACTATTGATTTGAGCCGGATAACAATTCAATCCAGCTCAAATCGGTAATTCTCGATGACCGGGTTGGCCAGCAGCTTGCGGCACATCTCGTTTACCTGCTCCTTGGCTTTAGCCCGGTCATTCTCGCTGATTCGAATCTCGATGTATTTCCCGGCGCGGACATCTTCAACCAAGGCGAAACCGAGGTTATGCAGGGCTCCTTTTATGGTCAGGCCTTGGGGGTCGTTTACCGTCGGCTTAAGCGTAATATAGACTTTAGCTAGATACATTTTACAGTGTCCTTCCAGTCAGGCGGTTATAGGCTTCAACATAGCGGCGAGTTGTAGCCTCGATTACTTCAGGTGGCAGCATGGGTGCCGGTGGCTCTTTGTTCCAACCGGAAGCCACCAGCCAATCGCGAACCGGCTGCTTGTCTAAGCTCGGCTGGGAGCGTCCAACGGTATATGTAGCGGTATCCCAGAAGCGACTTGAATCCGGTGTCAGTAACTCGTCTATCAGTATAAGCTTGCCGTCAACAAAGCCGAACTCGAACTTGGTATCGGCAATGATAATGCCTCGCCCCCGAGCATATTCGCGGGCGTATTGGTAAACAGCCAGGCTCTTTTCCTCAAGCTCACGAGCGGTGGCTTTTCCCACCAGGTTTTCCATCTCCTTTTTACTCAACGGCTCATCATGTCCGGCCTCGGCTTTGGTGGTTGGCGTGAATATAGGTTGGGGCAATTCCTGACTTTCTTGAAGCCCTTTGGGCGCGGACAAACCTGATATGGTGCCCGCCTTTTTGTATTCTGCCCAGGCTGAGCCTGAAATATAGCCGCGAACTACGCATTCGACTGGAACACGTTCTGCTTTCAGGGTAATCATCGACCGGCCGATAAGATAATCCGGTGGTGTGGTTTTATCTGGAAAGTAGCTCTTAAGTGAATCTGCCGTGTCAACAGGTGCTACCAGGTGGTTGGGCATAACGTGCCGTGTCTTTTCGAACCAGAAGCATGAGAGCTGATTGAGGACCAGACCTTTATTGGGAATAGGGTTTGGCAGGACCACGTCGAATGCGGAGAGACGGTCGGTAGAAATAATCAGTAGCTTACCGTCCAGTTCGTAGGTGTCCCGTACTTTTCCCCGACAGAATAAGGGGAGAGGTAAGTTTGCCTCGGATAGCATTATTGACATAATGTACCAAACTCAAAGCGCTCGAGGTGCCAGTCCTGCTGCCTTAACCGTTTTAGCCTTCTTTTTCTCCGTTAGACCGAGCCTGCGAAATACCTTGTCGGCATGCCTGATGAAGTAGCTGTAGTCGAAAAGGGATTTGAGCTCCTTCTCCGATAGGTGGCCCTTTACATCGGAGTCAGTCTTGAGCAGCTCTAAGAAACTGGTTCTCTGTTTCCATGCTTTCATAGCGTTGCGTTGTACTAATTCATAGGCTTTTTGTCGACTCAAGCCCTTATCTATTAAGGCTATGAGCACTCGTTGAGAGAAAACCAGGCCCTGAGTAAGCTCAAGGTTTCGGCGCATGTTTTCGGGGTAAACCTGAAGCCCTTTCATTACTGAAGTGAAGATGTTCAGGATGTAGTCCAGTACCAGGCAGGAGTCGGGGAGAATAACGCGCTCATTGGAGGAATGGCTGATGTCCCTCTCATGCCACAGGGCGATATTCTCCATGGCAGTTAGGGCGTGGCCTCTTATCAGCCGCGCCAGCCCGCAGACGCGCTCACAGAGCTCCGGGTTGCGCTTATGTGGCATAGCTGAGGAGCCGGTCTGACCGGCGGCGAATGGCTCTTCGGCTTCTAATACCTCGGTTCGCTGCAGGCCTCTGATTTCAGTGGCGAATTTTTCCAGTGAGCTGGCGATGATGGCCAGCGTGGTGACAAACTGAGCATGGCGGTCGCGCTGTATAATCTGGCTTGATATCGGTGCCGGAGCCAGACCCATTTTAAGGCAAGCTTTGTCTTCAATTTCGGGCGGCACAGTAGCGTAGGTCCCCACTGCCCCGGAGATTTTGCCGACACTGATAATTTTTTCAGCTTCAGTTAATCTGGCAGCGTTGCGCTTCATCTCCTGTGCCCATACAGCCAGTTTCAAGCCAAAGGTGATAGGCTCAGCATGAACGCCATGAGTTCGACCTATCATTATGGTCTCTTTGTGCTCTATAGCTTTATCTTCCAGAACTGAGATAAGCTGAGCCACGTCTTGAGCCAGGATTTTTGAAGCTTCTTTCAGTTGGAGGCTGAGGGCAGTATCCATGATATCGGAGGAGGTTAGGCCGAGGTGTATAAAGCGGGATTCCTCACCGAGTCCTTCGGCTACTGCTTGAAGAAAAGCAGTCATATCGTGGTGGGTCACTTTGAGGATTTCGCCAATGCGCTCCAGATTGCAGCAAGCTGTCTTTATCTTGGGTATAGCTTCTTTGGGGATGGTGCCCACCTCTGCCCAGGCTTCACACACGGCTATCTCAACCTGTAGCCATTTATCGAACTTATTTTCTTCAGACCATATTTTTTTCATTTGTGGTCGAGAATAACGTTCAATCATGTCTTTTCTCCAGGCCTATGTCTTAGCCAGTTTTCGTTTATATGTCTCATAGGCATCTTTCATTTCTTTGTATTTTATGCCCAGCATTTGGGCGGCCAGCAGTGCAGCATTTTTAGCGCCTGAGGTGCCGATGCCGACACAAGCCACAGGTACTCCGGCTGGCATCTGGACGATAGAGTAGAGCGAGTCAATGCCTTTGAGTTCGCTGGTAGGTAACGGCACTCCGATGACCGGTAATGTAGTCCAGCTGGCTAGAACTCCGGGAAGGTGAGCCGCAGCGCCGGCAGCAGCGATAATGACTTCTATTCCCTTTTTTCTGGCCTTAGAAGCATATTCACGAACCTTATCCGGGTTTCTGTGTGCCGATAATACCGATAATTCATATTGGATGTTTAGTTGCTGCAATATATCCAGGGCCGGCTGTATTAACGGCTCGTCGGTCTTGCTGCCTATGACAACGCCTACTAATGGCATTCAGTTAACCTCCCTGGCTGCAATGTCCTGGCGGTAATGACAGCCCTCGAAATGAATGCGAGGCAGATTCCGGTAGACTTTGGCTCGGGCTTCAGCCATGGTTTTGCCCGTAGCCGTTACTGTGAGCACGCGTCCTCCGTCAGTGTACGTTTGTGAATTGTCACCGAGTTTGGTCCCAGCATGAAAGACCATAATTTCTTCGTTCAATTTGTCCAGTCCTGTAATAGGGAAGCCTGTTTTATAGTTGCCAGGATATCCGCCTGATGCCATCACCACACCAACGCAGGCATCGTTATTCCACTCTACAGCCACCTGGCTGAGCTTATTATCTACTATAGCCAGCAGAATGTCCACTAAATCGGTCTGCAGGCGGGGTAAAATGGCCTGAGTCTCAGGGTCGCCGAATCTGGCATTAAATTCTAACACTTTTGGGCCATCTGCCGTAATCATCAGCCCGGCGTAGAGCACCCCTTTGTAGGGCATACCTTCATTCGCCATGGCTCTTACTGCCGGTTGCAGAATCGTTTTCATTACCTGCCGGGTCAATTTGGCATCGAAGAAGCCGGGTGGGCTATAGCTGCCCATGCCACCGGTATTAGGGCCCTGGTCATTATCAAATACCCTCTTGTAATCGCAGGCTGGAACCATGGGGACAACGGCCTTGCCATCGGTGAAGGCTAAAAGGCTTACTTCTTTGCCGGTGAGGCATTCTTCAATAACCACACTGTCGCCAGCCGAACCGAAAATCTTAGCCTCCATAATATCTGACAGGGCTTTTGAAGCCTCTTCTCCGGAAGTGGCTACGATGACCCCCTTGCCGGCTGCCAGACCATCGGCCTTAACCACTATCGGCGCTGGTTTAGACTCAAGGTATCTTTTAGCTTCAGTGTGGCTGGTGAACGTGATACCATTAGGGGATGGGATTCCGTATTTCTGCATTAGTTGTCGGGCGAAGACCTTGCTTGATTCTATCTGAGTAGCCGCTTTGGTCGGACCGAAAATAGGCAGGCCCGAGCGCTCAAAATAATCCACAATACCCGAGGCTAGAGGAGCCTCAGGTCCAACAACGGTAAGGTCAATGCCGATGTCCCGGGCAGTTTTAGCCAGGGCTTCTATATCATTAGGGCGGATGTTAAGGTTATGGCCGACTGATGCTGTGCCGGCATTGCCCGGGGCGGTGTAGATTTCTTTGACTTTGGGGCTTTGGGCGATTTTCCAGGCCAGGGCATGTTCTCTAGCCCCGCCGCCGATAATCATTATTTTCACGATAGTCTTCTGCTTGTGTTTGTCTGGAAATCGGGTTGGAGAATCTTCCAGGTTTCGACCAACCAATTGAGTATAGCCAGTAGTTAAGGCAAAATCAAGTGCTTTTGTCCGAGGATTTTTGGTTTGTCACGGAATTTATTTTGCAGAAGGCATTTCTCTACTGTGATAAAATGTAGTGGGGTATAAAGCTTGTTCTACATACTTTATGGGAAGGATGAGTTCTCTCTCCAGCAGGCACTGGAGGAGATAAAAAGCGAGCTGGGCAACGAAGATATGCTGGCGGTTAATACCAGCATATTAGATGGCCAACAGCTTAGCCTGAGCCAGCTAATCGATGCCTGCAGTACCGTGCCGTTCTTGTGCCCGCACAGGCTGGTTATTGTTAAGGGTTTGCTGGGACGCTTCGAGCCAAAGCTTGGGTCGGAACGGCGGTCAGCCCGCTCTAAAGCGAAAAATAATTCGGCACTGGAAGGATGGACGGGCCTGGCAGAATATATCAAACAAATGCCGCCAACCACGGTGTTGGTCTTAATTGACGGCGAAATAAAGGCTAGCAATCGTTTAATGAAGTCTCTGGCTTCGCTGGCTAAAATCAAAGGTTTTGCACCGCTGAGTGATAAAAACCTGGGCGACTGGCTACAAGACCGGGTAAAACAAGGTGGTGGTACTATCTCGCCCGGAGCGGTGAAGCTGCTGGTCGGGCTTGTCGGTGCTGACCTGATGGTTATGAGCCATGAAATAGATAAGTTGCTGGCTTATTGTTCAGGCCAGGTTATCACCGAGGATAGTATAAAGCAGGTGACAAGTTATGCCAGGGAGGCTAATATCTTCACCCTGGTGGATGCTATTCTTGAAGGACGAAGAAAAGTAGCTCAAGAATTGCTCCATCGGTTACTTCAGGATGGGGCGTCTCCTTCTTATGTGCTGGCTATGATTGCGCGGCAGCTCCGCTTAATAGTGGTGGCTAAAGACCTGGGCCGGAAATTGTCTCGTCCTGAAATTCGAGGTAAGCTGGAACCGACTTCAGACTATGCCTTGGAGAAGGCAGTAAGGCAAGCCAGGGCATACACTTTGGAGCGGATAAAAGAGGCCTATCATAAGCTCCTGGAAACCGATGTGGCTATAAAAACGGGGAAATATGAAGGTGACTTGGCGTTAGACCTTCTGGTGGTTGAACTGGGGCAAGGTTGATTTATATATTGAAAAACTGAACCTGATTTAGCCGTTATTTCCGTGTGAATAGAGAGTGGTGTAAAGTGATACAATGCATTATGGCAACAGATTTTTTGGGGCAGGCTTCAGCTAAAAAATACGAATCTCTTTATCAAAAAGTTTTGGAGCTACCAAGACATGCCGGACAATAAGCAGCAGCCTGTTTTATCTGTGGACCTGGGCGGCACCAAGACGATTGTGGCTATGGTTCTCCCAACCGGCAAGATAATATCCCGAAAATACTATTTGACGCTGGCTGATGAAGGCACACGAGCCGTCCTGAATAGGCTATCATCTGCCATAAACCGGTCAATAGCTCAGGCCAGGCTTAAAAACGCTGAATTAATCGGTATCGGAATTGCCGTTGCTGGAATTCTGGACACCAGGAAAGGAATCGTGACCACCTCGCCCAATTTACTCGGCTGGCATAATGTTCAACTGCGAGATGTTGTTGCTGCCAGGTCAGGCCTGGCTACTTATCTTATTAATGACGCTAGCGCCGCAGCTTTAGGGGAACATCGATTTGGAGCTGGCAGGGGATTCGATAATCTGCTCTATCTTACAGTGAGCACGGGTATCGGCGGTGGCATAATTATAAATGGCGAACTTTATTCTGGAGCTGACGGCTGTGCCGGAGAGTTGGGTCATATGACGATTGAGGCTGACGGGCCGCAATGCCATTGCGGTAATTTCGGTTGCCTCGAGGCACTGGCTTCAGGTTGGGCAATAGCTAAAGAAGCAGTGACACGCATAAATCAGGGGGAGAGTAGTTCTATTACTGAGCTCGTTGACGGCAGGCTCGAAAATATCACTGCCGAGACGGTGGCAACCGCAGCCAGGGGAGGTGACCGGCTGGCGTGCGATATAGTAGCTAGAGCTGCCAACTATCTCGGCATCGGCCTGGCCAACCTGGTCAATATTTTTAATCCGGAACTGATTGTAATCGGCGGCGGCTTATCTAAGATGGGAAACATGCTGCTGAATCCGGCACAGAAGGTGATTAAAGAAAGAGCCTTTCGGTTGCCGGCTCAAAGTGTACGTGTTGTCCGGGCTCGTCTGGGCAGTAACGCGGGGATAATTGGAGCTGCTGCCTATGTTTATGACCATAGAGTAGAAATCAGAGCCAAGGTATGATTTGTTGGGCACACCTTTTAAGGTGGGTCCCCACATTTTTGGAGCTATTGACGTTGCTAACTTTGGCCCGGCTCTCCGGTAGCTGTGATAAGAGCCAGTGCTCCCATCTCAGCCATTTTCTGCGCTAAACGCTTCCCGATTTGCTCAGCGGCCGAAGCGCTGCCTTCTTCTGTGGCACGCAAAATGTGAACACCGTCAACGCCGGCCACCATACCGCTGAGCTTTAAGATGCCGTCTGACACGATGCCGAGAGCAGCTATCGGGGCGCGGCAGCCACCGCCCAGTGCATGTAAAAATGTTCTTTCAGCGGTTATGCATTGCCATGTTGGTTTGTCATTTATTTTAGAGACCAGAGTTGCAATTTCTTCATCTTCAGAGCGTATCTCTATTCCCAGCGCTCCCTGTCCCACTGCCGGCGTGAAATGCTCTATGGGTAGGTATTCCGTTATCTTATCTTCCCAGCCCAGCCGTATCATGGCAGCGGCGGCTACGATGACGCCGTCAAATTCTCCATCGGAGACCTTTCGTAGTCGGGTGTCAATGTTCCCCCGTATGTGGCAAACGTTGAGGTCAGGTCGAAGGGCAAGGAGCTGAACGGCACGCCTGGGGCTTCCTGTGCCTATCTTTGAACTTGGGGCAAGTTCGGCAAGTCTTACGGCTCTGGAGACGAGTACATCCCCAGGGTCGAGTCTGGCGGTGGCTGCCGCCAGCCTGAGCCCGTCAGGGATTTCTGTCGGCAAATCCTTAAGGCTGTGGACGGCCAGGTCGATTTGTTTATCCAGTAGCGCCTTTTCCAGTTCTTTGACGAATATACCTTGCCCGGCAAATTCGTCCAGAGCGATGGTGCTGTGTCGGTCACCGCTGGTTGTTATTTTGACGAGGCTAGCTTTCAATCCGGGAAATGTTTCTCTGAGCTTGGCCAGCAACCCTTCGGCTTGAATGACAGCCAGTTTGCTGCCGCGGCTGCCGATGGTGATTTCCCTCATTCGGGCTTGTCCTTGTCGAGCTGGAAAAGCTCGTTGACCAGCGCTATATAATCCTCTCTCTCGGGGCTATCCTTTTTGAGGTGCTGAATAGGGTGATGAAGTATTTTTTGTACTATGGCTTTAGTCATAGCCTCCAAGCTCTCCCGTTCCTCTGTAGAGAGCTGCCGCAGCTTCTTCAGAGTCATGTCAAGCTGTGCCCGACGTATATCTTCTGCCTTTCCCACCAGATTGCTGATTACCGGCTTCACTTCCATATCCTGCCACGAGGAGATAAATCTATGAACCTCGGACTCCACAATTTCCATTACTTTCTGTATCTCAGTCTCTCTCTGCTTGCGGTTAAGCTTAGAGATGTGGGTGAAATCGTCAATATCATAGAGAAATACATTGCTGATACGTCCTACCTCGGGCTCTACATCACGAGGAACAGCTATATCGATGATCACCAGGGGGCGATTGGAGCGCGCCGACATGGCCTTTTCTAATGTCTTCAGGTCAAGTATAAGGTGAGGCGCTCCGGTGCAAGTGATGGCTATATCGCAGTTGGTCAGCTCTTGACCGAGGCTGCCTATATCCACCGAGTTTCCGCCCAGTGCCTTAGCCAGAGCGGAGGCTTTTTCATAGGAGCGGCTGGTAGCGGTAATGTTGGCAATACCTCTTTCTTTGAGTGCCTTGGCTACCAGTCTGCCGGCTTCGCCGGTACCGATAACAAGTGCCTGGCATCTGGTCAAATCACCGATAGCTTTGGCTGCCAGGTCAACTGCCACAGAGCTCACGGAAAGAGCGTTCCGGCTGATTCCTGTTTTGTCTCTTACCTGTCTGCCTACTGTAAGAGCCTGCTGAAAAAGATTTCGCAGCGGATGTTCCAGCATACGGGCCTTTTTGGCTTCTTCAAAGCTCTGCTTTACCTGTCCCAGAATCTCAAACTCGCCGATAATCATGGAATCAAGACCGGAAGCCACGCAAAAGAGGTGCTTGACTGCCGCCTCATTCCGGTAACTGTAAATGTACGGGAGTAAATCGGCATCTGAAATGCTCGCCCAGGCTTTAAAGAAATCTATGCCTGGTTGAGAAGAGCCATCGCCCTCCGTAACGGAATAGACCTCGATACGGTTGCAGGTAGACAGTACCAGTCCCTGCGATACATATTTGCGCAACAGGCTCAGGGCATGAGAGATCTGGTCGTTGCTTACCGCCAGCCTCTCTCTAATTTCTATTGGTGTTGTGCTGTGGTTCACACCCACCACATGAATCTGCAATCTGAGTGGCTTATTCATCGCTCCTTCTTTTCCGATATCTTCAGCTTCGTGAGCATGAGTTCCCTGGCTTCCAGATTTTTGCCTTGCCTCAGCAGTTTAATAAACGAGTTCAGGTCGAGGGCTTTTTGCCAGGCATCACCGCTGACCGTGATTCCCTTTTGCTTTAACTCGGAGCGCACTTCATCAGCAAGCAGGGCCAGTTTGGCATATTCAGCCTGGAAGCCTTTTTCCAAATCGCTCCTGATTTTGCGGGCTAGAGCCGGGCTTCTGCCGGATGTGGAGACAGCGACAATGACGTCCCCGCGCCTGAAATAGGAAGGTACGATAAAATCGGAATTGTTCGGGTCGTCCACGACGTTTACTAATATTCTTAACCTTCTAGCTTCAGCAGCCACCTTTTCATTCGTTTTGGCATCATCGGTGGCAGCTATAACAATAAAGGCGTCTTTTAAATCCTCCGGCTTGTAGTCTCTGTGGATGGCTCTGACAGCTCTTTTTTCTGCCAGCTGTTTCAGCTCCGGGCAAAAACTGGGGCTGACGATTTCCACATTAGCGCTGTGCTCCAGAAGCGTTTGTACCTTGCGCAGTGCCACATTGCCCCCACCGACCACCAGGCACTTTTTGCCTTGAATATGGAGCAAAATCGGATAGTATGGAGATGTTTCCTGGCGCCTTTTCATACCGTATATAATATCCTTGTCTTTTTTACCTCTTTAGTGCTGAAAAGTAATATTAGCCCGTTTCTGTCGAGTCCGGTCTCCGGGCATATTTTATCACTGATGGCTCGGCAGGTCTCCTCGGTACGGGCATGTATCATGGCAAACAGGTTATGGGGCCAGAGAGAGTTTGTCCGCCTTTCATAGCAGTGGCTTACCTCCGGAAAGGTGGCTATCTTTTTGCCTGCTGTTTCCACCATATCCGATGGCACTTTCCAGCAGGCCATGGCATTGGCCGTAAAGCCGAGTTTATTATGGCTGACGGAGGCGCTGAAGCGTCTCATAATCCCGCTTTGTAAAAGAGCCTGACAGCGGTTTATAAATTCGTCCGCATCCATAGAAAGTCTGGCTGATATAAGGTCGAACGGTTTTTCATTAAGGGGTAGGTCCTGTTGCAATTCGTTGATGACAGCACGGTCTGTAGCGGACAGGTCAAGGTCTGCATCCGATAACCGATTACTATGACTGGTCATATCTGGGGTTGATATATTACCTCCATCAATGTCGAAGTAAGCTCCTATCTTGAAGGTTTTTACTGCCGGCAGGTTTAATGTCGCCCCGGACCCGACTCTGTTTCCCAGTTTACGTACCGCGGCCTCCATATCCTCGGCGACAGGCACGGCCAGTGTGAGCCAGAAGTTGAAGTCATGGCTGCGTTGGTAGCAATGGCTAACCATCGGATGTTTGCTGATAATCTGCCCCGCCTTACCCAGCTGCTCTATGGGCACTTTCATGGCTACCAATGTGGTCCGGTAGCCCAACCCTTTTGGATTAAAAACGGGGCCTATGAGACGGATGACTCCTGCTGCCTTCAGCCTCTCGATTTTCCGGATTACCTGGTCGCTGCTTACGCCTAAATGCGGTCCCAGGGCAGCGAACGGCTCTCGGCTCAAGGGGAACTCGGCCTGAATGATGTTGAGAAGTTTTTTATCCAGGTTATCCAGTTCTATGCTCATATCTATCTGCTCTTTTGAAGTGATGCCGGTTGATATATGCAGTACGGCTCGGCTTCGAGGTAATCGCCGGTAGATTCATAGGCTCTGGCACGACAACCGCCGCATACCCTCTTGTATTCACAGACGCCGCATTTTCCCTTTATGTTCGACAGGTCTCTTAGTTGACGGAATAACGTGGCATCCGTCCAGATTTGTTTGAAACTTCTATCTCTTATATTCCCGGCTTCCACGTCGAGATAGCCGCATCCCTGTACCCTGCCGCGATGAGAGATGAAGCAGAAATTTATGCCAGCCAGACAACCTCGTGTCATTGAGTTTATGGCTTCGTTTGTAGGTTTGCCTGCTGGTTTTTGACCGAGCAATGGTTCCTGTGGAGCGCCTGCCGTGTACCTCTGTCTCATTATTCGTTGGTAATGCGGGGCATCCGTTGGTTTGAAGAACATGCTGTTGCCCAGTTCTTTTTGCTGGTCATAAACCCAATTTAGAGTTTGCTCATACTCGTCTGGCGTCATCTCCACTGCCTCCAGTCCCTTACCCCGTCCTGTTGGCACCAGCATAAACGGATGAAAGGCAACTGCTCCCGCCTCAAGGGCAAGGTTTAGCAGCTCATTCAGATACTTCATATTTAGCCTGGTGATGGTGCTGTTGACCTGGACCTGAATGCCTGCCTGGCGTAGTCTGGCTATTCCTGAAATAGCTGCTTCGAAGGCACCTGCCTTGCCGCGGAACTTGTCCTGAAGTTCGGGCGTGGGAAAGTCTATGCTTACTGCTACCCTCGATATGGGGGTATCCTTCAGTTTACGGGCAACAGCTTCGGTGATGAGTGTACCGTTGGTGCCCATGACTACTCTCAGCCCTTTCCTTACGGCGTATTCTGCAATTTGGAAAAGGTCTTGGCGGAGAAGGGGTTCGCCGCCGCTGAGTATTAGAACAGGCTTACCGACCTCAACTATGCTGTCTATCAGGCGGAAGCATTCTTCAGTGGACAGTTCGTCTTTATAGACACCGGCAGCAGAAGAGGAGCGGCAGTGAGCACAAAAAAGATTGCAACTGCGGGTTATTTCCCAGGCCACCATGTGGAGATTAGGAGTTATGCTTTCCTCTCTCTTCAACTTATCTCCTTGTGAGTGCTTATCAACCGATTGATCTTCGAAATACTAAATTCTAAATCCCAAATCCTAAACAAATTCAAATATCTAAATACCAATGACCAAAACGTGGGGTCATTGCGAGGCACGTAGTGCCGTGGCAATCTCTGTGACGGGGGTGAGATTGTCGCGCTTTGCTGACAACGACACGGAAGTAGCAGCCCCTCGAGTTTTTCATTAGACTAATCCAATCTCGCTGTCTGTCAGATAGCATGCCGGGTCCTCAGCCCAGATGTCGCCGAAAATTGTCTCAGCACGTACCCGCAGGTTGCCATTACACAGCTCAAGATGCTGGCATCCGGCGCAGCGTCCCTTGAGCAAGCCTTTTCTGTCTTTGAGTCCGTGCATCAGCAGGTCGGAGGTATCCAGCCATATATCGCCGAACTTCCGCTGGCGTACGTTGCCAAAGGAATAATGCCGCCAGAACTGGTCGGCATGAACATTCCCCAGTTCGTCAACTGCTCCTATTCGGATGCCTGAATTGTTGCCGCCATTGGCCCGGAGTAAAGCCAGTACCTTTTCAGCACGAACCGGGTCTTGTCTTTTCAGTTTAAGGTAAAGGTAAACGCCATCGGCGTGATTATCCACGGTAAGGACTTCTTTGTTGAGGCCGCGCTGATAAAGGTCAAGAGTGCGGTCACAGATTAAATCAACTACACCTCTCGTCTGGGAATGGTTCAAATCATCGCTGTTTAAGCTGCCGGCTCGACCTACATAGGCGAGATGATAAAAACAAAGTCGTTCTACCTTTTCTCTTTCCGCCAGGTCGAAGATGGCAGGTATTTCCATATAGTTGGAGAGAGTGATGGTCAGTCTCAAAGATACTCTTAACCCTGAGGCAATGCAGGTTCGGATGCCTTGTAAAGCAGCTTTGTAGGCGCCCTTTTTGCCGCGGAACCGGTCGTTTTTAGCGCCGATGCCATCCAGACTGATGCCAACCTCGGCGAAGCCAGCATCCTTTATTCCCCTGGTCACTTCCTCGGAGATGAGGGTGCCGTTTGTGGACAAGGCAGTCCTCAAGCCTTGTTCTCTGGCAAAGTGTGCCAGCTCGAAGATATCCTGTCTGAGCAAAGGCTCACCGCCGGAAAATAGAATCACCGGCACACCAAAATCTGCCAGGTCACGGATGAAAGACTTTGCCTGCCCGGTAGTCAGAACTTCAGCGGGGTCTTTATCGCCGGCGCTGCTGTAGCAATGGACGCAATGGAGATTGCATTTCTTGGTGCAGTTCCAGACGACGATAGGTCGTTGCTTATCAATGGCTGGATGCCCTCTACCATAGCGCAGGCTATCGCCTGGACCTATGGCATCGCAGAGCAGCCTTGAAATAGAAATCATGACCTGGTTATTATACTTCCAAAGCTGGCCTGTCGGCTATTCCGGACGTTGCCAATCCCACCCATCCAAAAGTCACAAATCACAAGCACAGAATCATGAACGTATTCAAATCACAAATATTTAAATCCAAACCATTTTTGATTTGGGCAAGTTGAATTTTGGCATTGTTTGAGATTTGGTATTCGGGGTTTAGGATTTCTTATTGAGGGTGAGTTTCAGAGAGGTACCTTCCGGATAATATGCGTCTTATCTCTGTCTTGAGCTGTTTGGCATCAAACGGCTTCATCAGGTAAGGTACCTTTGTCTTGTCGAGAAAAACCAGAGTCCGTTTCCCCATAATATCGCCGGTGATGAAGACTACTCTCTTTGTCAGAGATGGAGCTATTTTTTGAAATTGCTTGTACAGCTCGACACCGCTCATACCCGGCATCTTGATGTCAAGCAGGATGAGGCGGTATCTCTTGTTCTTAACCAGTTTTAGGGCAGCAGCGGCATTGTCTGCAGTTTCCACCGTATGTCCTTCATCGGTCAGCACCTTGCTTACGAGCTGCAGTATCACCGGCTCATCATCGACTACGAGTATCTTGGCTTTAGCCACTTTTTTCGGCTCTTCTTCGACAGACTCGGGCAGCTCCAATTGCTTGTCTTCGGTGATTATGGGCAATTCCAGAATAAAGGTAGCTCCTTTGCCCAACTGGCTTTCAGCCCATATTCTGCCTTTGTGTTCGGTCATTATGCCATGGCAGACGCTCAAGCCAAGTCCTGTCCCCTGTCCCACTTCTCTGGTGGTAAAGAAGGGGTCAAATATACTCTCCAGGTGCTCCTCAGATATGCCCGGACCATTGTCTTTAAAGGATATACGGATTGTGTTATCTATCTTCTCTGTCTTAATTAACAGCTTGCCGCTGTTATGGATTAATTTCATCTCTGTCTCGGCATTCATAATTAAATTGAGAAACACCTGCTGGAGCTGACCCGGGTCGGCGATGGTCGTGGGTAGGTCACGAGCAAGCTGTAGACTAACCTTTATATTGTTGGCTGCCAGGGCATAGGCTTGCAGGTCGAGCGTGTTGCGTATAAGCTCATTAATGTTGACGTATCTTTGTTCAGGTTTGGTCTGGCGGGCGAAGGCGAGCAATTTTTTGACAATGCCGGCTACCCGTTGAGCCCCTTCATTGATAATCTCCACGTCGTGTATCATATCCTTGGGTATATCTTTTCTGGCTAGTAGCAGGTGGGCATAGCCGATAACCCCGGTCAGTGGATTGTTTACCTCATGGGCGACACCCGAAGCCAGCTCGCCGACAGAAGCCAGGCGACTGGCCAGTTGAGCCCTCTGCTCCAGTTGTTTCCTTTCCTCTTCTGCCTTCTTGCGCTCGGTAAGATCCCTGGTAATGCCCCGAAAGCCAATTATCTCACCCCGCTCGTTTCGTAAAGGAAGGACCGACATTTCGGAAAAATTTAGCGTTCCGTCCTTTTTGATGGTTGTCCTCTCAAACAATTTAAGTGGCTCACCTGTACGATATACCTTATTGAATTGCTCAAATACTGTTTTGGCCTGCTCGGGAGGTGTGTACTCCTCAAAGTGCATCCCCATCAGCTCTTCTCTGGAATAGCCTAATCGGCGACACAGTGCATCGTTGAAGAAAGTGAATCTGCCGGCAAGGTCCATCTCATAGTATGGCTCCTCCATCTCCTCCAGAATAGTCCTGTATCTTTCCTCTGACTGCCTTAAAGCCTCCTCCATCCGTAGACTTTCGGTAACATCGCGGCCGACTCCCCGAAAGCCGACGATCTCCCCCTTTTCGTTTCGTAAAGGAAAGACCGAGGTTTGGGCAACTAACTGCGTTCCGTCCTTTCTAACCTGTGCCATATCAAACAATTTAATTGGATTACCTGTGCGATATACCTGATTGTATGATTGAAAAACTTTTTTGACATTATCAGGAGGAGTGTAAGCCTTATAGTTCATACCTATCAGCTCTTCCCTGGCATAGCCCAACTGGCGGCACAGTGCATCGTTGAAAAAGATGTAATTGCCGGCGAGGTCCACCTCATAGTAGGACTCGTCCATACCCTCGAGAATAGTCCGGTATTTCTCCTCCGACCGCTTTAAAGACTCCTCCATCTGCATGCGTGCGGTAACATCACTAACAATTCCCCGGAAGCCGATTGTCTCGCCCTTGTCATTTCGTAGGGGAAAGGCGGAGCTTTCGGCAAATACTATCGTTCCGTCCTTGCTACGTCGTTCCAAAGGGAAAAATTTCAATGGCTCACCTGTACGATATACCTTATTGAATGCCTCAATCCCTTTTTGGACGGTCTCAGCGGGTGTGTAAACCTTATAGTTCATTCCCATCAGCTCTTCTCTGGAATAGCCTAACTGGCGACACATTGCGTTGTTGAAAAAAGTGAGGTTGCCGGCAGGGTCCAACTCGTAGTAGGCTTCTTCCATATCTTCCAAAACAGTCCGGTATTTCTCCTCCGACCGCTTTAAAGACTCCTCCATCTGCATGCGTGCGGTAACATCACTAACAATTCCCCGGAAGCCGATTGTCT
>Ga0154670_1094_pt1 | contig 21320 bp, 16 predicted proteins | sample Rifle2008BG13ft_FD_116099 | JGI IMG/M metagenome (GOLD analysis project Ga0154670, IMG submission 116099) | Chloroflexi bacterium RBG_13_50_10
ACTTCATCCTGAAGAAATATAAGGAAGACGGCGAAATATTTGAGGGTGGCGAAGGTACCAAGCGCCTGCCCGTAACCGCGTAAACGCGACTCCAATATCTGCTCCACAGACAGGAGGCTCCTGTGTCCAAGAGTGGGTCTGGTAATATTAAACTATCTCAAAGCTACATATCCGAAATGGTGAAGGTCATCCCACCTTCGGGTATAAGAAAGTTCTTTGATTTACTCTCCTCTATAGAGGGGGTAATTTCGCTCGGCGTTGGCGAGCCTGACTTCGTCACCCCGTGGCACATCTGTGAAGCCGCCATTTACTCCCTGGAAAAAGGCTACACCATGTACACCTCCAACAAAGGCACGCCTGAACTGAGGGCAGAACTAGCCAGGCACCTCGATTCCCGCTTCGGGCTGACCTATGACCCTGAGGACGAAATCCTCATCACCGTCGGCGTCAGCGAAGGCTTGGACCTTGCCATGAGAGCAATACTCAACCCTGGCGACGAGGTCATCATGCCCGACCCATGCTATGTCGCCTATCCCGCCTCCGTTAGCCTTGCCGGCGGTAAGCCTGTCCAGGTGCCCACCACCGAGGAGAACAACTTTGAAATAACCGCCGAGGACATTGAGCCGCTGATTACGCAAAGGACAAAAGCTATCTTAATTGGCTACCCCTGCAACCCTACCGGCGCAGTTCTGTCGAAAGAAGAACTGACTCAAATCGCTGAGCTGGCTAAAAAATATAATCTTCTGGTAATCTCGGACGAGGTCTACGGCCGACTGGTCTATGGCGTGGAACATACCTGCCTCGCTACTCTACCGGGCATGAGAGAACGCACCATCCTGTTGAACGGATTTTCTAAAGCCTACGCCATGACTGGCTGGAGAATCGGCTATGCTGCCTCCGGCAAGGAAATTATCGGAGCCATGACCAAGATTCACCAGTACACCATACTATGTGCTCCCATAATGGGGCAAATGGCAGCTCTTGAAGCCTTAAAAGCCGACGACAGCGAAGTTGATGCCATGGTCAGAGATTACGACCGGCGCCGCCGAATCATCGTTAAGGGATTCAGAGATATTGGCCTGTCCTGCTTCGAGCCAAGAGGCGCCTTTTACGCCTTTCCCTCCATAAAGGTCACCGGCATGACCTCAGAAGAATTCGCCGAAAAACTGCTACTGGAAGAAAAGGTAGCCGTAGTCCCCGGCTCGGCTTTCGGCCAGTGCGGTGAGGGCTACCTCCGCTGCTGCTATGCCACTTCCCTCCCCGAAATCGAAGAGGCCCTGACAAGAATGGGCAGATTCATCAAAAAACACCGCAAGACGTAACAACTGCAAGACAAACAAACCCAAAGTAGGGTGAGGCAGGAGAATCATGCCATGGATTTTGAGCTAACCGAAGAACAAAAACTAACACGTCAGGCGGTTCGCGACTTTGCCGAGAGAGAAATAGCCCCGGTCGCCCGAGAGCTGGATGAAAAAGAGCAATTCTCCATCGAGCTGACACAGAAAATGGCCGAACTGGGCCTTCTAGGTTGTTTTGTCCCCGACAAATACGGCGGCTCGAACATGGGGTACGTTTCTTATATCATTGTGGTGGAGGAGCTGGCCAGAGTAGATGGTTCCCAGGCCGCTACCATCGCTGCCGGAAATTCCTTGGGCATCGGCCCAATTTATTATTTCGGCAATGAGAAACAGAAGCAGGCATGGCTGCCTCAGCTCTGCTCAGGAAAGCATCTGGCAGCCTTCGGTCTCACCGAACCTGAAGCTGGTTCAGACGCCGGCGGTTCTCGAACTACAGCCGAACTTAAAGGAGACCACTGGGTCATCAATGGCAGTAAAATCTTCATCACCAACGCAGCCTGCCCATTAACCGGCGTCATCGTCGTCCAGGCCGTGACCGCCAAGCGAGAGGGCGGACATGCAGAGCTCAGCTGCTTTATTGTCCCCACTGATGCACCCGGCTTTACCAGCAAGGAGATGAAAGGCAAGATGATGTGGCGGTCATCCAACACCGGTGAGCTCTTCTTCGATGACTGCACCGTACCCAAAGAAAATCTTCTAGGGAAAATAGGCGATGGCTTTCACCAGATGCTGGCCACATTAGATGGCGGACGTCTGAGCATCGCGGCCATGGGGCTTGGCGGTTCTCAGGGAGCCTTCGAGATAGCTTTAGAATATGCCAACTCGCGTGTCCAGTTCGGCAGACCTATCAGCTCCTTCCAGGTCAACGCCTTCAAGTTAGCCGACATGGCTCTTGAAATAGAGCTTGCCAGAACCTTCCTCTATAAGGTCTGCTGGATGCGAGAAAACGACCTCCCCATAACCAAAGAGGCAGCCATGGCCAAGCTCTATTGCTCAGAGGTCATGCATCGGTGTGCTCACCAGGCTTTACAGCTCCACGGCGGCTATGGGCTGATGAAGGATTTCAGAATAGAAAGATTTTATCGAGACCAGAGGCTCCTCGAAATCGGTGAGGGGACATCGGAGATTCTGCGAATCGTGATTGCTCGACATATCGGTGCGGCAGGAAGGGCAATTTAGGAGGAAACCTATGAAGAAAGAGGAAAGGCGTGTTAAACCGGCTGGTAAATCAATCTCGGGCAAGCAGAAGCTTGTCAGGCATGAAGATTTCCTGACCGACGCTTCCCGCCTCGAGCCTGTTGAAGTGGTTGGGAAAGAAAGAGGTACTCTGGGCGAACGAATCCGAAAAGCGCGAGAAATGCGCGATCTCACTCTTGAAGACATCAGCAGCCGCACCGGCATTGATGTGATTGCGCTGAAACACATAGAGTCAAGTGAAATGGCACCTCCTCTGGGCCAATTGATCAAGTTAGGCAAAGCCCTGGACATGAAGATGGGCTATTTCATCTCTCCGGGCGTTGACAAACCTATGACTGTGGTCCATAAAGGTCAAGGCCAGGCTGTAGCCCGATATGGGAAAAAGAAGAGCCAGCAATACGGCTACTCCTACGAATCACTAGCCCCGGAAAAAGCTAACCGGATGATGGAGCCCTTTATTGTAACTCTGCTGCCAACCGATGCCGAGGAGTTCTCTGCCCATGACGGCCAGGAGTTCCTTTTTGTTCTTGAGGGCGAAATGAAAGTACAGGTTGGAGACCAGGTCGAGTTCCTCAAACCCGGCGATGCCATCTACTACGATTCCAGCCAACCTCACCTCGTCAAATCCGCCACCAAAACCAGGGCTAGAATACTGGCAGTATTATATACCGGCTCAAAATAGTCCTGATTCTTAAAGCAGAAGGCTAGCCGCCCCTGGCAGCCACCAGTATAGTGCCCGGCCCGCCGTGCACGCCTAAGCCGGCACCTAGCCTGGCCATCAGAATCCGTTTCTCATCAATGATGGAGGCGATACGATTTTTAAGCGCATTTGCCTCCTCAGGTACCGTGCTCTGGACTATGGCCACCTCCTGCAGGTTGGGATAATTTTTTACGAATTCGAATAGCTGCTCTATGCCCTTGGCATAAGAACGAGCCATACCCGCCTGGACTATTTCACCATCGCGTATTGTCACGATAGGCTTCACATTCAGCAGCGTGCCTACCAGCGCTTTGGCTTTGGTGACACGGCCGCCCTTGAGCAGATATTGCAGGGTTTCCAGCAGACCGCGGATTTGAGTCTGGCTGATAGCCTTCCTGGTTTCCTCCAGAACCTCCGCCAACTTGCCGCCTCCCTTGGCCACCCGGGCTGCAGCCATGGCTATTAACCCCAGACCCATCGATATCGAAAAGCTGTCCACCACGTGGACTTCGCACTTAGGCTTTGCTATCTCGACACCCTGGAGCGCCGCATTATAGGTGCCGCTCACCTTGGCTGGCAGATGTACAGACACAATGGCATCGGCATCTCCGGAAAGGTCGCTATAAGCCTTGGCGAAATCGACAGGCATGGGCTGTGAGGTAGTGGGATAAACCGGGCCTTCCACCAGCCTCTTGTACAGCTCATCCGGCTCTATGTCCACCCAGTCTTTATAAGCCTTATCACCAAAATAGATATACACGGGAACAACGGTGATACCAAGCTCCTTAGCGACCTCAAGGGGAAGGTCCGAGCCGCTATCAGTTACAACCTTTATTGCCAAAAATCACCTCCAATTTAATCCAGCAGTAAAAGTTCCAAGATTGTACCTGCGGTCAAAGGGAAAAGCAATACCTTGTTATACTATGGACAGCTAACCCAAATGTGTCCCGTGTTCCCTTACGGTTTACACATACAGGGCAGAGTGTGGATGTGGCAAGTATGGAAAGGAGCCAATTGCTGATGGCACCGGATGATGGCGTGGATTATTTGCTGCTAAGCTATCAATGGACAAACTCTCACACGCTTATCTGTTCTTTGTCATAAGCCTTGGCCTCGTCGCCAGCGTAGAATTTATAGGCATCCCGACCCTGCTCCTTAGCCCAGTACATGGCAGTGTCGGCATTCTTCAATAAGATTTCAACATCTTTTCCATCATCGGGGTAAACAGCGATGCCGATGCTGGTTGTGACATTGAGCTGATGACCATCAAAAATAAATGGCTCTCGGAAGACATCTAAGATTCTTTGGGCTAACCTGGAGGCATCAGCCGGTTGGGAGACTTGTGGTAGCACCAAAACGAACTCATCCCCGCCCATACGGGCAACGGTATCGCTCTTACGCGTAACACCTGCCAATCGCTCTCCGACGTCTTTCAGCAACTGGTCACCGACGTCATGTCCCATAGTGTCATTAATGGTCTTAAATCTGTCCAAATCGAGCATCATTACAGCCAGCCTGTTGCCGCTGCGCCGTGACAGAGCCAAGCCCATGGTAAGGCGGTCGCTTAACAACGTCCTGTTTGGCAGGCCGGTCAGCGAGTCATGTGTGGCCATTTCAGCAAGTTTTTGCTCGAACTGCTTACGCTCGGTGACATCACGGCTGACCGACCGGAATCCGACAATCTTTCCCTCCTTGTTTCGCAAAGGAGAAATCGAGTTTTCTAAGAATATTTGCGTCCCATCTTTTCTAACGGTTGCAAAATGATACGATTGCAGCGGCTCGCCTGTCCGATAGACTTTATTCCAGGCCTTATACACGCTCTTTACATCCTCTTTGGGTACGTATGCCCGATAGTTCAGTCCGATTAACTCTTTCTCGGAGCGTCCGAATTGACGACAAGCTGCTTTATTGACGAAGGTGATATTACCAGCCATGTCAACCTCATAGTAGCCCTCCTCTATCTCCTCCAGTATGGTCCGATATCTCTCCTCCGACCGTATTAAAGCTTCCTCCATCCGCACGCGCTCGGTGACATCACGGCCGACTCCCCGAAAGCCGACAACTTCCCCCTTCTCATCTCGTAAGGGAAAGACCGAGTTTTCGACAACTAATCGCGTTCCATCCTTCCTAATCTGTTTCATGTCGAACAATTGAATTGGCTCACCCGTACGATATACCTGATTGTAGGCCTGAAACACTTTTTTGACATCATCAGGGGGTGTGTAAACCTTGAAGTTCATACCAATCAGCTCTTCTCTGGAATAAGCTAACTGGTGACACAATGCATCGTTGAAGAAAACGAAGCTGCCGGCAAGATCCACCTCATAGTATGACTCTTCCATACCTTCCAGAACAGTCCGATATTTCTCCTCAGACCGCCTTAAAGCTTCCTCCATCCGCACACGCTCGGTAACATCACGGCCAATTCCACAAAATCCGATTATCTGCCCTTCTTGATTTCGTCGAGGTGAAACTGAGAGCTCGGCGATCTCCACGGTACCGTCCTTCCGAACAAGATGATAAGAAAGGCCTTTGAGTGGCTTGCCTGTCCGGTAGACCGCACTGAAGTCCTTATACATAGCCTTAGCATCTTCCTCGGCTACAACGACCCGATAGTTCATTCCCACCAGTTCCTCTTTAGAGTATCTTAGAGCACGGCACATCGCATCATTGACAAAGGTGTAATTACCGTCGAGGCCAGTCTCTAAATAGGTATCCTCCATCTGCTCCACCATATTCCGGTATCTCTCCTCCGACTTTGACAGGGTCTCTTCCAACTGCTTGCGGTAGGTGATGTCCATAAAGCTTCCCGCTGTGGCCCGCTTTCCCTTATATTCAGTTGAGGTAAGTCTCTCCAAAACCCACATCGTCTCGCCATTCTTCCTTATAAATCTGTACTCGTAGGGTAACAGGCTTTGGACTTTGAGGCTTTCTATCGCCTTTTTCCTGACTGCTTTTCTATCCTCAGGATGAATCAGGTCAAGAGAGTACACGCCTAGCAGTTCCTTCTCTGTATAACCCGTTAGCTCCAGGAACAGCGAGTTAACATACTGAAATCTCCCGTCCTGGACAATGTAAATCCCTGTTCCGGCACAACGCATCAAAGCTTGGGCCAGTTCTGCCGAGGCGTCCATCCTGGATTTGCTTTGTCTAACTGTCTTTGCCATTTAGTTCAGTCTCCAAACTTTATCGATAACTTATAAATACAGCCTAATCTAGTATACCGCCCCCTGGAGCTACAGTGAATAGCCTATAGGTAATTTTACGCGTAGCGAAAAGGTACTATGGCCTATCAATAAGATACCGTGGGTGAAAAGTGGCAATCTCACAAAAAATCAAAAACTAAAAGTTTAAAACCAAAATGACAGATAAAAATGCAAAATTCATTACGGGGATGTTTTGGTCATTGGGATTTGGATATCTGAATTTGTTTAGGATTTAGAAATTAGGATTTGGGATTTCAGATTTCTATAGAGGTCACCTGCCCGCAGGTGACCCAGCATGCAAACTCAAAGCGCTGTTATATCTATTTTTTGCCCAGTTCTTTTCTAATCGTTCCGATTTTCTTGTCGGACCTTGTGTCTCTTCCGCTTGGGTTCCTGATGGTTCCCGGTGGTAAACCTAGGTCCTCTTCCAGCTTCCCGACCCTTTTATCGTTCCTCACTTTCTTAGGCACCTTGCTTTACCTCCCTATTTTGCTATCACCATGCACAACCCACGTTCTAATATACATTGTATCAGACAGTTTCCCATCGGTCTACAAAATACGATGCACCAATCTGCCACTTTTGTTGCCAGCCAAAAGATATGGCGTGGTGAAGCGAGACGGCTAAAATTAACCCTACAAATTTTCTACTACCTTCTGGTAGTTCTTAACCATCTCGGTTTTTGTCATCTTGCGGACCATTTCTTTCATCTCAGGCGTCTTGATTAAATCACGCATCTGCTTGCTGTAATTCAAGTGCCTTTTATCTTTTTGCGGGAAATCGAACATCCCGTGTTTGCGATAGAACCTGAAGTCGGCCAGGAACGGAAAGCGAGCCCTTGCCCAGACAAAATCCCTGAGAACCTTGTGCCCGCCGACACCAAGAAACGTCTGCGGTCTGATATAGTTCTCCGCGGCAAGCTGCACGCATTTAACGGCTAAATTCTGCAGTAAAGCATCCAGCCAGGGCGAATCCCCGCATTCGTCAGTGACTATATCAACAAGGTCGGCCTTCTGCATCTCAGCTTGTGCCTCCAATATTTGCCTGAGGTTGGGTGTCTGGCTTAAGGGGCCGGAGATGATAAATCCTATTTGCTTGCCCATCCGAACTGGAATATGCCCGTTAAAAAAGCTCCGGTCAAAATATATTTTCCACCTTGAAGATAGATACCTGTCCTTAATAGTGCCGGCGTGGACGATTATATCGGCGTCCCCCATCTTATTGAAAAAGTCCACGAACTCATCCTGTCCCTGATACACGCAGATATTGTCGAAGCCGCATTGTATACAGCCCAGACAACCTCCCTTAATGTTTATGTCATGCAGGTTATAGACACCGATGTCCTGGCGAAACGATTCCTTGAACCTCTTGACCATTCTAGCCAAATTAGATTGCTTATCCTCCACATCTGTTATAACTACAATTCTTTTGCCTTTAGTGTCTACCCTGGCCTTTGCCTCACCCGGAGCATAGCGGAATTTGCTGTAAACCAAAGGACTGAAGATTTTGACAGTCGGAAGGTTGTGCTCAATGGCTTCGAAGAAATTTCGGGCAAAGAACAGCAGCCTGGCCCTCATCTCTTCTAAGAAAATGTCATCCATATCGGCGGAGAATGAGTCCACAAATCTCATATCCAGGTCATCGCAGATGGCACGCATGTAGTTATGAGCCGTGTGGTCGTAGAAATGAATTGAAGTGCTCAGAACGGCGGTGTACTTGCCCTTGAAAGCAGACTGTGCTGCCCTCTCACGGATAAGCTCAATGAACCTTTTATACTGCGAAGGTACAAGTAAAAAATAAAGTGGAAAGGCCCATAAGACTCCGTCGGCGTTTATAATATCATCTATAATTTTCCCGAAAAGCTTCTCGTCCTTCTCAATCTTTTGAATGTCATGAGACACATTAATTACTTTCAACTCATGTTGAGGGAACTTCTTCTGAATCAACCTCACATACTGCAGGGTAACGCTCAGTTCACCCTTCGGGCTACCGCTCAAAACTGCTATTTGCATTTTGCAAACCTCCTACTATTGCCTAATAAAAGATAGGCTCCTGTCAGTGAATTTACATGTAGCGGCGAGGCTTTAGCCTCGCTGAGCCCGACCCTAAAGGGTCGGGCCTAAATATACCGCTACTTAGACGCTTGCTGCTGTCCAAATTGTGCCAGAAATTCACGGCGGAGTTGATTGTTCGAGGCAATGAGTTCCACGGTATGAAAGTTTGCCGGCTTGCCCTGCCAATCGGTGGCTTCACCACCAGCTTCTCTAATCAACAGTAGCCCGCTGGCAATGTCCCAAGGGAAAAGATAACGGTGGAAATAAAGATTAACCCGACCACAGGCTACATAGGCTAAACCCAAAGACGATGACCCCATAAGCCTCAGGCAATGCACCTGTCCCCACAACATGTTGACTATGTGGAGCATCTCCACACCCCGCTCATGACTATAACCAAGGTCAAGACCCACCAGGGATGCCTGCAGTGAATTCTCCTTGGATGCTTGAATCGGCGAATCGTTGAGATAAGCGCCTCGCCCTTTCTCAGCTCGAAAAAGCTCGTCTCTCACCGGGTCATAGGTCACCCCGAGCAAGATATCTTCATCTTTGACTAAAGCAATGTTGACACAGAAAAAGGGCATGCCGAAGGTGTAATTATTGGTGCCATCCAGTGGGTCGACTATCCAGGTGTAACCATTGACCGGAGCCGAGGAATTCGATTCTTCAGAAAGGATGCTTAAATCCGGGTACTCGCTTTGCAGAAACTCCGATATTAATTTCTCGGATAAGATATCAGCGTCGGTGACCAGATTGCCCTTGCTTTTATGTTTTACCTGTCTCTCGGCACCGAAATGAGCCAGGAGCATTCCGCCGGCTTCTTTAGCCGCTGCAACAGCTACTTCCAGGGCGCTCTTGCCGCTTTTGGCCGGGGGCAAGTTATTCATAGTCAAGCTTTTAAACGGCTCTTGGAAGCAGTCCCATCTTTTCTTTTACTTCGATCAAGGTCTTGCTGGCAATTACCTGAGCCCGCTTAGCACCATCGGCAAGAACCTCAGTCACATATTTCGGCTTAGCCGCAAACGAAGCTCTCTTCTCTCGCAAATCAGCCAGCCCTGAGTTTATCCCCTCAGCCAGCAGCTTCTTGCAGTCAACACAACCTATACCTGCCGAGCGACACTGGCTGGCAATCTCCTCTACGCGGCCCGTATTGAAGAAGCGGTGGAGAGTGTAGATATTGCACACCTCGGGATGACCGGGGTCAGAGCGATATTTCCGGGCCGGGTCGGTAACTGCGGTCATTACCAGCTTCAATGTCTCTTCCGGTGTGGCTGCCAGTTCGATGTAGTTATCGTAGCTCTTGCCCATCTTCTGAGCGCCGTTCAATCCCAGCACCATAGGAAAAGAGGTGAGCTTGGCTTGAGGCTCAGGAAAAGTATGACCGAAAAGGGTATTGAAGCGGCGAGCTATCTCCCGTGCCAGCTCAAGATGAGGCAACTGGTCTTCGCCTACCGGCACCACTCCAGCCTTGTAGAGCACGATGTCCGCAGTCATGAGTACCGGATAGCCCACCAGCCCATAGTTGACATTCTGGGGCTGCATACGCGCCTTCTCTTTAAAGGTGGGCACACGCAATAGCCAGCCTAAAGGAGTAATCATGCTGAGCAAGGTATGAAGCTGCATCACTTCAGGGACATGCGATTGAACAAAGAGTATACTTTTTTGCGGGTCGAGGCCAGCAGCTAACCAGTCAAGCATCATCTCATAGATATCATCTTGGAGCCTGTCAGTATTCTCCAGGGTAGTCAAAGCATGAATATCTACTATACAATAAATACAGTCGTATTCCTCTTGAAGGGCGACGTAGTTCTGGATGGCGCCAAGATAATTACCTATGTGCTGCCTGCCGGTAGGTCGGGCACCGGAAAAAACGCGTTTTTTCATATTCATGAAAGTTTAGCACAATGTATGACCAGCTACAAACGGAATTTAAGGAGAAAGCCAAAAACTCGGGCTACATGCTTTCGGGGGCTGTCATGCCCATCAGATGAAGCGTTCTGGCCAGGACTATCTGAGCTGCCTTGACTAACTTAAGTCGAGCCCAGGTCAGCTCTTTGTTTTTCGAAACAACCCGACATTGCTTGTAAAAGCTGTGGAAAACAGTGGCTAAATCTTGAGCATAATAAGGCAAATGATGGGGCTCCAGAGTACTGGCAATTAGTTCCAATATTTCCGGCAGCAGAATCATCCGCCGTATTAAGGTCAACTCCGGCTCGGTTGTAAGCAAGGAAACATCACCCCGACTATAATCAATTCCCTTTTCTTCAGCTAACCGCAGGATGCTAGAAATGCGGGCATGAGCATATTGAACATAATAAACCGGGTTATCTGCCGACTGCTTCTTGGCCAGCTCCAAATCAAAGTCCATTTGGGCATCGGCTGAGCGAGACAGAAAGACGAAGCGACAGGCATCCGAGCCAACTTCATCCATTACCTCCCGCAGGGTGACCATATCACCGCTGCGCTTGGAGACTCTGACTATTTCCTGACCACGGCGTAAGGTAACCAGTTGACAGATTATGATTCTAAGCCGCTCCCGGTTTATTCCCAGGGCATTGACCACTGCCACCATGCGGGAAACGTGTCCCTGATGGTCCGCCCCCCAGATGTTAATTACGGTGTCAAATTTACGCTCTAAAAACTTGTTGAAATGATAGGCAATATCAGAAGCAAAATATGTAGGCGAGCCATCGCTCCGTATCAATACATTATCTTTGTCTTCACCAAGTGCAGAGGATATAAACCAGGTGGCATTCTCCTTTTTCGCCACATAACCGTCCTCCCTCAGCAACTTCATAACTTTTTCATATTGGCCATTTTTTTTATACAGGCTCTGTTCGCTAAACCAGACGTCAAACTCAACCCTTAGCATTTCAATGTCCTGCCTAATCATGTCCATTATCCTGGCGACTCCAATTGCCCCAAGTTCACGAACAGCTATATCTCCGGACATTCTTAGAAAGCGCTTGCCTTCCTTATTAATAATCTCACTGGCTAGTTCAACCATATAGCTGCCCATATAGCCATCGCTCGGCATCTCAGCATCAACGCCGAGGCATTGTTGATAACGAGCATAAAGAGAACGGCTAAACGCATCCAACTGGCTGCCGGCATCATTAATATAATATTCCTTCTCCACAGTGTAGCCGGTGGCACCGAGCACATTAGCCAAAGTGCTCCCCAAAACGGCACCCCGACCGTGTCCGACATGAAGAGGCCCGGTAGGATTAACGCTAACAAACTCAATCTGAACTGACTTCGCAGCGCCCAGGTCAATATTGCCATAAGAATCACCGGCATCCAGGATAGCAGCCACTTGTTCCGTCAGCCAATCGGCGCTGAGCTTAAAATTGATGAAGCCTGGGGCAGCAACTACTATTCTGGAAACCTCGGGCAGAGGAGGCATAAATTCAAGCACCTTTTCAGCAATTGCCGATGGAGCTATGCTCGCTGCCTTAGCCAGCTTCAGGGGGACACTGGAGGCATAATCACCATGCTCAGGATTCTGCGTGCGCTCTACCATAATTCCAGGCAGAGTGGTAACAGCCAGCTGTCCTTCTTGTTGTGCCTCTTTTACAGCTTGCTCGAGAGCCTTAGCTAGTTTGTGCTTGATGACCATTAATCTTGACGACTGTTAGACAACGAGATTCTTCGGTCGCGGAGTCTACCTGAGCCAGATCCTTCGTCGCTTCGCTCCTCAGGATGACAGGCGAAGGGCTCAGGATTACAAACAGGATTACAAAACATCCTACTATATTAGAACTACTATCGTCAATTTTCAAATCAGCTCAATTCACCGTCGGTTTGCCAGGCTCTAGCTAGCTCCTGAGCCAAAAGTCGGTGCTCGGGCATCGTGAGGCCAGAATCCACCTTAAAAAGAGCGATTGCTTCATTTCGGGCTAACTCAAGAAGTGAAGTATCGGATATCCTGGCCATGCGGAGGTCCGGCAAGCCACTCTGGCGGGTGCCGAAAAATTCGCCCGGTCCTCGCAGCTCCAGGTCTTTCTCAGCTAAGACAAAACCATTTTGAATACCTTCTATGGCTTTCAATCTCTCACTACCCTCAGGTGAAGGCTTTTCGGCTAAGAGCAAGCAATAACTTTGTTTTTCACCTCGCCCTACACGACCACGGAACTGATGTAGCTGTGATAAGCCAAAACGGTCGGCTGCCTCCACCAGCATAACAGTAGCATTAGGCACATCAATGCCAACCTCTACCACAGGTGTGGATACCAAAATATCTAGCTTGCCGTCTCTGAAGCTTTGCATCACCTTCTCTTTTTCACTGGCTGCCATTCGTCCGTGAAGCAAGCCAAGCCTTAAATCAGGGAAAACCTCTTTCGACAACCGTTCATATTCAGCAACTGCCGCCCTAGCTTCGATACTCTCCGATTCCTCAATAAGCGGACAGATTATAAAGGCTTGCTGCCCAGCAACCATTTGCTGATGGAGAAAGTGATAAGCGCTGCCTCTCTGTTCGGGTTTAAGCCATCTTGTCTTTATCTCTTGCCGTCCGGGAGGCAATTCATCTATAACCGAAAGGTCTAAATCGCCATAGAGTGTTAACGCTAGAGTCCGTGGAATAGGTGTAGCCGTCATCACCAGTATGTGTGGATTAAATCCTTTCTGACGCAACGCCAGGCGCTGTAAAACCCCAAAACGATGCTGTTCATCAATCACCGCCAACCCAAGTTTGGGGAATTCTACCGCTTTCTGAATTAGAGCATGTGTCCCGATAATAATGTCCACCCTGCCTTCTTGAATCTGCTGATGTACTGCTCCTTTTTCTTTCTCACCCAGGCTTCCGGTCAGCAGGGCAAAGGTAACAGGATGAGAGAATAGTCCATAATAGCCGCAAACATTGCCCTGTTCATCTTTTCCCTGGCTCACTTTAGATAAAATTTGGCAAATAGTGCGGAAGTGCTGCTCAGCTAATATCTCAGTTGGCGCCATGAAGGCTCCCTGGTAGCCATTGCCTGCAGTCACCAGTAATGCAGCCGTGGCTACTACGGTTTTGCCACTGCCTACCTCACCCTGTAGAAGACGTGACATAGGCCGCGTCTTTTGCACGTCAGACAGTATTTCTTGAAGCACTCGCTGCTGTGCCCCGGTCAAAGTGAAGGGCAGAGAACTGAGAAAGGTATCGAGACTCTCTCTATTTACAGTGAAAGCATTACCCGGTTGACTCTCCTGCCAGTCGCGCTTTTTACCAAGCACACCTAATTGAAGAAGGAAAAGCTCATCGAAAGCCAGCCGCCTTCTGGCTTCTGCTTTCATCAATTGGCTGTCTGGATAATGAGCCTGGATAATCGCTTCGGGCAAATCTAAGAGCCGGCAGCTACCTTTGATCTCTTGCGGCAGGAAATCTATCACCCGCTCTACCCAAGCATCAAGCACTCTTTTTACCAGATTCCTCACTTGCCTGGGATATAGACCTCGCGTTAAAGGGTAAACAGGTACCAGACGACCGGTATGAATTAACTCTTTATCCTCAACGAGCTCCCACTCCGGTGATTCAAATACCTTATGCCCCTTAAATTCGGATACCTTGCCACTGAGCACCAGTTGAGCATTAGTGGGAAAATTTCTGGCCAGGAAAGGTTGATTAAACCAGACTGCCCTTATATTACCCGTCTCATCGCCGACGATGACTTCAGTACCCTTTTGAGGCCCCAGTCTGGCTATTCGAGCTTCCCACACCGTAGCCCAAATAGTCTGCTCCTCACCCACCTCAAGCTCAGCAATAGGTTTTCTCTGGCTATAATCGAGATGACGTCTGGGGAAGAAATAAAGCAAGTCACGAATCGTCTGCACTCCCAGCTTAGCCAGTTTACTCGCTGAACTGGCAGCAATACCTTTAATAGCGGTTACCGGTGAGTCTAAGTCTTTGCCACCATTGGCTAAACGGACTACAGAAGCCTTCGATGGCCGACTATCTGCCTTAGAACGATCCCGGCTCTTTTTTGCCGGTGCTGCTGTTTCCGCGCGAGCCAGCCAATCAAGGACGTCCCTGGCCCATGCCTTACGCTTATCCACGCCCCACCCGGCATAGCTGGAATCAGCCAGTTGAAGTTCCATGAAGCGAGCCAGAAGTTCCGGGGAGTTTATCCTGTTTCTGGTTTCACTCGCCCATTTACCGAGGTACTTATCGAGCCCACCGAATACTGTGGTGTCAGCATAATTCCTCTGGCATTCCATTTGGAGAATGGTTCGCAACGGCTCAACATCTATGAGTAAAGGGGTTGTCACTAGCCTTAACCTTCTCTAAGTGCCAGAAGTCGCCGGATGAATGTGGCCTGCTTCTAGCTCAAAAGCCATGTCAGACACAGCATCGGTAACCACGTCGACCAAAGCCACAAAACTTTATTCCAGAGACACTATGTAGCGGTAATGCTGTTGCCCACCGGATACCATCTCTACCTGTTTTTCTGGATACTTATCGTGGATTCTATTAACTATCTGCTCCGCCTGAGCTGCTTCAATATCTGCGCCATAATATACGGTCACTACCTCCGCCGACCCAATGTCTGTTTTATCGAGAGCTTCAAACAGAACCTCAGCCAGATTATCACCGGCAGTAACCAGGTGCTCATCGTCTATGATGGCAATCACTTGCCCCTTCTTTATCTTCAATCCCTGTAACTGGGTGCTACGTGCTGCCTCCGTAATTTCAACAGTTTTTACCGTGGCGATAGCCTCCTCCATAGCTTGAATATTTTCTTCCATGCCCCCCTCATAATTGAAGGCAATGAGAGCAGCTATTCCCTGAGGCACAGTCTTGGTTGGTATTACAGCTATTTCCTTGGGCGTGAGCGAATGAACTTGAGACGCAGCCAAAATAATATTTTTATTATTGGGCAACAGAATTACCTTCTGAGACGGCACTGACTCGACTGCCTTAAGTATCTCCTGGACACTGGGATTCATTGTCTGCCCACCTGGAACTATCGCCGCAGCTCCCAAACTCCGGAAGACGTCTCTCATCCCGCTTCCAGCAGCAACAGCTATCACACCTATATCCAAGTTTAGCAATTTTTCCTTCTGCATCTCGATAAAGCCAACATGCTGGTCGTCCATGTTCTGAACCTGCAATTGATGCAAAGTACCTAAAGAAGTGGCATACCGTATGACACCACCAGGGTCATAGGTATGGATATGAACCCTGACAGTATTCTCATCGCCAACCACGACGATAGATTGACCTTTGCTTTCCAGCTTCTTTCGGATTTTGTCGGGACGAAGTTTATGACCTTCGAGCAAAAAATTAGTACAATATCCGTAGGGTGCTTCTGCTTCAGCCACCAGCGGAGCTGCTTTAGCACCCGAAGGCAACTCAGCAGCAACCATCTGGGGTCGGCGGTATTTCATTTCCTCAACATTTCCTTCAAGATATCTAAGGGCACCTTCTAAGATTACATAGACACCCTGGCCGCCGGCGTCCACTACGCCAGCTTCACGAAGCACGTCTAACAGAAGGGGTGTCCTGGCCACTGAATCCTTGGCCGCATCAACAGCAGCCTCTGTTACTCTGGTCAAGTTATCCGGGTTAGTTCGTGCGGCTTCCTCAGCGGCTTTAGATACGTCCTTGAGCACTGTCAACATGGTCCCCTCCACCGGCTGCGATAACCCTCTATAGGCAGCGCGCGATGCTTCATCCAGTGCTACCGCGAAATCACTTCCGGTAATGGTCTCTTTCTCATCAAAACCTTTTGCCAAGCCGCGGAAGAACTGAGACAAAATCACGCCTGAATTTCCCCGAGCGCCCATTAATGCGCCCTGTGCCATTGCCTTAGCTACAGCAGAGACGCTGCTGCTGGTAATTCTGTCAGCTTCTTCCATAACCGCGCGCATAGTGAGAAACATGTTCGTCCCCGTATCACCATCAGGCACAGGGAAAACGTTTATGGCATTGATGTCTGGAACGCTTTTCTCCAGCCAGCTGCTGCCAGCGACAAACATATCTCTAAACTCCTGGCCGTCACAGGAACGAATTTGTTTCATTTCTTCTCCTTTGTATAATCTGGAAATTGTGGTATAATTCTACTCCTGTTGTCAAGACCGACCCGTTACCGAGAGCAGCAGCGAAGGGCGCGGGATGACCGGTAGGATAGTTAAACAGTCTCATTTGCGGAAAAGGAGCTAACGATTTGGCCTCAAAATGCGATATCTGTGGCAAAACGGCACACTTCGGCCATAGGGTAAGCCATTCTAAGCAGCATACCAGACGACGCTGGTTGCCCAACATCCAGCCAGCTACCATTGTGCTCGAAGGGAAACCGAAACAACTTAATCTGTGTACCCGCTGCCTGCGCAGCCAACATAAGTTAGCCCGATAAACCAAGCGCTCTTCTCATCTCCTGCAACGCCTTACCAGCTCCTTGCTTGGAACCAAAAATCGCAGCTCCGGCAACCAAAACCTCAGCTCCCGCTTTAGCCACCTTTGGAGCTATGCTTGTGGTGATACCACCATCAACCTCCAGTTCCGCCTTGGCTTGCTTGTCATCCAGTATCTTCCGCAGCCGGGCTATCTTGTCCATCATACTACCGATGAAAGCTTGACCACCGAAACCAGGATTAACAGTCATAACCAGTACCAGGTCGAGCAAAGGAAGGACTTCATCCAATGAGCTTAGAGGAGTGGCTGGATTCAACGACACTCCGACTCTGACCCCCAGGCCCTTTATTTCCTCGACCAAGCGATGCAGATGTGTGGCTGCTTCAACATGGACAGTGATAATGTCGGCGCCAGCTTCAGCAAACTGTGCAATATGAGCCTCAGGTCGCTCAATCATCAAATGTACGTCCAGCGGCAGGTCAGTCCAGGAACGAAGTGAGGCCACCACAGGAGCACCAATAGTTATGTTAGGCACAAAATGCCCGTCCATCACATCGACATGAATGTAGTCAGCCCCTGCTTTAGCTACCTCAGCGACTTGTTCACCGAGGCGACTGAAGTCAGCCGAAAGAATTGACGGCGCTAGTTTAATTCGCCTATTTTTCATTCCCTGCCCTGATAAGCTTCCTCGCCTGTGACAAGGTAGCCACTACCTGCTTTGGTGCAGTGCCGCCAGCAACATTACGAGCCGCAACTGAAGTTTCCACAGTAATGCCATACACATCTTCAGCAAAAAGAGATGAGAAACTACGATAATCTCCCAGACTCAGTTCCTGAAAGCCTTTGTTTTTACTGACGGCATATTGTACCAGCTTGCCTACAATACTATGTGCCTGACGGAAAGGCAATCCTTTCTTTACCAGATAGTCAGCCAGGTCAGTAGCCAGTATATAACTCCCCGACATCACCTGCTGCATCCGGGTAGTATTTATTTTTAGCGTTTTTATCACGCTGCTTAAAACTTCCAGGGTTGACAGAAGCGTGTCCACAGTGTCGAAAAGTCCCTCTTTGTCTTCCTGCATATCGCGATTGTAAGCCAGCGGCAGTCCTTTCATCACCGTCAAAAGACTGAGCAGATTGCCGTAAACTCTGCCCGTCTTGCCTCTGGCTAACTCCACCACGTCCGGGTTCTTCTTCTGGGGCATAATGCTGCTGCTGGTAGCACACGCCTCATCAAGCTCCACGAAGCCAAACTCCGCTGAAGACCATAGCACTATCTCCTCCGCCAATCGGGATAAATGCATCATCATGATAGCCGCCGCCGCCTCATATTCAATGATAAAATCCCGGTCAGATACAGCATCGAGGCTATTGACGCTTACTACACTGAAGCCCAGCTTCCGAGCTACAAAATTACGGTCAACAGAATAAGCTACCCCGGCTAGAGCTCCACTGCCCAGCGGCAGGATATCGGTACGCTTCAAGCAATCCTGAAATCTCATCACATCACGCTGCAGCATCTCAAAATAGGCTAGAAAATGATGGGCAAAAAGGACAGGCTGAGCCTGCTGCAGATGTGTATAGCCGGGCATAATGACAGTTTTATTAGCCTCAGCCACATCCAATAGCGCCAGCTGGAAACCTTTTAATTGGCTAACAGTCTCCGAGATAGCTTCCTTGACGAAAAGACGCAAATCCAGAGCCACCTGGTCGTTTCGGGAACGAGCCGTATGCAGCTTACCAGCCACATCACCTATTTTCTCAAAAAGGCGGCTCTCAATACTCATGTGTATATCTTCAAGCTCAGGCTTGAATTCAAATTTGCCTTGCCCAATCTCATCTCGAATGGAGGCAAGACCTGAGACGATAAGCTCAGCATCTTTCTCCGATATCAGCCCTTGCTTGGACAGCATCTGAGCATGTGCCATGCTCCCGGCAATGTCGTGTTTATATAACCGCCAGTCAAAAGGGATTGAGGCAATATATTTCTCTACCGCCTTATCTACCCCTTTTTGAAAGCGGCTGCGCAAATGACCTTTAACTTCGTCTTTTTTAGCCATATGTCTTTCTCTACTATGTCAAGATTTCTTTTTCGACTTCTTTTCTCCGTCCTCACCGCCTTGCACCTTAGCCTGAACTTTTGCCGGCAGCCCAAATATATGAATAAAACCGATTGAGGCGCTCTGGTCGAAAACATCACCTTTATCATAAGTAGCCAGGCTATAGTCATACAATGAGACGGGAGATTTTCTGCCGACTACAATACAGTTTCCCCTAAAAAGCTTGACTCTTATGGTACCAGTGACATGCTTTTGAGCGCGGTCAACATAGGCAGCCAGGTCCCGGCGCAATGCAGTAAACCACAGGCCATTATAAATGATATCAGCATACTCGCTCGAAACCTTCTCGTTGAAACGAAGCTGCTGATGAGACAAAGTCATAGCTTCCATGGCTTGATGGGCTTTCAACAGAACTATAGCTGCCGGGGACTCATAGATTTCCCTCGATTTTATCCCTACCAGCCTGCTTTCGACATGGTCAACCCTTCCCACACCGTGCTTACCGGCAATTTCATTAAGCCGCTGAATAAGAGCCACACCATCTAATCTCTTACCATTAAGGCTGACGGGGATTCCCTCTTCAAAACCGATTTCTACATAGTCCGGCTTATCAGGAGATGTAGCCGGTGATTTAGTCCAGGCGAAAACCTCCTCCGGAGGCTCAACCCAGGGGTCCTCCAGCACGCCGCACTCTATGCTCCTGCCCCAGAGATTCTCATCTATGGAATAAGGACTGGCGGCTTTAATCGGTATTGGAATACCATGCTTTTCGGCATAGGCAATCGTCTCTTCTCGTGTCATGCCCCATTCTCGTGCCGGTGCTATAATCTTTAGCTCCGGTGCTAAGGCAGCGACACTTACATCGAAGCGAACCTGGTCGTTGCCCTTACCAGTAGAGCCATGAGATACAGCCACGGCACCTTCTTTTCTGGCGATATCTACCAGCATCTTAGCTATCAGCGGGCGACCGAGCGCTGTAGCCATAGGATACTGCCCCTCATAGATGGCATTAACCTTGAGCGCCGGGAAGACAAAGGAGTCAACAAAAATCTTTTTGGCATCAACTGTTAATGCCTTGACCGCTCCTATCTTCAGCGCCTTTTGCTGAATAGCTGGCAAATCGCCGACACCACCGATATCTGCGGTAAGCGCAATAACGCCCATGTTGTATTTATCCGCCAGCCATTTTATGGCTGCCGAAGTATCAAGGCCTCCGCTATAGGCCAGCACTACTTTATCTGCCATTCTCATAACCTCCGGACTAGAACTTTTTCTAGAATACTCAAAGCTTCGTCAACGTCTTTCTCAGTAATAATGAGCGGCGGTATAAACCGCAGGGCATCCGGCTTGACTGCATTAACCAGCAAGCCTTCTTTCAGACAAGCCAGCACCAGTTCTTCGGCTATGTTATCGCTAAATTTCAAAGCCAGCAACAGGCCGCGACCTCTTATCTCAACGATGAAACCGAATTTGGTTTTCAATTTTTCCAGGCCGGATATAAAATACTGCCCCAGTTTTTTAACCTTATCCGGTATGTCATTATCGATGATAAATTTCAACGTTGCCACACCGGCAGCACAGACTAAAGGATTGCCGCCGAAAGTAGAGCCATGTTCACCGGGAGCAAAGACCGAAGCCCGCTCCTTAGCCAGGAAAACCCCAATGGGCACGCCACTGCCTAATCCCTTGGCCAATGTCATTATATCCGGTTCAACCCCGTATTGCTCATAACCGAACAGGCTGCCTATTCGGCCGATACCGGTTTGAATCTCATCCAGAATGAGCAGCATGCCTTTCTGGTCACACCAGGCTCGTATCTCCTTAAGATAGTTAGTATGAGGTACATTAACCCCACCTTCACCCTGAATAGGTTCCACCATCACGGCACAGGTTCGATTAGTGGTCGCCGCTTTAATGGCCTCAATGCTATCGTAATCCACATTGACAAAGCCGTCCGGGAGTGGAATATAAGGTTGCTGGAACTTGTCCTGCCCTGTGGCTGCCACAGTAGCCAGAGTCCGACCGTGAAAAGAGCCATGGGTGGTTATGATTTCGTAAGCTCCATCTAGGTGCAGCTTGCCATAGCGGCGGGCTAGCTTTATAGCCCCTTCATTAGCCTCAGCACCACTGTTACAGAAGAAAACCCGGTCAAGGCAGCTGTTCTCAACCAATAATTTAGCCAGTTGTACTTGAGGTATAGTATAAAACTGGTTCGATGCCTGAATTAGAGTTTTAGCCTGTTCCGTCAATGCCTTGACAACCACCGGATGGCAATGCCCCAGGCTGTTAACTGCCCAGCCGGCAATAAAATCAAGGTACTCCTTGCCCTCGGTATCCCAAACTCGAGCACCTTGACCTCGAACCAGGGTGACCGGCAACCGTTTGATTGTCCGCATAAACAATTTCTCTT
>Ga0154670_1046_pt4 | contig 20568 bp, 20 predicted proteins | sample Rifle2008BG13ft_FD_116099 | JGI IMG/M metagenome (GOLD analysis project Ga0154670, IMG submission 116099) | Chloroflexi bacterium RBG_13_50_10
TTCCACCTTCCGTCAGGGACTTAATCTAAAGGCGGAGCGCGATTACAATATAAACATACAGATCACCCTAATCAACCTGGAGCGTGCCAAGCAGGCACTGCTCAAGACTGAGTCGGTGGCACCATTTGATGGCGAGGTTGTAGATGTAAATCTACACGAAGGTGACATGATAACTCAGAGATACTCGGCTACTGGCTTGCCTATTGATACCTATGTGCTGAAACTCGCCGACATGCACGCAGTCAGGATGACCGGCATAGTCGATGAAATAGATGTGGTCAAGGTATCAAAAGGTCAGGAAGCAACCATTCTGATTGATGCTTTTCCCGGCAAGGTATTCAACGGTGAGGTACAATTCATTTCCCCCTATGGTACATTGCAGACAGGCACCGCTAGCTACAAAGTTGAGATTGCGCTCGACACTAAGGATATTCCATATCTCACAGGTGGTCTTACCGCTACAGCTGAGATATCGGCCGATAAGCGCCAGAATGTTTTACTAATACCTAACAGCGCCCTGCATCACCAGGGGACTGAGAGCTGGGTTTACGTGATTAAAGAGGATAAGACAGGTCAACTGGAGCAACGGCAGGTGGAAGTCGGTTTACAAAGCCGAACTCAGGCTGAAATCATGTCAGGCTTGAATGAGGGCGAAAAGATATTGTTGGAAAAAAGTAATATGCCTGCCAGATCGCTCAACGATGCTGAATAAGAATGGAAATTGCTAAACTGTAAATATTTCGGAGGCACATGTTATGGCAAATAAACTAGGCGATAGAATGAAATCGGTTCTCTCCACAAGGAGAGGCAAGATTATTTTTTGGGTGGCTTGCGTTCTCATACTGGGAAGTATGGCACTCGGTATAAATTTTTGGTATCAAAGCTACAAATATGTGAGTACAAGCAATGCGAGCATACAGGCACCCCTCATACCCGTTGGTACGCTAACACCCTGCCAGATAATTAGCCTTGATGCTGATTACGGCGACTACGTGGAGAAGGGCCAGAGGATTGCCGTTGTTGGAGCTCCTCGTTCCGACAACCCGACGAACATGCAGGGATTGAAAGAGATTCCCATAGGTCGGACCAATATTGAATCACCTGTTAATGGTTACATAGCCGCAGTCTGGACATATCCCGGTGCCGTGATTAGTTCAGGTCAACCGATAGTAACGGTATACGATATCTCTGAGACATGGGTGATAGCTAATATAACCGAGACAGACATTTACCACATAAAGCCGGGACAGGAAGTAAAAATTAATATTGATAGCCTCGGCGGTGTTACGTTGAAAGGACACGTCGAAGGTATCGCAGCAGCCACCGCCGGTAAATTCTCGCTTCTGCCACAGAATAATACCACCGCCAACTTCATCAAGGTGGCTCAGGTAGTGCCGGTGAAGATCACTGTCGAGAACCCCGGTAACTATATTCTTATCCCAGGCACTTCTGCAGAGGTAAAGATAGTCATAAGATAATCTGCACACGGAAGCCAACATGCCTCAGACCACTGAATGGAAAATCTTACTGGTTGCCATAGCCGGCACCTTCATGGTTATTCTCGACCAGACCATCATGAATATCGCCTTGCCGCACATCATGGCGGTATTCAATGTCCCCACGGACCATGCCCAGCTGGTAATTTCTGCATACTTGATGGCAACAGCAATTACCACACCAGTCGCTGCTTTCCTCTGTACACGCTTCGGCACCAAGAGAGTCTATATATTAAGTCAGGCAAGTTTCTTGCTGGGGTCGATATTATGCGGCATTTCCTGGAATGCTGACTCGCTGATAATATTCCGCATACTGCAAGGGCTTGCCGGCGGGCTTCTCAGCCCCATAGCTATGACCTTACTCTTTCTCAACGTGCCGCCCGGACAGCGTGGCACAGCTATGGCTATTTTCGGTATTCCATTAATGCTTGGGCCAGCTATCGGCCCGACCCTTGGCGGCTACCTGGTAACCGAGTGGAGTTGGCGCATGTGTTTCTATGTGAACGTGCCTGTGGTCCTGGCAGCCATTCTCCTCGGCCTGGCCTGGATTCAGGAAACGCCAACGATGGTGGCAGGTTTCGACATCAAGGGGTTTGCCCTCGCAGCTACAGGATTCAGTTCCTTACTCTATGGTCTCTCATATGCGCCTACTTGGGGATGGGATGATATGCGCATTGTCGGACTGCTGGTCCTGGGTGTGATTTGTCTACTCAGCTGGATTACCATGGAGTTACGGTCGTCGCAGCCGATGCTCGACCTGCGTATTTTCAAGAACGGCGGCTTTTCGACTGCCATAGGATTAAATTTCGTTACTACAATCGGTCTCTTCTCAATTATTTTCCTGATACCAATATTTTTGCAGAACTTCAGGGGGCTTACGGCATTGGAAACAGGCATACTGATGCTGCCCGCCGTATTTGGCGCCATCGTCACTATGCCGATAGGCGGACGTCTTTATGATAAGATAGGGCCGAAGGTACCGGTTGTCGCCGGATTAGCTCTAATGGGTGCAGCCACTTATTGGATGCGTTCAGTGGATGTAACCACACCGGACAATCTGCTCAGGTTGATGCTTTTCGTCAGGAGTATGGGGATGGGGCTGGCCATGATGCCCGTAATGACCTATGGCTTAGCCGCAGCAGGGCAAAAAATGACGGCACAAGCCTCGTCAATAATGAACGTTAGCCGGACTGTTTTCGCCTCGCTCGGCATTGCCATCTTTGCTACCATGTTAGACCATTTCCAGAAAACAAACCTCGCCGAAATCTCGCAGACACTGGCTCCCAACTCTACACAGGCTCTGCACTTCATTTCTACGGTACAAGTCACACTCATGCAGGCCGGGCAGACATTGGAAGCAGCCAGACAGACAGCAGTTTATCTTCTTTATTCATACGCCAATTTGAGAGCCGCAGTATCTGCCTTTGCCATGGAATATGTTATAGCCGCTGTAATCATTTTGGCCGGCGTGTTGCCGGCTTTTCTTCTTCTTCCATTCGGCCGCGTTCAGCAGCGCAACGCTCAGGGAGACACCCCCGCTAGATAGTCAGGATAATAAGTTTGTTAGCGCCTCGGATTCTTTTTCTATAGCCACAACCTGGAGAAATTGTTGACCTGACTCAAAGGTGATGGTATTATTCTCTAAACCTTCTGGAGATAAACATTGTCCAATAATCCCAAAAAAGACATAGAAATCGCTCGACTTCTGGAACTTGAAGCCAGGCGGCAAAAGGAGACTATAAACCTCATTGCCGCCGAAAATTACGCCAGCCGAGCGGTGCTCGAGGCGCAAGGCTCTATGCTAACCAACAAATATGCCGAGGGCTATCCGCAGCGCCGCTATTATGCCGGTTGCCCCAATATTGACGCCATAGAAAACCTGGCAATCGAACGAGCCAAGAAACTGTTCAACGCCGAACATGCCAACGTCCAGCCCCATAGCGGCAGTCAAGCCAACATGGCAGTCTATTTCGCCTTTCTCGAGCCCGGCGATACCGTTATGGGAATGAGCTTAAGCCATGGCGGCCATCTAACTCATGGCGCCCCGGTCAATTTCTCCGGCAAATGGTATCACTTTATCTCCTACGGGCTCGACCCAGAAACCGAAAGGCTCGACTACGATAACATAGAAAAACTAGCCGTAAAGCACAAGCCGAGACTTATTATCGCTGGAGCCAGTGCCTATCCTCGAATCATTGACTTCAGCCGCTTTCGCCATATAGCTGATGCTGCCGGTGCGCAGCTTATGGTAGACATGGCTCACCTGGCCGGTTTAGTAGCCACCAATTTGCACCCCTCTCCGATACCCCATGCCCCAATAATTACCTCATCCACGCACAAGACATTGCGTGGTCCCAGAAGCGGATTTATTTTATGTAAAGCAGAACTGACTTCAAAAATAGATGCCGCCGTTTTCCCCATGATGCAGGGCGGACCGCTGATGCACGCCATAGCCGCCAAAGCCATTGCCTTCTTCGAAGCTATGCAACCTGACTTCATCACCTACCAGAAAGCAGTACTGGAAAATGCGCAAGTCCTCGCCGCTGAGTTAAAGCAGCAAGGTTTACGACTAATCTCCGGCGGCACCGATAACCATCTTATCCTCGTTGACCTCACCCAGACCGGAATAACCGGTATAGTCGCTCAAGAAGCACTTGAAGCCGCTGGTATCCTGGTGAATAGAAATGCTATCCCCTCCGACCCCAGACCACCTCAAATAACCAGTGGCATCAGATTAGGCACGCCAGCTATTGCCACCAGAGGCTTCGGCCCCAAGGAAACGAAGCAAATTGCCGCTTTCATTATGAAAGTGCTTTCCAACCCGGAAGACAAAAAAATACAAAAGGAAGTAACTGAGCAAGTAGTCGCTATGTGCCGCCGTTTCCCCACCCCAGGGATAAACTAGCCCTGCCCTGAACCGTCCCGTCAATAGCCAGAAAACAAAACTAAATTGACAGCCAATCGGATTCCTACCAAATAAGTAGACCTTACATACAATTAGCCTTATAATTCAAAGGTTCGCAGAGAAGCCAATGGAACCGAAATTTGCCATCGAAACCAGGGATTTAACCAAGAGATACGGCGACCTTACTGCAGTCGATAAGCTAAACCTTACCATAGACTACGGTGAGGTATTCGGCCTGCTCGGCCCGAACGGTGCCGGCAAGACAACGATAATCTCTATGCTGTGCACCATAATCAATCCGTCTTCAGGCAGCGCCATTGTAAACGGCTTCGATATATTGAAACAGTCAGCCGCTGTCAGGCGCAGCATCGGCATCGTTTTTCAGGACCCGAGCATTGACGACCGCCTGACCGGCAGGGAAAATCTGCAGCTTCACGCCTGTCTTTACGACCTACGGGCAGAACTAGCCAAAAAGCGCATAGCGGAAGTACTGAACCTGGTCGGATTAGAAGATAGAGCTGATTCCGCCATGAAAACCTACTCGGGCGGTATGAGAAGACGGTTGGAATTGGCCAGGGGTTTGCTTCACCACCCCAGGGTGCTCTTTCTTGATGAGCCCACTCTAGGCCTGGACCCTCAAACACGAGAACACCTCTGGACATACATCGAAAACCTGGCCCGAACAACCGAAATCACTATTATCCTTACCACCCATTACATGGAAGAAGCCGACCGGCTTTGCCATCGAGTGGCCATAATCGACTACGGCAAAATCAAAGTCATTGACACCCCCACCAATCTGAAGACGGCTCTGAAAGGCGATGTCATAACTATTACCACAGCCCATAAGGAAAAACTTGCCACCAGGTTGATCGAACTCAGACTCAACCCTCAGATAGACACATCAGGAGATACCATAAGATTGGCTGTGGCAGATGCGGAAAAACTCATACCCAGATTAATTAAAATCGCCGCCGAAATTGGAGTAGAGGTCAGTTCCGTATCCATCCACCACCCGACGTTAAACGATGTGTTCCTGCATTACACAGGTCGAGACATAAGAACCGAAGAAGCCGAGTCGCCATTCAAAAAATACATGACGATGGGGAGGCAAGCCAGATGAGCGAGCTCAGGAAAATCTATGGACTGTGGCGCCGGGAAGTGCTCAGATATTGGCGCGAAAAGTCACGGATTATTTCTTCACTCATTATGCCTCTGCTCTGGCTACTGGTTTTCGGCAGCGGCATGCGCGGCATAGAACTGTCCGGCACACAGAGTTACCAGACCTACATATTCCCGGGCATAGTCGCCATGACCCTCTTATTCACCTCTGTCTTTTCCGGTATCTCCATAATTTGGGATAGAGAATTCGGTTTCTTCAAAGAGATTATGGTAGCGCCTGTGTCTCGTACCTCAATCGTCATCGGTAAAGCCCTGGGCAGCGGTACAAGCGCCCTTATTCAGGGCTTCATTTTGCTACCGCTTTCATTCCTGGTGGGTGTCCACCTGTCGCCGCTATCCTTCGTGATGCTGATACCAACTATGATTCTCATTTCAATAGGGCTGGTATGTATCGGACTGCTTATCGCTTCAATGATAACCAGTATGGAGGGCTTCAATTTCATTATGAGTCTGGTGATTATGCCCATGTTCTTCACCAGCGGAGCCCTCTTTCCCCTAACCTCTGCTCCGGCCTGGCTGAGAGATTTCAGCTATATAAACCCGTTAACTTACGGCGTGGATACTTTGCGCTGGGCTACATTCAGCGGAACGAGTCCGCTGCTACCGGTTTATGTCGAATTTTTGATACTTGCATTGTTTGCCATAGCTATGATTGCCGCCTGCTCCTACACCTTCAACATTAAAAAATAACATCTAATCGCCCCCTGGCACAATATCCCCCACTGATAACCGCTCCGGCTATCATCCGGCCGCTCTCGCCTGCTCAGAGCCTGACTACATCATATAGAAAAACCATCACAGTACGCGGCCAGGTCAAAAATTTTTACGAAGAATTTACACAACGGCAAAACCGAGACAACAATCCCTCGTTATACTAATAGTAGACTGCAAAGTTGACCCAGGCCTTGGACACAGGGCCCTAACATGGTCTGGAGTTAGCTTCCAGTCAAAATAAAGGAGGTAAAAAAGTGAAGAAAACGCTAAGCCTGGCACTGCTGGCAATAGTTCTAGTGGCCATTCTCGGTTTTGCCCCGGCAGCCTATGCCGATGATGCCAGCACCGATGTCAATGCTAACGGCGTCGGCAAACTGCACGCCCAGGGAGATGGCATAGCCATAATGTATGGCAAAGGCACCATCGAGCTCAGCGGCAACGGCACCCTGTGGATAAAAGACTCTTCCGGCGATGCCAAAATTGAAGTGACCGGATACGGCACAAAGAAAGAATTTCCAGATGGTTGGATTCAGTACTCAGGTCTACACGGCACCGCCAGTATTAAGGGGAGCAATATCCGCGTTGTCATTGCCGGTGTAAGCATTGACCTTACTGCTAGAGGCCGCGGTGGCGCCATACTCTGGGGCCACGGAACCTATGAAATGAACGGCAAGTCAGGCCAGTGGGGCAACAATACCCTTCCCAAACCAGTGATGATAGCTCCAGCCGAATAATTGAAGTAACAACCGATTAAACCCCGGCAAGCCAGGGACTTCCCTGGCTTGCCACCGAAGACAAATAAAGAAAGGAGGCCATAAAGAAATGAGAAAAATTCAGAAGATTGTTTGCGCTGCCGTACTGGTTACCGTCATGCTAATTGCCAGTATACCGACTATAGCGCTGGCTCAAGAAGACGTAGCCCCAAAACGCCAGGGTGCCCTGATAGCTCAAGTCGCCGATATACTGGGTATCGACCAGCAAGAGCTTGAGAATGCCTTCAAGCAGGCTCAAACCGAATTTCGGGAGGAAAATCTCGACGCCCGACTTCAAGAATTAATAGCTGAGGGGACACTGACCCAGGAGCAGGCGAACGAGCTTAAGACCTGGATTGAAGCCAGACCAGATGTCCCGAACATTCCTCCAAGACAACTTAAGGAGGCACTAGAAAAAGGCACCATAACTCAAGAGCAGGTAGACCAGCTTAAGGCATGGATAAAGTCAAGGCCGGATATCCCGAATATTCAGCCCGAATCACTCCAAACACGGGCTCAGCAAATGCGGGAAAACCGCGACGCTCTGATGACAAGCGTGGCTGACATACTTGGCATCGACAAAGCAGACCTTGACAATGCCTTCAAACAGGCTCAAGGCGAATTGCGGGAGAATGCCCTGGACACCAGGCTTCAAGAGCTGGTAAACCAGGGCGCATGGACCCAGGAGCAGGCTGATGCCTTCAAAGCCTGGTTAAAAGCCAGGCCGGATGTTCCACCACTTCGGCCTGCCCAACAGTCTGAGTCGACACAGCAGTCAGCGTCGCCACAACAGTCAGTATGGTAGGAAACTCAAATAAGCTCGATGGTGAGCGGACACATAAATCACCGATAAACGGTGGCAAGCCAGGCTTTGCTGGCTTGCCACCACTCAACTGCCAAGCAGTGCAAAACACTTTGAGATATAATTAGGAAACTACGAGGGTAAGTGATGACAACTATATTGGTCGTCGACGACGAGCCTAATATCTTAGAACTCGCCAAGCTCTACCTCGAGCAAGAGGGATACCGGGTAGAAGTGGTTGGCAACGGCAACGATGCCCTTTTGAAATTGAACTCCGTTAAGCCATCGCTCATCATCCTGGATTTAATGCTACCTGACATAGACGGCTTTGAAGTATGCCGGCAAATACGCAAGAAAAGCGATATCCCCATTCTTATGCTTACTGCCCGAAGAGAAGACGTCGACAAAATAGTCGGGCTTGAACTCGGGGCCGATGATTACCTGACGAAGCCATTCAATCCCAGGGAGCTGGTAGCCAGAGTCAAAGCCGTTCTCCGCCGTTACAAGTCTGGACTCAAGCCCGGTCAGACCATAGAAGTCGGTAATCTACATATTGACCTGGCTCGCCGCGAGGCAACTATAGATAGCCAACAGCTTAGACTCCGGACCAAAGAGTTTGACCTGCTGGCTACCTTAGCTCAAAACCTGGGAGTTGTCTTAACCCGGGAACGGCTCCTCGAGATGGTTTGGGAAACCGATTACTATGGAGAAACGCGAACCATAGACATACACATTAACCATCTGCGGGACAAATTAAGTGAGGCAAATGCCTCAATAGAAACAGTCCGAGGCATAGGCTATAAGATGATATTAAAATCACAAACAGCCAGCGACTGAGAATGGAGTTCCCGGTCACAGAAAAAGCCACTGCACAAATAGAGGTTTAGATGAGCCTGCGTACACGCCTTATTCTCACCTATATTTTAATCATATTCTTATGTCTTAGCATAGTCGCTGCCTCCCTGGTAGTGTTGCTCGGTGACAATATCAACAGGCTGGCTATGGCACGACTAGGCGACATCGCACTGCCCATCTACATCCAGTTCAGGGCAGCAGCCAGAGGTCAGGTTTCCCTGAACCAGGCCTGGACCAATCTGCAGGAGACGTCACAGGAAACCGGCGCCTACATCTTTCTACTGGACGCTCAAGATATCATCATCAGACAGGCAATTCCTGAGGATAGCTCCTGGATACCCCCTTCCAAGCTGGAAATCAAAAAACCGCCTGTCAACAGGACAGCGGCTTACCGCGGAACTTATATTGCACCGGATGGGGAAAAATTCATATTTTTCGCCCAACCAGTTGCTGGATTATTCAGAACACCAAACACAGCTAATCCTGAGACCTTAGTGTTGGCTATGCCACGCCGTGAGGCCCTGGCTATCTGGGGCGACTTTGCTAAGCCATTTCTCTGGGCAGGACTAGCCGCCCTGGCCGTATCTATACTTATAGCCATCCTGCTGGCTCGTTCCGTCTATGTACCTATCCGACGCGTGACAAACGCTGCCGAACAAATAGCCCACGGTAACTATGAACAGGAAATTCCGGTGGCCGGCCCTGAGGAGGTAAAAGGCCTGGCCATAAGTTTCAACCAGATGTCCAGGCAGGTGAAACACTCTCAACAAATGCTGCGCGACTTCGTAGCCGATGTCTCACATGAGCTAAGAAGTCCGCTCACTTCCATCAAGGGATTCGCTCAAGCTATGCTCGATGGAACTGCCAAAGATAAGGAAGCCCAACTCAAAGCTGCCAGGGTTATCGAAGACGAGTCCAAACGCATGATGCGGCTGGTAGAGGAACTACTTGAATTTTCCAGACTTGAATCAGGCCAAATAATTATGGCTAAGGAACGGGTAGACTTAAAAGAACTTCTGCAGCAGTGCCATGAGATTTTCCTCATGCGTGCCGAAGAGAAAAATATACAATTAAAAACAGATGTCGAACCTTTGCCTCCTGTAATCGGCGACATTGACCGCCTGGAACAGGTCTTCAACAACCTGCTCGACAATGCTCTGAAACATACCCCTTCCGGGGGCAAGGTAAACGTAGTCGCCCGGCAACCACACCTCAACTTCGTCGAAATCGCCGTAACTGATACCGGTCCAGGCATCCCCGGCGAGCAGCTGCGGCACGTCTTTGAACGGTTCTACAGAGCTGACCCTTCGGCAAGTAAAGCTGGTGCCGGCCTGGGCCTGGCTATAGCCAGACAGATAGTACTGGCTCACGGCGGAGACATCATGGCTAAAAGCGCCCTGGGTAAAGGGACAGAGTTCCTGGTCAGATTGCCCGTAAAACCTAATATAACCACGCCCTAAATCCACCACATGTAGCCACGACCCTTTAGGGTCGTGGTGGGCGAGGCTAAAGCCTCGCCGCTACACCTTTCTATTAGGGCACAATGTCGCTAACACACATTCATTACAATGCGGCCTTTGGGCTTTGCATATCCTCCGGCCATGCTCTATCAACAAAACGTGAAACTGATACACATCCTGAGACGGCACCAGACCCTCGAGCAGCCGGTGCGCTTTCTCCACAGAAATCACAGAATCAATCAGCCCCAGCCTTTTAGCCACGCGGAAAACATGCGTATCTACCGGCAATGCCGGCATCCCCAATGAGAAAAGCAATACACAGCTAGCTGTTTTCATGCCCACACCGGGCAATTGCCTCAGCCAGTCCCTGGCATCATCTACAGGAAGCTTCCCTAAAAAGCCCAGCTCGAAGCCGCCCTGCCTTCGCCGTATTTCCTCCAGCGCCTGCTTGATGTACCTGGCTTTGACCATTCCCAGACCACCAGCCTTAATGGAATGAGAAATCCTGCCGACGCCGGCATTAGCCATTTCTTCCCAACTGCCGAAGGAAGCCAGGAGGTGTTCAAAAGCCGGCCCTGAGTTTCTATCAGACGTGTTCTGAGAGAGAATCGTCTGAACCAGCACCTCTATCGGGCTCTGCCGCGGTCGCCATTTACGCTTGCCATATTCCGCGCCCAACAGCTTAATGACTCGCCCAATGTCCACTCTAACCATTCCGAATTATTATACAGCACAAACTTAGCTTATTCCCTCTCCCTCGACATGAGAGTGATATACACTAAACATGTAGCCCCGAGGCTTTAGCCTCGGGAGCTCGACCCTAAAGGGTCAGCACTACATTTTCGGCACAGCCCCCATCCCTGTAATGTTTTGGTCATTGGTGTTTTGAATTTGTTTAGTATTTAGAAATTCTGATTTAGGATTTAATACATGGGACGATTATGACTCAATTTTAAGACACGATAGCCCCATTGGTGCTATAATTACCTCACATCAAAAATGGTAGGGGTGACTAATGGATGAACTCAAGGTCTTCACCGGCAATGCCCACCCAATGCTAGCCCAGGCGCTATGCAAATACCTGAAAATACCTCTGGGCAAAGCTGAGGTCTTCGAATTCAGCAATGAGAACATCTTCGTCCGTATCCTGGAAAACGTACGGGAACGAGACGTCTTTGTCGTCCAGCCGCTATCCACCCCTGTCAACAAGAACCTGGTGGAACTTCTCATCATGATCGATGCCTTCAAGCGTGCCTCAGCCGGCAGAATCACCGCCGTCATCCCCTACTATGCCTACGGCCGCACCGATAAAAAGGACCAGCCTCGAGTGCCTATCACCGCCAGGTTAATAGCTGACCTGCTCACCACCGCCGGCGCCAACCGCCTGTTAACCATGGACTTCCATGCTGCTCAAATTCAGGGCTTTTTCAATATACCCGTTGACGAACTCACCGCGCTGTTCATACTCAGTAATTACTGGAAAGGGAAAAAACTGGGAAACCTGGTAGTAGTCGCCACCGATATCGGCATATCTGCACGTGCCCGTGACATGGCAGCCAAACTTAACGCCCGGCTGGCAATCATCGAAAAAAGGCGTATAGGCAATGCTGACGCCACCGAAACCCTCGACATCATCGGTGAAGTTAAGGGAATGTGCGCTTTGACTATCGACGATGAAATAGACACCGCTGGCTCATTGGTCGGCGCGGTAAATACTCTTCTGGAACACGGCGCCACCGAAGTCTACGCCTGCTGCACGCATCCGATATTTTCCGGACCAGCTATAGAGCGAATAGCCAAAGCACCGGTTAAAGAAGTTGTCGTCACCGACAGCCTCCCGGTCAGCAAGGAAAAGAAACTGGACAAAATCACTGTCCTGCCCATAGCTCCGCTTCTCGGCGAAGCCATACACCGCATTCACACCGGCCTATCCGTAGGCGCCATGTTCGAGTAGAAAAAACCATGCTTAAGTGGCTAGGTAGCCTTGTTGATTCCAATGAAAGAGAACTGAAGCGTCTTGAGCCTGCTGTAGACGAGATAAATTCGCTCGAGCCAGATTTTCAGAAGCTCAGCGACGCTGAGCTTCGCGCCAGGACCGATGAACTCAAATCCCGGCTTAAGAATGGCGAGACGCTGGATGAAATTCTACCTGAAGCCTTCGCCGCCGTCAGAGAAGCTGCCAGGCGCACCATAGGCGAGCGCCACTTCGATGTCCAGCTTATGGGCGGCATCGTCCTCCACCAGGGCAAAATCGCCGAGATGAAAACCGGCGAGGGCAAGACCCTGGTCGCCACCCTACCCCTGTATCTAAATGCGCTCACCGGCGACGGCTGCCATCTCGTCACCGTCAATGACTACCTGGCACGGCGGGATGCCTACTGGATGAGCCCCATATACCATGCACTGGGCTTAACTGTCGCCAGCATCTACCCGCAACAGAGCCCCACCGAGCATCTGCCAGCCCTCCTCTATGACCCCGACTACACCGATGAAAAAGATACCCGCTGGCCCCATTTTAAGCCCATTACTCGCCGCCAGGCCTACGAAGCTGATATAACCTACGGCACCAACAACGAGTTCGGCTTCGACTACCTCAGAGACAACATGGCTATAGACCTGTCTCAATGCGTCCAGCGTACGCTCAACTACGCCATCGTCGACGAGGTGGATAATATACTCATCGACGAAGCCCGCACACCACTCATAATTAGCGGCACTGGCGAAGAAGCCGCTCAAAAATACTACACCTTCGCCCGCCTGGTGCCTCAGCTCAAAAAAGATGAGGACTACGCCGTCGAGGAAAAGGAACGCCAGACCTATCTCACCGACCCCGGCATGACCAAGATGGAAAAATGGCTCCGTCGTGACGGCTTGCTCAAAGCTCCCAGCCTCTATGACCCGGCCAACTACAGTTTGACTCAATACCTGGAAAATGCGCTGAAAGCCTATGTGCTGTTCAGGAGAGACCGCGACTACATGGTCAAAGACGGGCAGGTCATCATCGTCGACGAGTTCACCGGCAGGCTCATGTTCGGCCGTAGATACTCGGAAGGGCTACACCAGGCCATCGAAGCCAAGGAAAAGGTCAAAATCCAGGCGGAGAGCATAACACTGGCCACCATTACCTTCCAGAACTATTTCCGCCTTTATAAGAAGCTGGCCGGCATGACCGGCACTGCAGCCACCGAAGCCGAAGAATTCCACAAGATTTACAAGCTCGAGGTGGTCGTCATCCCCACCAATAAGCCGATGATTCGCCTCGACAACACCGACCAGATTTACAAAGATGAAGAAACCAAATTCAAAGCTGTCGCTAGCGAGATTGAAAACCTTCACCAGCAGGGCACGCCGCTACTTATAGGCACCGTCTCCATCGAGAAATCCGAGCTTTTAAGCGACCTGCTCAAAAGAAGGGGCGTACCCCACCAGGTGCTCAATGCCAAGCAACATGATAAAGAGGCCGCCATCATCACCCAGGCCGGACACGTAGGAGCTGTCACCGTCGCCACCAACATGGCCGGGCGCGGCGTCGACATCATACTTGGAGGGAAAAAACCTGAGGAACCAAAACGCGAGGATTTCCAAGACGAACAAGAATGGCAGAAAGAACATCAAAAGTGGCAAAAAGAATATCGGGAATGGGAGCAAGAGCACGTTAAAGTAATCGAGCTTGGCGGTCTCCACGTCATCGGCACTGAGCGCCATGAAGCCCGGCGCATTGATAACCAGCTCCGCGGTCGCTCCGGAAGGCAGGGCGACACCGGCAGCTCCCGCTTCTATGTCTCACTCGAAGACGATGTTGTCCGCCGCTTCGGCGGCGACCGTGTCAAAGGCTTCATGGACTGGGCCGGCTTCGACGAGAACACGCCCATCGAGCATTCTATGGTCAGCAAAGCCATAGAAAATGCACAGGTTAAGGTCGAAGGCTTCCATTTCGACATCCGCAAACACCTGGTTGATTACGACGATGTGGTCAACAAGCACCGCGAGGTAATCTATGCCGAGCGGAGGAAAATCCTGGAAGGCGCTGACCTCAAGGCAAACATTCAATCCATGGTTCGAGAGGAAATAGAAAAACTGGTGGCCGCCAGGTGCAGCCCCGACTCTATGGAGTCAGACTTCCCCCGCTTAATCGAAGAGGTCTCAACCATCTTCCCCTTACCACCCCAGATAAATCCTGAGGCACTCTCCAGGATGAGGCCCAATGAAATCACCGACAAGCTGATTGAGTATGCCGAGCAGCTATACGAGCAGCGCGAAAAAGAGATAGGTGCTGACAATACGCGGCTCGTCGAGAGACTGGTCATGCTGCGAGCCATCGACACCTTATGGAAAGAACATCTCACCGAGATGGACCATCTGCGACAGCAGGCCGGCCTTTATGCTGCGCGGCAAATCGACCCTATAGTAGCCTACAAAAAAGAGGGGCACGCCTTTTTCGAAAGCCTCATCGCCGGTATACAACACGATGTCGTCTACAACATATTCACGGTCACCATCCAAAAGAGGGAAGCTCCAGCCCAAAGACAGCCCCAGAAAGCCGCCGTCCCCGCCGGCAAAAAAGTCGGCCGCAACGACCCCTGCCCCTGCGGCTCAGGCAAGAAATACAAACACTGCTGCGGGAGATAAAAACACCTCTCCCCCTCTCCCTTGATGGGAGAGGACTAAGGTGAGGGTGAATTCCAAACGGTATTGTTATCTATCACCGGTTTTGATATGCTAACTCTAATCAAGGCATCCTTTGGAAGAGGAGGGGATGAAAATGATGGAAGCGCGTTTAGGTGTCACTACCTGTGACAAATGCCAGAAACCGATGACAAAAGGGCAACCTGTCCTCATCCTGACCGAAGGCGATATTGCCCGTTCAGATGACGCATTAACCTTCGATGGCTCTTGTGTCCGTTATGCTTGCCACCGCGATTGCTGGGATGGAGTTGCAGAGATCAAATAAGATCTTGGAGGATAAATTGATTAATTATTGGATTGTGGTGGGTATCCCAGCAAACTGGACGGAAGCTTTCAAAAGTGGCAATATCTGGGGCTTTAAACAAACTCAGAAACATTACTGGGAAAACCTCCACGAAAATGACATCGTCTTATTTTACGCTACACATCCAATTTCTGGTGTAATTGGTTACGGCTCAGTCCAAACGAAGTTTTACCAAGACAAGCCACTTTGGCCAGAGGAAATTAGAGAAGGAAAGGTAATATATCCATTGCGTTTCGAGTTTACCGTGGAATATTGCCTGCCACCTGACAAATGGGAAACTGATAGAACAACCTCTGATACCTTGAAGTCCAAAAGCCGCTCCGGTTTTCAGGCAGCCGAACCCCAGCTAGCCAAACAGTTAATATCGGACTTTAGGCTTAGAAAACCAGCAGAGGTGCCTTCGAGCAGGAAATTACAACAAAGAGTTGCGGACCAAACAGGAACCTCTTTGTATGGAGATTTGCAACAGAGGGTTGATGAACTAGTAGAGATTCCCTTGCATAAAGAGTTGCAACAGAAGCTAGTTGAGATCGGTAAGCTTCAAAAATATGTCGCCGAAAAAGAATATCCTTTTGACCTAGGAAGGCTAGACGTGGTCTGGAGACGCATAGAGCTTTCAGTCCCTACATATGTATTTGAGATCCAGATAGGCGGAGATATTTATCATGCCCTGGCAAAACTGAAACACTCCTATGATCTGTGGAACAGCCGCCTTTTTCTAATAGCTTCTCAAGCAGACCACGATAAAGCAAGAAGCCTGCTTGGTGGGACTTTTCATGAAATCAGCCACCAAGTGAAATTCATCGAACTTAGCCGAGTAGATGAACTGTACAAACGTAAAAGAGCTTATTTGGACCTTGAAAAAGAGCTCGGAATATTGGGCGAGACAAGTTATGCTTGACCGATATGTTGTTGAAGAGTTCATAGATTGTAAATTTAAAGACTTGAAGTTGGAAATACCTGGAGGCATCGACAAAAAGGCTCTTGTCGAAGCTTTTTGCCAGTACACCGAAGATGATACTTACGAGTGGCTCAAAGATAACTTGAAGTCCTTCTTCAACCACGGCGACCCCGACTGGGAGTGGATAAAGGGAAAGATTCAAGCCTTACCAGTTGAGCATAAATAGCGCTCAATTGCACACAAGTTCTGCTCGGCCTATACTATTCATGCAAGGCCAATGAAAAACACCGCCATTGCTAAAGTATTCCAGGATATGGCTGACCTGCTGGAGCTTAAGGGTGAGAACATATTCAAGATTCGAGCCTACCAGCGGGCGGCCCGAACCATCGAACACCTGCCTAAAGAGATAGAAATCATGCTCCAGGAAGGCGAGGATTTGCAAACCATACCCGGCGTCGGCGAGGCAATAGCTAAAAAGACCATCGAGCTGGTAAATACCGGCAAACTGCATGTCTACGAAGAGCTAAAATCTGAGTTCCCCGAGGGCATAACCAGGCTACTCGAAATACCGGGCATCGGCCCCAAGACGGCAAACAGGCTCTCAACCGAACTCGGTATTAAATCCGTTGACGAACTGGAGCAGGCTATCAAAGCCGGGCGAGTTGCCAGCCTGTTCCGCCTGGGTGATAAGACAGCCGATAACATACTCCAGCAAATTGAAGCCACGCGCCGCAAAGACCGGCGTATACCCATCGGCGAAGCCCTGCCTGTGGTGGACGAGGTTTTGGGTGCCCTGCGCCCGCTTCCCGGCGTAAAGAACCTGACCGCTGCCGGCAGCCTGCGCCGCTTCCGAGAGACTGTCGGCGATATCGACCTCATGGGCACCGCCGACAATCCCGAGGAGGTCATCAATGCCTTCGTCAATCTGCCCCAGGTAAGAGAGGTGCTGGCCAAAGGCCCGACTAAAGCCAGCGTCATACTCCCCGGTGGACTTCAAGCCGATTTAAGAATGGTGGAGCATGACTCCTTCGGCTCACTGCTGCAATATTTCACCGGCAGCAAGGAGCACAACGTTACCCTGAGAACCAGAGAACAGAAACGGGGACTAAAGCTGAGTGAATACGGCATAACCGACACCAGGACCAACAAGCTGGAGAAATTTGCCACCGAGGAAAAATTCTACCGCCGGCTGGGCCTGCAATACATACCGCCGGAAATAAGGGAAGACCAGGGCGAGATAGACCTGGCCGAGAAAGGTAAAGTCCCGAAGCTTATAGAGCTATCAGATATAAAGGGAGACGTCCACGTTCACACCGACTGGAGCGATGGGCATGACTCCATCGAAGCCATGGCGCAGGCAGCCAAAGCCCTGGGCTACCAATACCTGGCAATAACCGACCATTCGGCTGGACGAGGCATCGCCCACGGACTCAGCGAGGAGCGCCTCAAAAAACAGATAAAAGAAATCAAACGGCTCAACGGCCAGCTCAAGGGAATTCGTATCTTCACCGGCACCGAGGTGGACATACGCGCCGACGGCAGCATAGACCTGCCTGAGAAGCTCTTAGCTGATTTAGACATCGTGGTCGCTGCTATACACTCGGCCATGAATCAAAGCGAAAATCAGATAACCGGTCGCATCCTGGGAGCCATAGAAAACCAGCATATCGATGTCATCGCCCACCCCACCTGCCGCCTTTTGGGTGAGCGTGAGCCGGCAGCCGTAGATATGGAAGCCGTCTTCCGAGCCGCAGTCAAATACAACAAAGCTCTGGAGATAAACGCTATGCCCAGCCGGCTCGACCTGAAAGATATTCACGTTTACCGGGCCCGAGAGCTGGGAGTGAAGTTAATCATGGGCACCGATGCCCACAGCACGGCTCACCTGGGTTTTATGCGCTTCGGCATCGGCGTGGCCCGTCGCGGCTGGTGCCAGGCTAAAGATATACTCAACACCAGGCCTATGCCAGAGATGCTGGCCTTCCTCAGAAAGAATTAAGATATGCTTGCTACTGCCGAATATGAACAGGTAACCCAGATTAAGCTGTGCCGCTATCCGGACTTCAACCCTGGCGGCACTGTCTCCACCTACCTGGTGGACGGCCTCTTGATAGACAGCGGCCCGGCTCATACCGCCGAGGAGTTGACCGAATTCCTGAAAGACAAGGGTGTAAAGGTGGTAGTCAACACCCATTATCATGAAGACCATATAGCCGCCAATGCCCTGCTCAAGGAAAGATATGGCGTCGAGCTTCTAGCCCATCCACTGGCTATAGACAAAATCAACCAGATGGCTACTCTTTATCCCTACCAGGAAGAGGTCTGGGGCTATCCTGTACCCAGCCAGGTAAAGGAAATCGGCAACAGTATTAGTACTAATCATTTTCGTTTCGAGGTAATCTATACTCCGGGTCACGACCGCGACCACATCTGCCTTTTTGAGCCAAAACAGGGCTGGCTCTTTACCGGGGACTTGTTTGTTGGCACCCGCCCCAATGTAGTCCGACCTATGGACGACGTGCGGCAAATAATAGCCGACCTCAAAAAAGTAAAGGATTTAAAGCCACACATTCTCTTTCCCGCACCGGGCAAGGTAAAAACCGAGCCCGTGCCAGTGCTGGAACAGACCATCCGATACCTCGAAAACCTGGGACAAAAGGTCATGGAACTGCATGACAAAGGTTTATCTCCGGATGAGATTATGAAACAGATTTTCGGCCATGAGGCCCCTTTAGCCGAGTTTACCCAGCAGCAGTTTTCATCATTAAACGTGGTAAAATCGCTACTAAAAACAGGTTAATCGAAATGTCACCCAAAGAAGCCAAAAACGTCCCGACCACGGCTGTAGGCGATGCCAGAGCCATCGAACACCTAAAGCAGGCTGTAACCAGCGGCAAGCACTGGTATACAGCCTTGCTCGAGGCTATCAAGCTGTGGAAGAGCCCTGAGGAGGATTACCACGGTCAGCACCTCCGCTACTTGATTGATGGTGAGGCTTTCGACTGGCTGTTACTGGCGGAGCGTCTAAGCGGCGAAATAAGCGGGTCCATTCCGGAAAAAGAAAGAATCAACCTACTTTTCTTCGACCTGCCGCCATTAGATTTAACCAGAGAGGAATTTAAGAAGCTGATTGGCACGGTCAAATATCGAGCTTATCTCAATTATCTCTACGGCGTCCTCGTTGAGGAAAACCTGATTGCCGCTGTGGTTGACGAGATTCGAAAAGAAAGATTGGTATCAGGCTCAAATAAGCATGATGATATACTTGATAAAGCATACCGTAGAATTTACAGAGATAGTCAGCAGTCTTTGCTCGATACCTTCAGAAAAGAAAAAAAGTACCCGAAACGCAAATCAATGACCTTGGGCGAACTGAAGGAGTTCACCTACTGGCTATTCAAATACCGGATAAAAAGGTGCGATAAGTCCCGCGTAGCCAGCGATACCAAAAAAGCCCTGATAAAGATGCAGCGTAACCTGGCAGCCAAAAAGCCACCACTCTAAACACCCCAAGCGCATCCCATCCTCAAATCCTAAATCCTAATTTCTAAGCTCTAAATAAATTCAAATATCCAAATGCCAAAGCTTCAAATCCATTCTAAATCTGTCTTTGTTAATTCTCCGCCGGCATCGCCAGTATTTAGAGTACCTGCCGGCTCAATTAACATCATTTTGCATTCTTCTTTGGCATAGGGTTTATGCTCAACTCCCTTTGGAATAACAACCATATCGCCTGCTTTCAAATGTAAGGATTTATCTCTTAGATCAATCTGCAAATCACCATCAAATACGATAAACACCTCATCTGTCTCAGGGTGGCTGTGCCAGATAAAATCACCAAAGAATCTTTCTATTTTGAAGTGATAATTATTAATTTGAGCAATAATCTTTAATGAGCGCTGTTCAGTGAATTTGGAAAATTTCTCTTCAAAATTTATTACTTTAATTTCCATTGTTTACTCCCTACATGACGTTAATTGACCCCATCCCCAAATCCTAAATCCTAATTTCTAAGCTCTAAACAAATTCAAGCATTCAAATGCTAAAAACATAAACATTAGGTTTCGAATTTAGATAATTGGGATTTTGGTATTGTTTAGTATTTAGGGTTTAGAGTTTAGGATTTCCATCAACTAAGCTGTGCCAGTTCCTGCTTCAGCCTGAGCAACTTGTCTTTATAACCTTGGAGTTTGTCTCGCTCTTTATCCACCACCGCTGCCGGTGCTTTGGACACGAAAGCAGAATCCTTCAACCTTTGCTCCAGTCGGTCGATTTCCTTCTCAACCGTGCTGATTTCCCCCTCCAGACGGCGTCTCTCAACAGCCACATCAACCATACCCGCCCAGGGCAAGACCACCTCGGCTTCCTTTAGCACCATGACCAGGGCTTTTTCTTCCTTTGCTTGCCGCTGGTGGCGACTCAAAACAGCCAGCGGTCTGGCTTTGGCTAAAGTCTCTATAGCCTCAGACTTCAAAGCTATCGCCGGCTGGAGCTTATCGGCATAGACGTGA
>Ga0154670_1008_pt1 | contig 19943 bp, 21 predicted proteins | sample Rifle2008BG13ft_FD_116099 | JGI IMG/M metagenome (GOLD analysis project Ga0154670, IMG submission 116099) | Chloroflexi bacterium RBG_13_50_10
ATTCCTCAGATTCACAGAGCCAAAGAGGCGGTAACCTTGGACCTATGATTTTTATTATGGATGAACATACATACCCATGTTCGTGCAGTGGTGATTAATTCGGTAGGTACAAGCTTGCAGCTGCCCACTGCTACCAGTGGGCAGCTGATTTTTCAGTGTTCTTTGAGCTGACTTAAATATACGTTTTATTTAGTAAAAAGGCGGTATGTTACCTGGCTAAATAAGTAACTTCCAGAACAACCGAGGGCCATTCTACGTAGTCGGGCTTAGAATCGCTGTTGCTCGCCCTGGTGAACAACGCCTCCACTTGAAAGTGATGAACACCGTATGCAGCGATCTGCTTCACAGGTATGGTCACATCTACGACATCCGGTGACTTGTACATAAGTCCGACGCCTATCATTTTAGAACCCACGTAGCTGTATTCTGGCAGTTTGTTACCGTAATTAGCTTTCCATAGCCATAACCCACCGAGCCCTGAAGGCGGCATGTAGGAGAACGGGTCGCCAGCTATATTGGGGGTGGCGAACTTCAGGCTGGCTTTCTGTATATTCTTACCCTCGACGCTGGAAATGTCGAAGCTCCAGAAAGCACTAAATCCCATATGCTGGGCATTGTCTCCAGCCATGACGATGGAATAGTCTGTAGCATTGTTCTGATATACCGTGCCAGTTTCTGCAGCAACCTGGTTGAGTGTTACTGTCTTCGTGGATGAAGAAACGGGAACATTAACGCTGCCTGTTGTTTGCCCTCCCCTGTTATCACGAACAGTAACCGATATAGTGAAAGTCCCATCTTTTTTGGGTGCCATCCAGGTGACTTGTTTGCCTGCACCGGAAATGGTGCCCTCAGTGGCCGACCAGCTATAGGTCAGCGGGTCGAAATCGGGGTCAGCGGCAACACAGATAAGTGTCGGACCGTCCCCGTAGAAGACCTCGGGCGGGTTTGCGGTTATGCTTGAAATAACCGGCGACTGATTGGGTTTAGATACGGGTGGCGGCGCAGGTGGTGCCTGTTGAGGAGCGCAAGCACCGCCCAAAACAGCCACCATGACCAACACTGCCACTATAGCCAAACTCCCTTTGTAAACTTTCATGACTATTTCACCTCCCTATAGTTAAGATTATATGCCGTTTAAAGAAATATTTCCATCTCTATAACGTGAGGAAATAGGAAAAGTTTACTATTACCTTAGTACTATTAAAGAAGACGCCAAGGAATGCATGTCTATTTAGTCTGTAAGCACTGGCTTGAGCCATGCTCCGAAACACTTTGCAAAGTATATAATTATCTCTTTACCTCGAGAGTGATATAATTTAGCGTGAATGTTTTAAGACCTGCGGCTGATTTAAGCCGAACGCAAGAAAAGAAGAGGTAATTTCATGGCTAAAATTAATACGGTGCTGGGTCCGGTTTCCGCAGATGAATTGGGCGTGACCCTGATGCATGAGCATCTGCTTTTTGCTTATCCGGGGTGGGAATGCGATGCGCTGGCTCTGCCTTATGACCGGGAAACAGCCGCCACGGCTTGTGTAGAGGCTTTAAGGGAAGCAAGGGGCTATGGCTTGAAGACGCTGGTTGATGCTACCGCCAGTGATATGGGCAGGGATATAGAGCTGCAGAAGATGGTGTCCGAGAGACTGGGCATAAACACCATCTGCGCTACGGGTTTTTACACGGAGAAGTTCGGGAGGGCCGGCTATTTTAAGTTTCGCAGCATGTATTACGATATAGTTGCTGAACTCTGTGAGACAATGGTCAAGGAGATTACTCAGGGTATAGGAAATACAGGGGTTAAAGCCGGTGTTATCAAGGTAGGCACGGGGCATGCCAGGGTAAGTTCTTATGAGGAGAAAGTACTTAAGGCGGCGGCCAGGGCGCAGAAAGAAACAGGTGTGCCCATAATAACCCACACCGAGGCTGGAACCATGGGGCCGGAGCAGGCTGACCTGCTTATCTCCGAAGGTGCCGACCCTAAACGCATTGTTATCGGGCATATGTGTGGCAATTCAGACCTGGAGTACCATGTTTCAGTTCTGGAGAAAGGAGTAAACATTGCCTTCGACCGGCTGGGCATTGATATACTCTTCCCCGATAAATTGAGGAAGGCTTGCCTCATTGGTCTGATTGGCATCGGCTACATCGACAATATTGTCCTGTCCCAAGATTGCTGGGCGTACCGGCTGGGGCGCCCCTTTGAGTTCTCAGAAGCTGCTAAACCGCTTCTGGCTAACTGGACCTATGTCCACGTGTTCAATAATATTATCCCAGCACTGAAAGAGGCTGGAGTCAGCGAGGATAAGATTAATACCCTCATGGTGAAAAACCCGCGGAGGCTGTTCGGTGGTGAGTAGCTTGAATCGAGAGCTATTTGAGGGAGATGCTGCTGCATTTCTAGAGAAGGCAATTAAAGAATATGTGGCAACAAGCCCGGCAAATTGCTTTGAGTCCTTTGACGGCGGTTGCATCTTCGATGAGCCGTTGGTTGGTTTTGACGATGGCGATGACGCTATCTTTCAAGACTATAAAACGATAATAGGCGATTTTCACCTTACTCCACGGGAGGCCCTGGCGAAGCACCTCGAGTCCAAAGGAAGCCAGAAGCGCCCGTCCGAAGTGAGCGTAATCTCCTTTGTCCTGCCTGTTACTTATGAGACACGGCTGAGCTTGCGCAAGGAAACCATGGTCCCTTCGCTCAGGTGGAACCACACTCGCTGGCGCGGCCAACACTTCATCAATGAGCTTTCACGTCATGTGGTATCTCTATTGGAGAGCCTGAGCTTTCAGGCTGTGGCTCCGGAGCTGGCCGATTTCTTTAAATTGGAAAATTTACCCAGCGGCTATGCGTCTAACTGGTCACAGAGGCATATTGCCTATGCTGCCGGTCTGGGGACCTTCAGCCTAAACGACGGCTTCATTACAGAGAGGGGAATGGCTATGCGCTGTGGCAGCGTGGTGACCGATGCCGGAATTCCACCCAGCCTAAGGATATACAAGGACCATTTAGCCAACTGCCTCTTTTATCGTGATGGGTCGTGTAGGCGGTGTGCCGAGCGGTGTCCGGCCGGTGCTATCGGCGAGCAGGGGCACGACAAGAACAAATGCCTGGAGTTCCTGTTTACCAAGCAGAAAGCCATACTCAAGGAACTGGGTAGGGAAGAAGGTTATATCGGTCGCTATTTAGGGTGTGGTCTATGTCAAACAAAGGTTCCCTGCGAAGCCAGGATACCACCCAAAACCCGGGACAAGCACCGATAGCTCGTTACTGAGGATGTCTAGGAGGATTTGAAATATGAGTGAGGTCGAAAAAGCTGCGTCCTGCTTCAATGAAGGTTTCATGTGTTCTCAGGCGGTACTTTCGGCGTACGCCGGACAGTTCGGCATGGACCGCGAAACTGCTTTGAAAGTCAGTGCTGCTTTTGGTGGAGGAATGGGGCGAATGGGCGAAATATGTGGGGCAGTGACCGGAGCCTTTATGGTCATAGGCCTCAAATATGGTCGGACAGCGGTTACAGATACAAGGTCACACGAAAAGACCAACAGGCTGGTTAAAGAGTTTGTGGACAGGTTTAAATCTCTTAACGGGTCAATTATATGCCGGGAGTTACTCGGCTGTGATTTAAGCACTCCGGATGGCTTGAAAACTTTTGCGGATAAGAAGCTACGCGATACCCTTTGTAACAAATTTGTCAGAGATGCGGCGGAGATTGTCGAGCAATTGTTGGCGTAGGCAGCATACTATGTTTCAAGCCTGAGCAGTGGCTACCGGGGATTGGTAACGAGGGGCAGCTTTTTACAGTTCAATGCCTAAAACTACCGAGGTTTCAATCTGACGCTGCGGGATATTCCAGTACCTCATTAATAGCTCGTCTTTATCAGGCATGAGTTTAAAGCCCTGCTTTTGGTAGAATTCTATTGCCCAGGTAGCATCTGCCCAGGTACCCACCAGCAACTGCTTGGTCATGGTCATCTGCTTTAGATGGTCGAGAAGCCTGGTGCCGATACCTTTTCCCTGGCGGTCAGGTAATACATAGGCGTGCCTGATAAGCGTTACATCCTTAACCTGCTGAAATCCCATAACACCGACCAATCTGCGCTCCTCTTTCCAACCGAAAAAAGTCATACTGCTCATCTCTCTTTGCAGCTCTTCTTTCGGCATGTAGGGCTCGTGATAGCAGTCGTCGGGTATAGAGCCTTTGTAGGCACGAGCTGCCCGGTTTATGATTTTATAAATGGCATCTGTATCTGTGTACCAAAGCTTTTTGAGCATCTGTGAGACGGCTCCGGGTTTCCCGCCCAGCGCAATAGTGAAAATACTGCCTGTATGATAATATTCACAGTGGTAGAAGGTCAACCGCAGTCACCTGCATTCGAGGCGCCTATTGACAGAAAAGGGGCGATGGATTATGCTTTACTTTGTATTACGAGGTATAGTCCACGTATTTAGCTAGGGGGCATCTGTAGAGTGGAGACATTTTATTTTGTATGGCTCGTGGTGCTGGCTTTTTGGCTTGGCGCCTGTCCCTTTTCGTTATGGCTCGGCAAATGGCTGTTAGGTAAAGATATAAGAAAGTATGGAGATGGTAATCCCGGAGCAACTAATGTCTTCCGAGCTGGAGGCCGTAAGGCATATGCCTTAGCTATGTTGCTGGATATAGGCAAGGGCATTCCTTTTGTGGCTTTGGCAAGTCATTATTTTGGATTACCTCTGTTCATGGTACTGGCAATAGGGCTGAGCGCCATATTGGGTCATGCTTTCACACCGATATTGCATTTTGATGGCGGTAAGGCCCTGGCAGTGATGGGAGGCGTCATGTTAGGGTTGCCGCAGCTCGACATGTTCCTGGCGACTGTAGTCTTTATGTTATTGGGCTTTCTCTTAATTGATGTCGATGCCTGGCGGGTGATGTTCGGCACAACGGGCACATTGCTTTACTTGGTGGTTACAAGGGGAGTATCATTAGAGCCGCTGTTCATGCTATGTGTGATAGCAATACTGGTGGCCAAACACTTCGATGACCTGAAAATCAGGCCAAGATTTAAGGGGAAGCTAATCACCTGGTTACGAGAAAGGAAAGCGTCAAACTAGGTTCGATAGTAGCGGGAATGGAATAATGCTGTATCAAACAATAATTGCTGTCTTGATGATTGTCTTTGCCAGTAATCTCATCCTTAATTTGAGGTCGCTCAGGCGACCTGATAGCAATAGCCAGGTACCTGAACCAGCGCCTCTGGTGTCGGTGCTTATTCCCGCCCGCAATGAAGAAGAAAACATAGAAACCTGCTTAAAATCGTTGCAAAAACAGGATTACCCAAACTTCGAGATTCTGGTCTTGGACGATAACTCGAAAGACCGCACGGCTGAGCTTGTAGAGAGGATGGCGGCCAAGGACGACCGTATCAGGCTGATAAAAGGTGCAACACTTCCTGAAGGCTGGGCAGGTAAGCCGTTTGCCTGTTACCAGCTTGCCGAAAAGGCCAAGGGTTCCTGGCTGCTGTTTGTTGACGCCGATACTACACATGCTCCACATATGCTGCGTGGCACACTGGCACTGGCTCTCGAGCTTAAACCCTCCTTGCTTTCCGGATTTCCCCGGCAGATGGCTGAATCTGTTCCCGAGAAAATAGCTATGCCTGTATTGTATTTCGTTATTATGAGCTGGCTGCCATTCTGGTGGCTGCATCGCTCCATGCACAGGCCGTCATTGACTATCGGTCAATTTCTCCTCTTTCCCACAGAGGAATACTGGCGTATCGGTGGACATATGGTAGTAAAAGACAGGATACTTGAGGACGTTTGGCTGGGGGTTGAAACAATTCGCCATGGTGGACGACATGTAGCTATTGATTTATCTACAGTGTTTTATTGCCGCATGTACCGGAATGTGGGAAAAATGTGGGAGGGGTTTGTCAAATGGATATATTCCATAGCAGCCTTATCTCCGGTAGCTCTGGTTGGACTGCTAGCTGCTGCCTTCGTTTTCTATTTGGCCCCGTTCTACTGGCTGTGGAATGGCTTCCTTTCAACAGCGGCTCCTACCGATTGGAGATTCATCGTTGCTTTTCAGGTAACCATGCTTATATTTATGCGCTGGCTGGTGGAGCATCATTTCAAACAATCACTTCTTTCGACTTTCTTGCACCCGATAGGCTTTTCATTCCTTTTTGCGGCTGGTCTTTACGGTGGTTGGCGGGAAGTAGTCGGTCTGGGTGTGCGCTGGAAGGAAAGACTGTACGGTGAAGCTTCGGGCGTCAAGTAAATCAGGTTAAACTCTCCTCACCGTTGAAGCTCAGTTTTATGAAAAGTCTTATACTGGCTAGCGGCTTCGGAACAAGGCTATATCCGCTGACTGCCACCAAGGCGAAAGCACTGCTCGAATACAAAGGCAAGGCATTAATAAGCCACGTTGTAGACAAGATTCCTCAGGGTATTGACATACTGGTTAACACTAACAAGAAATTCGAAGCTGATTTTCGTCGCTGGCAGGCTACGTTGGACAGGGCTGTGACCCTGTGTGTCGAGCCGGTCTTCACAGAGGAACAAGCATTTGGTGCTGTAGGCTCTCTGGATTACTGGATTAGAGCCAAGAAAATAAATGATGACTTGCTGGTTATTGCCAGCGACAACTATTTCGAGTTTGACCTGCCTAAATTCATCGCCGCTTATAATGGAGAGAATACCCTGGCAGCTGTTTATGATATCGGCGACAAGAGTAAAGCCAGTCAATATGGCGTTGTCCACTTAGATGGGCGCAAAATAGCTGAACTCGCGGAGAAGCCAGCGCAGCCTAAATCCAGCCTCGTCGCCATCGCTTGCTATATTTTCCCACCCCGGATATTTCCTCTCTTATTTCAATGTCGTCCCCAGGGCAGGAAAGACAATCTGGGCAACTTCATCTCGTATCTCGTAGAAAAAGACGAAGTCCATGGCTACACCTTCAGTGATGCGTGGTTTGATATCGGCAGCATTGAAGTCTATCAGTCACTCCAATAAACCGGCTCTCAGGCATCTCAGAAAAACTAGTCTCAGTGGACATCTTGCTCCGTTAGCCTGGTTTTTACAGGAAATTTACACAAAGGCAAAACTGCGGTAACACCCCATTGTTATACTGATAGCTGTCAATGCTTTCCTTTGAAAGAGCAAGAGAAGAGAGGTAAATGATGAGCAAGGAAATTATGGCTATTTTAGGTGGTTATACGGTTATATGTCTGGCCATTTGCTTGGGTGCCTTTTATTTACTATGATATCCTCCAGCATTGCTGCAACACTGTTAGTCTGAGGCGGAACTGAAGCCTCGCCATGTTTACCCCCCCCCATCCTCATCAGTGCCAGCCTTCGTTTTTGCCATTTTGAGCACAGCCAAGAATCTGATTTAGAGAAAGCTCTGCTGAACCAACCAGGCTCATCCATAAGAACAACGGCAATACCTGTGGTATAATGTAGAGTTTCAAAAAACCAAATAGCAGATACATGGCTTAGAAGGAGAGCATTTTGGAATCAATTTTGAGCAACAAGGCGTTGTGGGTGCCTGCGGCTGCCTGGTGTGTGGCACAGGTGCTGAAGGTTATCATTGAGTCGGTAAAAGATAAACGTTTAAATTTATCTCACCTGACTACCATGGGCGGCATGCCCAGCTCACATGCTACGCTGGTTTGCGCACTGGCCACGACCATAGCCATAGTCTATGGCGTAAGCTCGGCTGTATTCGCTATCGCTGCCTTTTTCGCCCTGATTGTGATGTATGACGCTGCCGGAGTGAGGCAGACGGTAAGTACACAGTCCACAATGCTGAATCGCATATTGGAAGAGCTTTTCAAGGGTAATCCGGCGTTTCAGCAACGTCTGCGAGAGATCATAGGCCATACCAAGTTCGAGGTCGCTGCCGGGGCTGCGTTGGGTATTGTTTTTGCCTTCTTAGTAGCCTGGCCATGGTAGTGCAACTAAAGGTCTATACGGACTGTTGCTGAGCCGTGGGGACTTAAATCCTAAATCCTAAAACCTAAATCCTAAACAAGTTCGAATGCTCAAAATTCAAATATCCGAACGCCTTGGTGCTTCGTATTTTGGGTTTGAGATTTGTTTAGAGTTTAGAAATTAGGGCTTAGGGTTTTTGTATAAAACATGTAGCTGCAGGGCTGTAGCCTCGTCAGAGACGGAGGAACTAAGGATCAGCTACAGCAGGTAGTCTACGCCATAGCTCGGTTACCCTGGCTCTGAGTTCGTTGGGGGAACAATCGGTGTTAATGACCACATCAGCCCGCCTCGCCTTTTCCTGTTGTGGCATCTGGGTGCGGAGGCGAGCCAGGAATTGCTCCTCACTAAGCCCCCTTGCCTTTTTCAGCCGTTTTGCCACTGTGTCTTCAGGTGCTATGGTGACCCAGACCTGGTCTAGTAGTGGTATCCAGCCGGCTTCTATAAGCAGGGCAGCTTCAAGAACTACGACTCTGGCACCTGCCTGGCGATATCCCTCCATGGTTTGCCTGACTATATCGTATATCCGGGGGTGCATTATCTGGTTGAGGCGGGTCAGGGCTGTGTTGTCGTCAAAGACCAACTTCCCCAGCTTGTTGCGGTCTATTTCACCGTTGGGCTTCAGTATAGACTTGCCGAAAGTTGTCAGTATTTCCTTGTAAGTCTCCGTATCGGGTTGGAGAAGCAGGTGTCCCAGCTTATCGGCGTCGATTACGATAGCGCCGAGCTTAGCAAGAATTTGAGATACTGTAGTCTTGCCGGTGCCGAAGTTGCCAGTTAAGCCGATAACCAGCATGATTTTGTACAGTGTCCTAAACGAAGGCTGATATACCAAGCATCTCGCGGCCGATAACGAGTTTTTGAATCTGCGTGGCGCCATCGGGGAAAGTAAGTGTCCGGGCATCGCGGAAGTAACGCTCCACCGGGTATTCCTCGGAGATGCCGTAGGCACCGTGGACCTGTATAGCTTTGGATGTTACCTCAACAGCCATTTCGGTGCTGTAGGCTTTGGCCATAGACGCTTCTTTGAATGGAATTTGGCCCTGCCCTATGAGGTATAAAGCTCGGTAGCAGATGAGGCGGGCGGCATCGGTCAGGATGGCCATATCGGCAATCATTTCCTGAACGAGCTGAAAGCTGCCGATAGGGCGGCCGAATTGCTTTCGTTCCTGTGCGTATTTGACGGCAGCATCGATAGCAGCCTGAGCTAAGCCTACGGCTCCTACACCCACGGCGACTCGAAGTTTAGCCAGCTCAGCGAGTGCGAGTAGGTAGGCGCTGCCCGGCGTGCCGATCAGGTTGCCTTTGGGTACACGGCAATCCTCGAAGCTCAACTCGGAGGTAGGGCAAGAGCGGCAGCCTAATTTGGGTAGTTCCCGGCTGGTGAATGGTGATTCAGCCCTATCGACGAGGAAGCAGGAAATGCCTCTGGCCCCCTTACTTCGGTCGGTAGAGGCAAAGACGATTGCCAGGTCGGCGATGCCGCCGTTGGTTATCCATGTTTTGGTACCGTTTAGCACATAATGGTCTCCGTCAAGTACGGCTGAGGTTTTTAAATCCCGGGCTCCGGAACCGACATCAGGCTCGGTCAGGCAGAAGCAGGTAATTTTTTCCAGCGACATTATCTTTGGAATATACTTTGCCTTCTGCTCAGGGGTACCGTGTTCGACTATTACAGGTAGCACACTGCCATCCTGTATCAGTACAATCATGCCTAAGCTGAGATAAGCGCGGGAAAGTTCCTCGCCGAGTACCCCGTATGAGACGAGGTCCAAACTCTGGCCGCCATACTCCGGAGGCAGAGTCGAGCCTATATAGCCGAGAGGGACTAATTTCTTCAGCAGGCCGAGAGCTATGTCTTTAGGTAGGGGATGATATTTGCGGTCATATTCATCAGCGATAGGGATTATTTCACGTTCCATAAACTCGCGGGCGTTCTTCTGCAGTATTTTTTGAGCTTCGTTAAGTTCTAGAATCATGTCTACCTCTTTCAGGTTTTTCCCAAGGAATTGTAGACTAAGTTCTGGGCATTGTCTAGTGGTATATCACTGATCTCTCCCATCTAACAGGAGTGCAAAACGTAGTAATATGCCTTCAGCTTTGTCCATTATGTCATTTGGCTTTAGAATGATATAATTGGTATAAGGTGGTGTCGGCTTATGCACGAGGTTTTACTTTATGAAAAGCTTCCCGACTCCAGAGTGCGCTGTAACGACTGTCAATGGCGCTGTGTCATCAGGCCGGGTAAATTCGGGGTTTGTCAGGTGCGTCGAAACGATAAGGGTATACTACATGTCCTTAATTATGCTCAAGTTTCCTCTGTAGCCGTCGACCCAATTGAGAAAAAGCCCCTGTTCCATTTTTTTCCGGCAAGCCAGGCTTTGTCTCTGGGCACCTGGGGGTGCAATTTTCACTGCAAACATTGCCAGAACTGGCAGATTTCTTGCATTGAGGAGCCAGCCGAGGTGACGAACGAACTGCATCGCATACCACCAGAAGGAGCTGTGAGGTTAGCCAAGCAGCGTAAGTGTGGCGGCATCACCTGGACATATAACGAGCCGAGTATCTGGTTTGAGTATACATTGGATTCGGCGAAGTTAGCCAAGAAGGAAGGCCTTTACACAGGTTATGTGACTAATGGTTATCTGACGCCTGAGGCTCTGGATATCATCGGGCCTTATCTCGATGCCTGGCGAGTCGATATTAAGGGTTTCTCCGATGCCTCATACCGGGACTTAGCCAAAATTCCACGGTGGCGGGGTATCCTCGAGGTGGCTAAACGGGCGCAGCAGAAATGGGGTATGCATGTTGAGGTAGTGACCAACGTAATACCGACGATAAATGACGACGATGAGCAGCTAAACGGAATAGCCAGCTGGATGCGGGATGAGCTGGGTGAGCTGACGCCGTGGCACGTGACGCGGTTTTATCCTAACCATAACCTGATGCATTTACCGCCGACCCCAATTGCAACTTTGGAAAAGGCTTATGATATCGGCAAAAAAGCCGGGCTGCGTTTCGTATATCTGGGTAATGTGCCCGGGCACAATGCGGAAAACACAGTCTGCTATTCTTGCGGTAAAACAGTGATTCAGAGGTTTGGCTACGATGTACATGTAATAGGTGTTAGTGATTCCAGATGTGAATTTTGCGGGACTGAACTCAATATTAAGGGTTTTGGCTGGTCTCGCCGGTTTTCAGCTTCAGTAGCGGGAAAGTCGACATGATAAGGAATGCAGTTGCTGCGGGACAGTTTTACCCCGGCTCATCGGAGGGGCTTAGGGGGATGATTGAAAGCATGGTGGATGACAGGGCGGAGAAAGTGGAGGCAATCGGACTGGTTTCGCCTCATGCCGGGTATATATACTCCGGTGTAGTAGCTGGGGCGGTTATATCCAGGATAAACTTTAAAGATACCTTTGTCATGCTTGGCCCAAACCATACCGGAAGGGGAAAAGCTTTTAGTATCATGGCGAAAGGCGTGTGGGAAACACCTTTGGGTAATATAGAAATTGACTCAGAGCTTGGGAAGCTAATTCTAGCTTCATCAAGCTATCTAGAGGAAGACCATGTGGCACATCAATTTGAGCACTCGCTGGAGGTTCAAGTGCCTTTTTTGCAGTATTTTAAACCAGATGTTAGGATAGTGCCTATAATTCTGGCTCATGCCAAGGGTGCTACTTATAAGAAAATCGGCAAGGAACTGGCCAGTGCGATTAAGGAGTCAAAAAAGGAAGTTGTAATCCTGGCCAGCAGTGACATGACCCATTACGAGCCTCATGAAATTGCTCGGAAGAAGGATAGTCGGGCTATTGAGGCCATACTGGATTTGAATGAGGACGAGTTATTGAGACGAATTGATGAACTAGACATATCTATGTGCGGTTATGCACCAGTGGTCAGCCTTATCTCTGCGGCTAAGGAATTAGGGGCTAAAAAAGCGGAACTGGTTAAATATCAGACGAGCGGTGACACATCGGGTGACTACAGCAGTGTGGTAGGTTATGCCGGTATAATAGTAAAATAGTCGAAAAGGATGCAACATGGCAAAGCAGCGTCATCCGATAGTAGAGTTGGCCCGAAAGGCAGTAGAAAGATATGTCCGTGACGGCAAGGTGTTTAAGCCAAGGAAGCTTACTGCTGAGATGAAGTCGGGGGCTGGCGTTTTTGTGTCCATTAAGAAACACGGTGAATTGAGGGGTTGTATTGGTACTTTCATGCCAACGAGGATGAATGTGGCTGATGAAATCGTAGCCAATGCCATAAGTTCGGCTACACAAGACCCCCGGTTCATGCCGGTCGAGGCTTCCGAGTTGGGCGACCTGGAATACAGCGTGGATGTTCTTACGGAACCGGAGCCGGTACGAAGCATCGACCAGCTTGACCCGAAAGAATATGGCGTAATTGTGGAATGCGGTTTCAGGCGCGGGCTGTTGCTGCCTGACCTTGCGGGTGTGGATAATGTCGAGGAGCAAATCGAAATTTGCCGTGCCAAAGCTGGAATATCAGCCGAAGAGCCGATAAGGTTATATCGTTTTCAAGTAAAGAGATTTGTTTGACATAATAGTGGATATCGGTTAGTTTTTGGGCAAGGAGATAAGAGTACTATGAAATTGATGGTTATCGGTGTTGGAGATTGTGGCTGTAGACTGGCCCGTGAGTTTGCCGAGTTAAATAAGATGGCAAGGGCCGAGTGGCACGCTAATATAACTACATGCGCTTATGCCGTCAATAACGACCAGGGTGTTTTAGGTGAATTGACTAAGCACGGATGGGACTGGTTGAAGCCTGTGCCAATTCGTGGTTCTCTCGGGGATAAATCGACTGAAGCTGGTGCGAAGCTGATACGTCAAGAAAGCGAACGGGTGATGTTAGCCATGAGGTTGGGCGCCTTTGTCAATACGGATGCCTTTCTGTTCATTGCCAGCACCGCTGGCAGCCTTGGTTCCGGCGGAGTCCCGGTAATGATTCAGATACTCAAGGAGCGTCATATCGATAAGCCGGTCTATGCACTTCTTGTCTTGCCCTTTGATGCCGAGCTAGATGACCCGCAGTGCATCCACAACACCGCTCTATGCCTGAAGTCTATCGATAAGTTGGCTGATGCTGTGATTCTGGCTGATAATGGTGGTTTGGGCATGCTGGGAAACATAACACCACCCCAGAAGATGGGTGGTTTGAATAAAGAGCTGGTATTGCCGTTCTATGACCTTATGTGTGCCGGTGAGATAGCCGGTTCAAAATATATTGCTGGCAAAGTACTCGATGCCGGTGATATAGCGCAGACTCTGGTTGGTTGGACGGCCATAGGTGTGGGTAAAACACAATTATCGTCATCGATATTTTCATTGAGAAGAACTCCCAGCTTTGAGGAGAAGAGTTCAGAAACGTTTAGAGCTATGGAAGCGATGGATTTAGCTTTGATGCGATTGTCGGTTGATTGCAAATTGGAGGATGCCGGCAGAGCTCTGTTCCTCCTTTCGGCGCCGGCCGGAAAATCCAACGTCGATATGATTAAGGTCTTAGGTAATCGCCTACGCGAATTGGCGCCCAATGCCGAGATACGAGACGGTAATTTCTATGGAGCTAAAAATTTCACTAAAGTCACTGTGGTTATATCGGAATTGATTTATATGGACAGGATTAGGAACTATTACGACAGAGCAGCCAGGCTGTCTCAGGCGGTGGAGAAGGAGAAGAAGGCCGAACTAGCATGACTCTGTTTGACCTGCATAATCTGGAAACAAAAGGGGAGGAAGTTTCCGGGGGGGATGACGAGCAGCTTCAGGATGCACCCTTAGCCGCCAGAATGCGACCGCGTAACTTTGCCGAGTTTGTGGGGCAGGAGCACCTGGTGGGCAAGGGGCGGGTGTTGAGAAAGTCCATCGAATCGGACCAGTTGCCGTCGATGATTTTTTGGGGGCCACCCGGCAGCGGCAAGACGACTTTAGCTTATGTTATCTCCGATGTTACCAAGTCGCATTTCAGCCCGCTGAGCGCTGTCAATGCTGGTGTAGCCGACTTACGGCGTGTTGTGGACGAGGCAAAGCGCAGGCGTAAACTTTCAGGGCAAAGAACCGTACTGTTCATCGACGAAATTCACCGATTTAATAAAACTCAGCAAGATGTCATATTGCCATACGTGGAAAACGGTGTGGTAACTCTCATCGGTGCTACCACAGAAAATCCTTCTTTCGAGGTTATCTCAGCCCTGCTTTCAAGGTGCCGTGTGTTTACTCTGTATTCACTAACAGATGATGAAGTCCGTCTTATAGTTGAACGAGCTATTAGTGATGAGGAAAGGGGACTGGGCAAATTGAAGGTAGAGCTTGCTGAAGATGCTCTGGGGCTTTTGGTCGTCATATCTAACGGCGATGCTCGAGTGGCGCTCAATGCCCTGGAGATGGGAGCTCGAGCCACTGCACCTGAGGCTGATGGGCAGAGGCGGCTTAGCCTTACAGTTATTGAGGAGGCGCTGCAGCATCGAGCTTTGCTTTATGATAAGGATGGCGACCAGCATTATGACCTGATATCGGCACTTCATAAGTCGTTGCGTGGTTCCGACCCTGATGCCGCCCTGTATTGGCTGGGACGAATGCTTGAGGCCGGTGAAGACCCCCTTTACGTTGCCCGGCGACTGGTGCGCTTTGCTTCTGAGGATGTGGGTATGGCTGACCCTCAGGCATTGATTGTAGCTGTGGCTGCACAACAAGCCGCGCACTTTATAGGCATGCCCGAAGGTAACCTGGCCCTGGCTGAGGCGGTAACCTATCTGGCCACAGCACCAAAAAGTAATTCCTTGTACGAAGCCTACTCTAAGGTGCAGCAGGATGTTGAGCGAAGCCGTAATGAGCCGGTGCCACTTAACCTGCGCAATCCGGTTACCAAATTAATGCGCGGGCTAGGATATGGGAAGGGTTATAAATATGCCCACGATTACCCGGACCACTTTGTGGAACAGCAGAACCTGCCCACCATGCTTAAAGGGAAGCGCTATTACTCGCCGAGTGACCAGGGCTACGAAAAAGAAGTACGTGCCAGACTCAAGGCCTGGTGGGAGAGCAAACGGGAGAAGAAAGACTGAGACAGAGCGCCGTATCTTTTCCTTGTGGTAAGCTTATCCTTGAAGGCCTTTATTATTTCCCTGACAGCGATGGAGTTTTCCCCGCAGTAGTGCTGTGCCACCCTCACCCTCTTTATGGCGGCTCAATGGATAACAACGTTATTATGGCGGTAAGTTCGGCTTTGGTCGAGAGGTCTATAATTGCTTTTATGTTCAACTTTCGTGGTGTGGGGCGCAGTCAGGGTAGCTACGGTGGTGGAATTGCGGAACAGGAGGATGTGGCTGCAGCCCTGAACTGGCTTATTTCCCAGCCTTCAGTGGATAAGAACAGGATGGGGCTGTTGGGCTATTCCTTTGGTGCCGCTGTAGCTTTACCTGTTGCCTGTGCTGATAAGAGAGTCAAGGCGCTAGCACTTATTTCACTGCCGCCCGGGTCATCACAGATGTCTCAATTGAAGGGCTGCACCAAGCCCAAACTCATAGTCTGCGGAACTGATGATTTTGTGGTGCCGCTGGACCAGACGAAACTGATGGATAGAGAGGCGGCTGAACCGAAGCAACTTGAAATAGTCTCTGGAGCAGACCATTTCTGGCGAGGATATGAGACAGCGCTGGGGGAGAAAGTAGCCGCCTTCTTCGAAGGCAAATTCCAAATCCTAAGCACAAAATCCTAGACAAATCCAAATTTCTAAATTCAAAGGCCGGATGTTTTGGTCGTTGGTATTTGGGGTTTTGAATTTGTTTAGAGCTTAGATATTAGGATTTAGTAGTGTGATACTACAGCCCGGCATTACTTGCTGTGTTGGATTCTTGGCTACTGGCCTCCGTGTTTGAGCTTAATTTCTTCTACGCGTTGTTTGGCTGCTGCAACCAGGTCAGGATTATTTGATAGCTCTATGACCTTATTCAGGTCGGCGATAGCCAAATTAATCTCCTCCATATTGTAATACACGATTCCCCTATTGTAATAACCTAAGGCGTAGCTGGCATCGAGCTCAATTGTCTTGCTGTAGTCGGCAGCTGCTTTATCCAACTGTCCGGTGTTGATATAGGCATAGGCCCGGTTGCTGTACGCCGGGATATTCTTGGGGTCGAGCTCGATGGCTTTGTCCAGGTCCGCGAGAGCCAGGTCCCATTGGCTCTGAGCATTGTAGGCTGTCCCCCGATTGAGGTAGGCGAAGGTCAGATAGGGGTCGAGCTCGATGGCTTTGCTGAAGTCGGCAATAGCCGGCTCCCATTGTCCTGTGATGCGATAATCGTAGCCACGTTCAGCATAAACTTTTGCCAGTTGCTGATTAACGATAACTAGCGTTGGTTCCAGTTCAATGGCTTTACTAAGGTCGGCAATAGCCGAATCCCATTGTGCCTGTTCTATATAGACCATGCCCCGGTTGTAATAGGCCAGCGCGTAGTCAGGTTTGAGCTCTATAGCCTTGTTCAGGTCAACAATGGCCGCATCTAGTTGCTCTGTATTGGTATAGGCGGAGCCGCGGTCGTTGTAAGCTAAGAAATTAGTCGGGTCAAGCTCGATTGCCTTGCTCAAATCTGCAATGCCCATGTCCCAAGACCCCTGGCCGTTGTAGACAAGACCTCGATTGTAATATGCCTCAGCCAGCTTGGGATTGAGTTCGATAGCCGTGTTCAAATCGGCAAGTGCCGGCTCATACTGCTCCTGGCTGGCGTATGTCCAGCCTCGATTGCTATAGGCTTCGGCCAGCTTCGGGTCGAGTTCGATAGCCTTGTTCAGGTCGTTGATAGCCCTATCCCACTGTCCCTGAGCATGATAAACAGACGCCCGGTGATTATAGGCTTCAACCAGTTTCGGGTTCAGCTCGATGGCCTTGTTCAAATCGCCGAGAGCCTGGTTCCAGTCTTCTTTGGCGGCATAAGCCTCGCCCCTTTTACTATAGGCTAAGGCCAGGTTGGGTTTGAGCTCGATTGCCTTGCCGTACTCGCTAATAGCTTCACTCCATTGCTTCTGTATAAAATATGTGTCACCTTGCTCAAGATATTTTTGTGCCGGATTAGAACATGCCAGAACGGGCAGTATGATGCCGAACAGTATGATAACCATAAGTCTGTGTTTCATAGCGACGCTCAGTATAGCATACCAGCTAATTTAAGCCCAAGGCTGCGGATTACGCCCGAGGTAGAAATTCACTTTACTAGCCGTAATGTAGTCAGAGCCAGAAGTGACAAAATACACTTGCCCAATAAGAACAAATGTGCTACATTCATGCTAACCATGGCCAAGCTGTTGAAGGTTGCTTTAGACAGGCAGAGGTATGATTTAGCTGCCTATGTGCTTGTCTATGGACTTATTAGGGCAAAGCAAAGTGAAAAGAAAAGACACCGCAAAGGGCAGAAAACCGGGATTTTACGGCAAGGCGCTTGATGAGGCCGAAAAACTGGAGCTTGAGGAAGCCAGAGGTATAGAAGGAATTGACGAAGAGATTGCTATACTCCGCGTTAAACTCAGGGAGCTTATAGTAGCCAAGCCAGAGAGATTCGACCTTCATCTCAAGGTGGCCAGCGCCATCGCTCGCCTTGTCACCACTCGCTACAATATCACCAAGGAACAGAAGAAGACCCTTAAGGAAGCAGTCACTAAAGTCCTCACCGAGATTGCAGTTCCGCTGGGTATCAAGTCATTGATAAAATGAACCTTAGACCGTACCAGCGAGAAGTAGCCAGACATATACTGGAAAGCATCCAGGGCAATCTCGGCCTGACTTTTTCTGTGGAAATCGCCCGCCAGGGCGGCAAAAATGAGCTTTCTGCTCACGTCGAAGTATTGCTGCTGACCATGTTCATGGCCGCCGGCGGCAATATTATCAAATGCTCCCCGACGTTCAAGCCTCAGACAATCATATCCATGAGCCGGCTTAAGGAGAGACTGGACGATTTCGGCTTCAATGGTAACTGGTTCACTGAGGCTGGCTACATAGTCAGATTGGGGAGTGCCAGGCAGATATTCCTATCTGCCGATGGCTCTAGCTCAGTTGTGGGGCATACCGCTGATATTCTTTTAGAGATAGATGAGTCCCAGGACGTAGCCAAGGACAAATACACCAAGGAGTTCAGGCCGATGGCATCGGCTTCAAACGCCACCACTGTGCACTATGGCACCACCTGGGACGATGCTGCGTTGCTGGAAGAAATAAAGCAGACCAGCCTGGAGCTGGAGAAGAAAGACGGCGTCAGGCGCCATTTCCGGTATGACTGGCAGGAAATAGCCAGGTACAATCCTAACTACAAAGCCTTTGTTGAGTCTGAGCGGGAGCGTCTAGGTGAAGAACATCCGCTGTTCAGGACTCAATATGCTCTCCTGCCGATTCGCGGCGGCGGCGGTTTCCTGACGAGCCAGCAGCTCGCCCAGCTCCGGGGCAACCATTCTAGGCTTAGCCAACCTGAGGAGCGTAGGGCCTATGTAGCCGGCATAGATTTTGCCGGCGAGTCTGAGCAGCTTGAAGACGAGGTTTTGACTCTTTCCGGCAGAGATGCCACTGTCATAACTATTGCCGAGGTTATATATGGTGATATCGACATACTGGCCAGGGAGCCCAGAATACATGTGGTGGAGCATTATAGCTGGGTGGGCAAGAGGCACTCTGAGCTCTATCCTCGGATGGTTGATGTACTCAAAAATGTCTGGCATTGCAGTAGAATTGTCACTGACGCCACGGGTATCGGCGAGCCTATCACCAGCTTTTTACGTAAGTCATTAGGCAGCAAGGTTATCCCCTTTAAATTCAGTCAAAAGACAAAGTCGGAAGCGGGCTTTGACTTGTTAGCTGCCATTAACTCGGGCAGGCTCAAGCTTTATCAACAGGACGGCTCTGAAGATTATCGGGAGCTGATTTTCGAACTGGAGAAAGCCAAGAGCGTTTACCGGCCCAGCCAGACCTTAAACTTCTTTGTCGATGCCGGCGATGGGCATGACGATTATCTGATGAGTCTGGCTCTGGCGGTTCAAGCGGCCAATAAGTGTGTACCACGAAAGGCTAGAGGGATGATAGCAGTTTAGCTTAAATCGCACGAGATAAAAAAGAGGCGAGGTATATGCCTCGCCTCTTAAATTTCGTCAGGAGTATAATTCAGAGCGGTTAAATCAGACTGGGCAATCCCTTAGCAGCTTCCTCCATGTCACGGAGTCTGCCTGTGGTCTCCTTTATCCGGTCCTTCTGAGTCTGGGCGAAAGCTGTGGCCCTGTCGTAGTAGTCTCTTATCTTCTGGACGAAGGCTAGCTGAGAAAGTATTACAGTGACATCGATGCTTACCCCACCTCTGGGGAAGTCGCCGGCTCTGATTACGGCGTTTTCTGCCAGTTCTCTCAGATAATCGCCCAGACCTTTGGCTATATCCATAGACATGTCTTTGGCGGGTGCTGACAGTAAATATAAGGCTCTGCCGGCATCCTCGGGGCTGCAGCCGACGGAAAGCTCGCTAAAGGCGGCGTCCATGGCCTGCATAGCTCTCAAACTCTCTTCGCCCTTTTCCTTGAAGCTGACCTTGTTCAGTTCCCAGGGAAAGCGGAAGGCACGTGGTATGCTGGTTCGGCCAACGCCAATTGCCGTCCAGCCGTCTATAGACTGCATAATATCTCCAGCATCCAGTACTTTAGCACCGACGTATTTAAATCTAGTTATCTCGCCGGCACACATCATATCGTAAAAGGGTTCGGCAATTGTTGAGTTTATTCTATCCAGGTTCATTGCCAGGCTGGCATCTTTTCTGACATAGCGTTGATTGTCTGCCAGAAAGACGCCGTCAGCCACTGATTGTATTGACTTTAGACAAGTCGCAGTGTTATAAACGCTCCTCAGTTCGGCCATCTCTTCGTGCTCGAAGGGAAGAACCACCAGGGCATAGACCGGCTTGCCTACATATCGCTCTTTTAGCATTTGG
>Ga0154670_1064_pt4 | contig 17313 bp, 22 predicted proteins | sample Rifle2008BG13ft_FD_116099 | JGI IMG/M metagenome (GOLD analysis project Ga0154670, IMG submission 116099) | Chloroflexi bacterium RBG_13_50_10
AGGGTCAAGTCCAAGGACAAAGCCGGCAACGAGGCCGTATCAACAAGCGATGCCACGTTTACTACTCTAGTAATCACAGAGTAATCTTAGCCTCCCTTCGCTTCAGCCTCAGCCTCATTCAGATAGCAGCGCTATATGGCTTTGACTTCTGCCGCCCAGGTATTGTAGCCGGGCGTCAAACTTACTACCACGGCAGGTACAACCCTTTGAGATTGAAACTACATTTTTACCGCCACAAGTTGTATAATCAATCCAGTTGGGCCATATAGTCTCGAAGCAAAGGGGTAACGATGAAGTATATATATCTGTTAGCGGTAATTGTCCTCCTAATTTCATTCGGGGGTTGTGCACTGGCAAATGCCGCACCTCGTCATACAGTCGATGAGGTAACAACAATAGCCAAAAACTTCAACCCTCAGTGCCAAAAGCTGCTGCCTGCCCCGCCATCACACGGCTGAGGTTGTGCGACTCCTCAGTATGAGGAGGCTGACCCGGCCTTTACTGCCGAGTACCTGGGTAAGGGAATCTGGAATATAACCAAGGCCTGCCCCATAAACCCAGAATATGACCGCACCTGGTATTTCAACGATGATACCAATGAATTAATCTGGAAATAAAGCTCACACCGAACCATCTAAAAAGAGCTGAGGCCAAAAGTGAGTGACGTTCTGGATGAAGCCCAAGAATTAGTTCAATGCAAGGCTTGTCCCTGGTATAAGAGCTGCGTCCTGCCCATGCGTCTAACAGAGGACGACTTAAGAAAGCAGTTGGAATCTTCTATACCTGGAGCTGCCACTCCGGGAGCCGCCCAATACGGCATGCAGCAGCTATTATCCAGCCTGGCAGCCGCTGCCGAAAACTCACTCCTTGAAGGTTGCCCGATATTCATAAACAGACTTCGCTCTAACCCCAAACTCGCCGAGCAAATAAAGAAACTGATGCAGGAATGGTCCAAAGAGAACCAGTAGCAAACCCCATAGTGCTTAGTTTCTTACCTGCTAGCTCATTGCCTTATGCCGAGTATTATGAACTGCGAATAAACGTATAAGAGGGCATGCGTGAAGAGGTTGTCTAAAAGGTTCTATCTCGGCTCCATAATTGGTGGCATGGTTGGTGGCATCGTTCTGTTAGTAGCGGCTGTATTTCTCTTTTTCCTGGCCGGAGTGTTTATCGGTCATTTCCCGAACTTTAGCGATGCCAGCATGGGGACACTGGCAATTGGTATCTTGCTCATCTTATTGGGCTGTGCTGCGTTGCTATTCAGCACATCCATATGGTACATATTGCTCTACCGAGCCTGGGAGGCCATTGACGACGGCAACGCGCGAACCACGCCGGGAAAAGCAGTCGGGCTACTTTTCATACCATTTTTCAACTTCTACTGGATTTTTGTGGCCTGGTACGGATTTGCCCAGGATTATAACCGCTATATTGAGCGTCACGGGGTCGGTGCCCGGAAACTAGAAGGAAGCCTTTTCCTGACATGTAGCATCTTATCTATCTTTGGTATGATTCCATTCATAGACTATGTGGCCGGGCTGCCGCTGCTGGTGATATTCATCATTACGACTAACATAGCCATTGATGCGGTCAATGCCCTACCGATTGCCTCACCGGGATGAAGAATAGAAAACTGAAGCTTGTTGATTTATGTAGTGCTGAGGATTAGCCTCGGGTAAAGCGATTATAACGGGTTGCGCCAACAACTGAGGTGATTCATTTGCAGTTTGAACAGCAGCTAATTCACCCAATCGTTTTGCCACCTTAGCCGGAATCCAATTACTGGGTTTCCAAGACCCTCTATAGCTTGGCGATAAAACCAGATAATAACCGTCATCACTTGTTATCCCTAGTTTGCAGCCATCACCCAAGTCAACTATTTCCTTTGGTTGCCAAACTGGTGGTTTTTCACATACAATATTACCCATATTACCCCCTATAAAAAAGACATAATCATAAATAAAGTCAAAGGATACTATCGTCCTAAAACAGATACCAGGCAAAGAAAACGAAAATCAGACACACAAACAGGAAACTGCCAAGTATAGCGATAAGCTCTTTATTCATGGTCATGTGTCGCACCTCTCTCTTATTTTTCTAAATATATAACGAACCGGAGGGGGCATTGGTTTAGGCTTTAGTGCCTAAAATAATAGGATATGAAGATGAAAATTAAATGGTATCTCATAATAACCGTAGTCCTGCTTCTTCTATCACTCACGGCTTGCAGTCAGCGAAAGGGCCAGGCAGAGCAAGAGTTTTTTGACCTCTGTGATAAGATGAATAAACATATAGAGCAGGCACAGGCCATCGCTTCAGACCTCGAGAATTTCAACTGGAATGAATTTTCCGATATCGGTATATTATGTCCGCCAGCGGGAATATGCCCGGTGGGGAACCTGCCCATAGTCGAGAAAAAATCAGTCGTTACAGAGCTTATGGACCGCTGGGTTCCTCTCGTTGAACGACTACCATCCCCACAAACGGCGAAGAGCTACTCGATACAATGTAATAACTGCCTGAATCTTGCCCGGGAGGTCTGCTCACAGAGCCCCTATAATGAATCACAAGCACCTCAGGAGCCGGGAAAATTAATAACCCAGTGGCAAGAGCTATGTGTCCGACTGCAATCAGCCTTACAAGGGACTGCATATCTGGCCTCCAGAGACAAGACTATTGCAGCAGATTATACATTCCCTCAACTCTTTGCCTATCTCACCACTTCCGATGAAAAAGTAAAACAAAAATATCTTGCTAAGTTCATGGCTAAATCCGATGAGTATATTCAACTGCATGATGAACTAACACACGATATGCAACAGGCCGAACAGATAGCAATTGAGCTGGCTGACTGGCCATTCAATACTCAAGGTCCCGAAGAGCAGTAAGGCATAAAAAACAGGATGCATTCTTTTTTGCGTTGATTAGGTGTATAATCAAATAAATCGGAACCCATAAGCGGCCGGAATGAAAACTAAATATATCTGGTATATCTTCCTACTCTGTAGCCTGGCTCTCCTACCAAACTGGTCTGTTATTTCCTGTCGGCCAGCGCCGCCAGCTATTCTTCTTTTCAGTGCCAGTCCCTCAGAAATTAATAGCGGCGAGTCAACAACCTTAAGATGGGACACCAAAGACGCCAGCAGCGTGACTATAGACCAAGATATAGGGGAAGTTGTAGCTACAGGGTCAGTGGAGCTGTCACCGGCTAAAACCATCGCCTATACCTTGACCGCCACAAATGCCGGGGGTACTGTCAGCAAGTCAGTTGTCATTTATGTCACCGCTCCAGTAATACAATCACCGCCTCCCGATACCACGCCGCCTGTAATAAAAGACATCTCGCCTTTATCTGCAACAGAGACAGGCGCTGTTATCATCTGGACGACAAATGAGCCAGGGAGCAGCCAGGTTGAATATGGCGAGACCACAGAATACGGCTTAACCGCCTCTTCGGATGAACTGACCACTGACCACAGCATCACCTTGACGGGCCTGGAGCCCAATACTGCCTACCACTATCAGGTAAAATCGAAGGACAATGCTGGGAATGAAGCCTCGTCAGCAGACAATACTTTCGTCACCACTCAAGAAAAATCGTCTTATTCGCTGGAACTGCAATCGCTGGAATGGGGCAGGTTGACTAAAGGCACAGCTTATGACATGGGTGTGAGCCCAGTAGAGGTGAGGAACTACCTATTTGTCAAAGGCGCATTACAGAACAAGAGCCAGGCAACCTTGCGGGCGGTGATATGCACCATGAACTGTTGGAATGGCAACACACTCGTGAAATACGGAGTATATGTGCATCGTAGCCCTGTCTTGCCGGGACAGGTCTTCAACTTCAATATTGAAACTGTCGATGACCCAACGGTTAACAATGTGACCGTAGAGTTTGCAGATTCTATGGGCAGGGATATCGAGGTCAGTAAAAAATAGGAAAGAGCGCCTCAAAGAGCTAAGGCTCTCTCTCAGAGATTCGCCATCTCAATCCTACTCTTCCCACCAGCTACAGGCTGGTAAACTGTTGTTCTATATATTTCTGGAGCTTTCTCTCCCTCGAAGAGCTCGGATTTCCGCAATATCTTATCGGTGGCCGGGATGCTCTCTGAGTCTAATCCACCAATAAGACTTACACAGTACCTAACTGCTCTCACCTCCCTATCCTCACCGTCTCCTCTACCTCCTCTCGACCTTTATTATATTTTAGCACCGTATATGATTTTGATATGTGAGCTAAGTCACAAACTTGCTATATGTGCCACATTCTTACCGGCATCGAACTGTGACATTGAGTTGCCACCAATGCCTGCTACTAGGCAAGCATGCAACGTGAGATGACCACCCTTTGTACCTGGTTGGTCCCCTCGTAAATCTGAGTTATCTTGGCATCCCGCATCATCCTCTCCACCGGGTGGTCTTTTATGTAGCCGTAGCCGCCCATAACCTGCACCGCGTCGGTGGTCACCCTCATGGCTGCATCAGAAGCAAATGTCTTGGATATCGCCGAGAGGTAAGTCAGGTTAGGAACCTTGTTGTCTATGGCTGATGCCGCCCGGTAGACAATGGCGCGTGCTGCTTCTACCTGAATAGCCATGTCGGCCAGCATAAACTGGACCCCCTGCAAACTGGCGATGGGCGCATTGAACTGCACCCTTTCCTTGGCATATTTGGTCACATAATCCAGTGCCCCCTGCGCAATGCCCACCGCCTGTGCGCCTATTACCGGCCGCGTGCGGTCCAGTGTCATCATGGCATAGGTGAAGCCTCTGTTGGCTTCACCCAGCAGGTTTTCAGCGGGCAGGGGACAGTTTTCGAATATAAGCTCAGCCACCTGCGAACCCCGAATTCCCATTTTGTCCTCCATCTTGCCGATGGAGAAGCCGGGCGTCTTTCTGGGAACGATGAAGGCTGAGATACCGCGCACACCTCTCTCCGGGTCCGTCTTGGCGAAGATGGTATAGGTGATAGCCACGCTGCCATTAGTAATGAAGCACTTGCCACCGTTGAGTATGTACTTATCTCCCTCCAATCTAGCTGTAGTCTCCATGGCAGCGGCATCGGAGCCGGCTTTACGCTCGGTGAGTCCGAAAGCGAATGTCCCTTCACCCCTGGCTAAAGGAGTGAGGTGCTTAACTTTTTGCTCCGGAGTGCCTGCGATTAGTATCGGCTCTGCCGCCAGCCAGCTCGAACCGACTATGTTGGAGCAACTGGGGTCAACGCGGGACATCTCTTCAGAAAAGATGCAACAGGTCACCATATCTTTATCAACGCCGCCGCACTCCTTTGGCATATGCAAACCGAACAGGTCGTTAGCCTTGAATACCTCGAAAATATCCCAGGGGAACTCTCCCGTGCGGTCAATTTCGGCGGAGCGGGGTGCCACCTTTTCCTCAGCCAACTTGCGTATGGTCTGGCGGAATTTCTCCTGCTCCTCGGTCGTTATATATGGCATTCGTTTCTCCTTGCGAAATATTTTATCGTATTGCCTTCCCCACTTCCAATCAATAGTGACTTAGCTCAGAATACATAAGTATAAATAATTAGGTCAGTTTCCCGCTTACAAGGTGCAGCAGACTCCGGCGAATCAAAACTATATGCTTTTTCTCAGCGCTTTAGTGTGCTCCAGGATTATAATGGCGATAGCCAGGCCCAGTCCGTTAGCCACCATCATAGCCGGGATAGCAGTTTTGACTACTTCGAGCGCATCGGCAAAAGGCCTGGCTATCAGCAACGTCAATCCGCCGTGCACGAGCTCAACGAATACAGCCAATAAAATACCTTGCAGCATATTGGGTAGCTTACCCTTATTGAAGAAGTGTACGGCACCGCCAATCACACCTGCCAGAATTGTGGCCAGCCCGCAAGAGACACAGGTAAATCCACCGAGAAACAAACGGTGCACCCCGCCGATAAGCCCCACGTACAAACCAATCAGCGGCCCGGCTGTCAACCCTGCAACCATCGGCGCAAAATCCCTTATATTGACTATGGCACCTGAAGGCAATGGTATGCCGGCATAGGTACCGAAAATGGAAAATGCTCCAAATGTGAGAACGAAAACTAATATATCACGCCAACTGCCCTTTTTAACCATTACCCGTTGAATGGTTTCCACCCTGGCCGTGATTTCCATAAAAACGAAGATAAATACCTCTGTTCCTGCGAAAAGAGCTAAAACCTCGTGCATGTCGTCCTCTAAATCCAATTACTTGATGGCTCTCATAAAGATGCCACCATACAGCACTAAATCATAAACTTTCTACCTGCTGCTTAGCAAATAAAAATAAAGGGCAGGCGGATAAACCCCTGCCCTTTTCTGACAATAACCAGAACCTATTAACTATTTCCCGAGGAATAAATTCTTCGGGTTCTCGACCATCATGGTTTTAATCTGGTCGTCGGTCACACCCTGTGCTTTAAGCGCCGGTATAATGTCTTTGGATATGTGGTCGACCCTCCAGTTGGCGAGCATCTTCAAAATTAGATCGGGCACAGTGATAGGGCGGCCTATCCAAAAATTAACTGTATCGTGAGACAGCATGATCTTATTAGCGTATCCCTCTTTGCACAGCGTGGCGATATTCTGGACGCTGACATCGTCCGGAACGCCATACAAAGGTGCCAGACCGAAACGGTCAAAGCCAACGCTGACACCTTTGGCAAGTATGGCTTTGTGATAATCGATGTCCTTGGAATTGGTGACATGCCCTATCATTACTTTCTTAGGGTCGGCACCCTGGCTGAGCAGAAACTCGGCCTGCTCCACGCCGCCGGTAGGACCGTCGGTGTGGGTGATGATAGGCACGCCAGTAGCCTTCTGGGCAATAACAGCTGCTTTATGGACAGCCTCTTCATACGGCGTCATTTCCGGACTTGAGCCCACCTTTATGGCGCCAGCCTTAACGCCTGTGGTGCCAATGCCTTCCGTGATTTCCTTAATCATCATCTCTGATATCATCTTGGAGAGGTCCGCACCGAATTGCATCCTGGTCTTCCAGTAGGCCGGGGAGCCTTCCGCCTCAGTGTAAAGACCGGTGGTGCATATTATGTTTATGCCGGTCTTCTGGGAAAGTTCCTTGTACAGCAATGGGTCACGCCCTCCCGTGTCATTGGGAGTGGGGTCGACGACAGTCTGGATGCCGATTGCCTTGAGAGTTTCGCACACCTTTAAACCCGCCTGCAGTGCCGCCTCCCGGTCATATGGTGCGATGGTGGCATCGGTCTGGTAGCCGGGATAGGCGAAGGCGAAATGCTCGTGTATCAGTGTCCAGCCAAGCTTGTCAGGAGAAATCGGCCCCAGAGCGGAGTTTATCATCCCCTGTGGTGTGGGCTCGAGCTTGGGTGCAGATGCTGGCGCCGCTGGTTTGCAGGCAACAGTCATTAAAGCCAGAACTAGCAGCAGGGAAAGAATGGTGGTGAGAAAAACCTTGGAAAAACCGCGCATAGACAACCTCCTCCAGTAAAATTTTGTGATTCAATTTAAACAGCTTATACCATTCTTGTCAAGAAGGAAAAAGACAGTCGAGGAAGAGTTTGGCAAAATCACCGGAAACTATGCTTCTCATACATAAGAAGTGATACAATTATTTAGAGACGAACCGGCAAAGAACAGGAGGCATCATGAGTTGGCGTTATTTAATAGCAGCGACGTTAATGCTGTTAGCCTTGTTTAGCTGCGCTCCCAGGACACCCGGCCCCACTCCAACAACACCGGATTCTACACCGGCAACACCGCCCTCGGAACGGGTGCCTCGCCTGACCATAGACCAGCTATTGCAGAAAATCGAGAGTAACGCAGACATATTTATTGTCGATACCAGAGCAGATGTAGAAGAACAATTCGCTGCCGGCCATATTAAAGGGGCTATACCGGTTCCGCTTTCCAACATTTTGGACGGACAATGGATACCACCTGCTGACAAGGAGATTATCCTGTATTGCTCCTGACCGGATGAGAAGACCAGTGCCCGTGCGGCACTCGAATTAATCGACAAAGGTTTCACCAACGTCGAAGTCTTGAAAGGCGGCTATAATGCCTGGAAAGACGCCGGCTATCCTCTAGAATCGGGAACAACACCGGATAAATAAAGATGATGACAACTATTCAAGGGGTTTAAAAGAATGAAGCTAAACATAATCTTTCTGGCCACATCCTTTATTCCGGTTATCGTATTTAAAGTTATCGCCAGGGTAGGCGAAGCTAATTTAGCCCAGGCCAGACTGGCTACGGTGGTGGGTCTGACCCTTGCCCTGATTCAACTTATTTTATCGAAAAGATTTGTCAAACATATAAGCTATCTGGAATGGGCTTTCCTGGGATATCTTGCCTTTGGTACGGCATGGGTTTATTTAGCCCCGGCCGATATCTCCTCTTTCTTTGTTGATAATTCAATAGCCATTCTCTATTTTGTTCTCGTCCTGACAGCCCTTATACCTCAGCTTTTTGGCTACGACCCATTTAGTTACGCTGTGGCCAAGCGGATTATACCGGAGCATGCCTGGAAAACACCTCAGTTTCGGGTGATCAATATCCATCTCACGTATTTCTGGAGTGGCATCTTATTCGTCTGTTTTCTCTCAAGCTGGCTGGGGCATGGAAAGCCGCTTTTTTCCATAGTCATCCCACTGGCCATCATCTTGGGCGTCGGCATTCCGGTTAGCCGGTTTTATCCCACTTATTACCTGAAACGACAGTACACGTCGCAGCCGCTTGACCAATCGCTATTTCCGGGCACGGCCAGAGAACTCGTCCTGCAGATGCCTTTGGGCTTCGACCCTGTAGCAGCCGGAGACCTCGAAGCAGATATACAATTCGACCTTTCCGGAGAGGGCGGAGGCAAAATGGTGCTGTCCGTTTCCAATGGGCAATGCACGGCACGGGAAGGTGAAGCTGCTTCTCCGACCCTGACCATCTGCTCTCCGGCCGACGTGTGGCTGAAGGTGTCGCGCCGGGAGATAAATCCGGGCATGGCTTTCATAAACGGACTTTACCGGGCTGAAGGAGATATGGAGCTGCTCGTGAAAATAAGTGAGCTATTTCATCCGCCTGGCGAAGCAAAAGAAAAGAGCGCGACCAAGGAGGCCAAGAAAAGAAAGAATGTCTAAAATCTCAAATAGTGATTATAAAAAACTGCGAAAAAGGGCCATCGTTCGCTATTTGCTGGCAATTGTTGTTTTGGGTTTAATGTTCTTTCTTCCCGCAGGCACAATCCGGTACTGGGAAGCATGGGTTTACTGTGGAATACTTTTTATCCCAACGTTTTTTGTTTCCATATATTTGTTTAAAAATAATCCGGAGCTGTTACAACGTCGCATGAGAACAAGGGAAAGAGAGAGGTCTCAAAGATTAATTGCTATGCTATGGCTACCGGCCTTCGTTGTAGGTTTCATTATTCCCGGATTAGACCATCGTTTCAACTGGTCGTCCGTGCCGCTGGCTGTTGTTATTATCGCCGACGTCATAATTCTCGCCGGATACTTGATTGTCTTTCTTGTGTTCAGGGAGAATACATATGCTTCCCGAATCATCGAAGTAGAGAAGGACCAAAAAGTGATATCAACCGGACCTTACGCTATCATTCGCCATCCGATGTACCTGGGGGGATTATTAATGTATCTTTTCAGCCCCATTGCACTTGGCTCCTTCTGGGCAATCATTGCCTTCATGCCACTAGCTGTTTTATTCATTCTTAGAATATTCAACGAGGAGCAGGTACTGGTTAAAGAACTGCCCGGCTATAAAGACTACATGCAGAAAGTAAAATACCGGCTAATCCCGTTTGTTTGGTGAGTATTTTCACAACGGTGACTGACAGCGATTATAGTCACAGTAGCGCCGCTGGGGTCCTCTCATGAGAATAGAAAATCTAATAAAAAAACATATACCTGACGACGGCGAACATATATGGGGCTTCGCCGATTTAACCGGCCTGCTCCATAAGCGGTTCAAGGGATACGACTACGGCATCGTCATCCTGAAAAAGCTGGACGATAGCATCGTCGACTCCGTGATTAACGGGCCGACGATGGAGTACTGCAACCAGTACATTGACACCAACCGGTATTTGTCCGGCCTGGTAAAAGAGCTGGCGCAGGAGCTAACTGCAGCAGGCATTAACAACCTACCCATAAATCCGACGCCCAACGAGGTTGACCGCGCCGACGATTACGACCGGACGCTGAGGCACACCTTCTCCCATAAAATGGCCGCCACCCGGGCGGGGCTGGGCTGGATAGGCAAGACAGATTTGTTCATATCGAAAAAATTCGGTCCCAGATTGAGGCTGGCCTCTGTACTGGTGGACTATCCCCTGAAACCTTCAAATCCGCCAATCGACAAAAGCCGTTGCGGCAAATGCAACCTGTGCGTGGAAGCCTGCCCGGTAAAGGCCGCCACCGGCAAGCTGTGGAATATACACACCGACCGCGATGAGTTCTACAGCGCCCGCAAGTGCAAGGAAACCGCCAACCGTCTTACTCTGGAAAGAATCGGACGGGACATGCGCCTGTGCGGTATCTGCGTCTCCATTTGCCCCATAGGCAAACGTGTAGACACCTCGTCTCGGCACGCACCGTAGTCGAACATGTAGCCACGAGGCTTTAGCCTCGTGGTCACGACCTTAAAAGGTCGTGGCTACATTAATAATTTGTAATACTTCTCCGGGTTATCCGTATATTACTATAGACAAACGGATAAAAGGAGGTTCGCCATGAAAGGCTCAAACTCGCTGACCTATCGAATTCTACCCATTTTTCTCATCCTGATACTCCTGGCTACGGCACTGGCTTCAGCCTGCGCCGCACCAAAAGACAGAACACTTTCGACTCCCTTGGAGGTACAAAACATACCACCCACACCCTCTACCCAACCACCACCGGTTGAACAATATGCACCTCCACCCGTCGGTGCACCGACGCCCCCATCGTCTGTCAGTGAGGCTGCAGGTGCATTTAAAGGAGCGCCATCCGTTACTTTTCCCTGGTCCAAGGACTCGGACACCATAGGCTTTGCCGTGGGCGGCTCCAAGGACATCAATAACTTCAGGGAAAACATAAAGCACGGCTACCTGCCGCTGCCCACGGACATGACCTATGAAGGCTTGTTCTATGGCTACTACTTCGATACCGGCCAGACAAAGTCGTGCAACAAGCTCTATTGCCCGTCGTACAGCTACGCCGTTACCAGAGACCCCTTCTCCAATAAGACGGAGTACTACCTTTCCGTGGGCCTCAACTCGGGAATGAAGGAAAGCGACTTCGAGCGCAAGAAGTTGAACCTGGTCATCGTCCTCGATATCTCCGGTTCCATGTCCTCGCCGTTCAATTTGTACTACTACGACCAGCTCGGCAATCAGACGGAACTCCCCTGGGAAGAGCAGCACATGCAGAAAATCGAGGTCGCCAAGGACGCCGTCATCTCCATTCTGGACCAGCTGAACGGTGACGACCGCTTCGGCATTGTCCTGTTTGACAGCCGGGCTTACCTGCTGCAGGGTATGACGACGGTCAGGCGAGCCGATATGGAAGAGGTATACGACAGAATTTCAGAAATAAGGGCGAATGACAGCACCAATCTTGCCGCCGGCATGAAACTGGGCACCGACCTAATTGAAAAATACGGCGACTACGACCCGTATGAATATGAAAACCGCATTATCTTCCTCACCGATGCCATGCCCAATACCGGCGAAACGGGTGAATACAGCCTGCTCAGCCTGCTGAAAGATAACGCCGACAACCACATCTACACCACCTTCATCGGCATCGGCGTCGACTTCAATACCGAGCTCATCGAGTACATCACCAAGACCAGAGGCGCCAACTACTACTCCGTGCACTCGCCGCGCGACTTCATGGAGCGGGTGGAGGAGGAGTTCGACTTCATGGTAACGCCGCTGGTGTTCAACTTGCGGCTGGCACTGGACTCCGAAGACTGGGAAATCGAAACTGTTTACGGCAGCCCCGAAGCCGATAAGGCAACCGGTGAGCTGATGAAGGTAAACACCTTATTCCCTTCGAAGAAAGTCGAGGGTGAGACCAAAGGCGGCCTGATACTGCTGAAGCTGAAGAATATAGGAGATGACAGCGGCAGCATCAGGCTCAGTACCAGCTATGAAGACAGAGCCGGGGTCAAGGACGGCAGCGAAGCCAAAATCTATCTCGATGACGAGCGGCCGGAATACTTCGATAACAGCGGCATACGCAAGGGCGTACTGCTTGCCAGATATGCCGACCTGACCGAAAACTGGCTCATCGATGAGCGCGAGCACGCCAGCTGGAGCCGTCCCTGGGAGCCGCGGGTCAACCCGGAATATGGCATAGTCATGCCGCCGTCATCGCTCGGCACCTGGGAACGCCAGTCCCTGCCGCTGATGGTATCATCACCGTACCGCTCGCTGTTCCGCGACTTCAGCGAATACTTCAGTGATGAGATAAGCGAAATCGGAGATAACACGCTGCTGCAAGAGCTGCAAATACTCCGACAGCTTGGCGGCGTGATTAGCTATGGCGGCTACGAAGACTAAGTCCTCCTTTCTACGTCCCTGCCCGTCATTACCCCCGGCGGGCAGGGGCCGGGTTATAAGATTTTCGGAGAAAGTTACGGCTAAAAGTTGAAAACAGGGTTGAATGAAATACCGAACGTGTTACAATGTTACAGCGTAATCCTGAATCGAGAAAAGAGCGTGACAGACAGCAATGTAGCGCAGCGCATCGGTATAAGCGGCTTTACTGCGTTGTATGAGGAGCACATGGCTTACGTTTTTCGCTATATAAACTACCGGGTGGGCAATCGAAATGAGGCCGAAGACCTGACATCGGTTGTCTTTGAGAAAGCCCTGTCTGCCTTCCACAGGTATGACGAGAAGAAGGCGGCGCCGCAGACCTGGCTGCTGACCATCGCCCGGAACACGGTCACCGACCATCTGCGAAAATCGTCCAGAAGAAACACTATGCCGCTGGATAACGTTATTGGCATTGAATCCGCCGACCCTTCGCCGCCGGAAGAGACGGAGCGGAGAGAGGAATATGAGCAGTTGCGGGTCTGCCTGGCAGCACTGGCTCACCGGGAACAGGAGATTATATCGCTTAAGTTCGGAGCCGAGCTCAATAACCGGCAGATTGCGTCGGTTATCGGCTTATCGGAGAATAATGTGGGCACCATACTTTTCCGGGCTATATGTAAGCTGAGGAATTGCTTTAAGGACGAGCTGAATGAAAAAAGATAAGTCCACCGAGAAACAGTTTCTGGAATATCTGGACAGGTTGCTGGCAGGCGAGGAAATAAGCCCCGGCGACGATGTCAGCGATGAGGTACGCTCAGCTCTGGAGCATGCCCGGAAAATGCTGGCTTTCCGCCAGGAGCCCTCGGCTGAATTCAGAGCCGAACTCAGAAAGAGGTTGCTCCGGCAAATAGCCGAGAAACAGGCGCCAGTCGTAAGGAGACAGGGATTCGGTGAACGTATGGCAGATATCTTCCCACCGCGGCCCGTCCTGGTGGCGGTAACCAGCACGGTGCTGGTGGTGCTGCTCATATTCGTGGGCACTTTCTGGTATTCCAGCCGTGGTGGAGCGCCGGCGCCATCAACTGAGAGGGCTGCTGCTCCGTCTGCGGCTGAATACTCGGTTAGACTGCCGGCAAACATCATGCCGGAAGATGTAGCCTTCGCCGCGGAAACGTCGCTGTCAGCCAAATCCGGACAGGCGGCAGTCTACAGGATACAAAGCACCGATATAACGACCGAATCCGTTACCGCGCTGGGACAAAGGCTCGGCTTCAGCGGAGAAGCCGCATTTATTGATGGCGGCACTAAAATTGCCATGTATGACGGAGCCGGCGAGGACATGCGGCAGCTTATTGTCTGGACCGCTTCCGGAGCCGTTGAGTACGGTTACGTGGAACCCGAAAAGCTGTATCCATCGTACCCGTCTGAGTTGCCGTCGCAGCCGGAGGCAGAGAACATAGCCTACGACTTCCTGCAGCAGGCAGATTTGCTCCCTCCCGGCTACCACAGCTTGGCCAAGATTAAGGATGAAACCACCGTAATCGCCGGCGGCGGCTACTCCGTCAGCCAGAGATATGCGGCACCAGCCGCAGAAGCCGCACCATCCGCGCCATCGGCACCAGCCGCACCAGGCGCGCCGCTAGGCACTACTTACTGGCTGGTCGGCTTCCCGTTTTTTGTTAACGGAATGGAGGCTACTGGACCCGGCTCGAAGATTGAGGTCAGCGTCGGTGACGGCGGCGAGGTCGTCAGGCTGCTCTGGTCGTGGCGGCAGATGTCCCCGCTGGGCACGGACAATATTATTTCCGAAAAGCAAGCGTTTCAGGACCTAATCCAGGGCAAAGGCAGCCTTGAAGTTCCCCTCGACTGCCGGCAGGTAGTCCTCGAGCAAGTGCAGCTAAAATACTGGCTGGACCCGCCGTCAGAACAGCAGGCTTATGCCGTGCCCGTGTACGAGTTCACCGGCCAATGCCTGGATAAAAACGGCAAAACCCTCGAGGACTTCACCGCCTGGACGAAGGCCCTCGCCACCAACTAAACGAAATTCCGTCCTTGCCCGTCAAAACTCATCGGATTATCCATGGGCGCCTTCAAAATATGGATATTGTATAATGCGCAGTATGGATTGGCAGATTGTCTTCTATATCGATGAGGAAGGCAATGAACCTGTAAAAGATTTCATTTTAGGGCAACCTGATGGGGCGATAGCAGAAATTCTGCACGTATTCAAATTACTGAGGCAATTTAACGTCACACTAGGAATGCCTTATGTAAGGAAAATAGGCAAGTCTGGTATAAGGGAACTCAGAATTAAGCACGGTTCGGACATATACCGTATTTTCTTCTTTGCCCACGTAGGACACAAGTTCGTACTGCTATACGGCATTCTAAAAAAAGAAGACAAAATCTCAGAGGCCGATAAAAATTTAGCCATTCAGAGGATGAATAACTACAAATTGCGGTCTTGACAATATAACACATATGTTATATAATATGAACAATCCATATGGGAAGGCAGAAAAATGGTAAACAAAAAAGCTACAAGATATGAAGAGTTCGAGGCGAAACTACTTAAAAAACCAGGAATTCGCCAAGAATACGAGGCTTTACAGCCTAAATATGACATGATACGGAGCTTGATAGAACGTAGAAACCAATTGCAAATCAGCCAAAAGCAACTTGCTGATATTGTTGGAACTAAACAACCTGCCATATCCAGATTGGAAAAGGGCGATTACAATACTACACTCAGTACACTTTTCAAAGTAGCAGATGCTCTTGACTTAGATATTTCTCTCCAGGCTCGAACAAAAACTGAGCAGCCACGTGATAAAGTTCCTGCTTAAACCAGCAGTGAATGCCCCCTCCGAAAAGCAGGCCTACGCCCTGCCCGTGTACGAGTTCACAGGCCAATGCCTGGATAAAAACGGCAACCACCTCGAAGACTTCACCGGCTGGACACCAGCGCTGTCCACCAACTAGATAGCTTCCCGCTCCGCCGAAGCCTGTCAATACTATCTGTAGCCTTCTCTTCAAAGCTAATAATTTGGGCAGGTAAATTACTTAGATAGCTTATCTTAACCTGCAAAGCAGCATTGAATATGACCATCGTTTATGCTAATATAGAAGAAGACGTTACCGAATAAAATTAACGTATATTGCATAAACTAACTGTGGATATATGATGCCCAAATCCAAGAATAATTGGAAAAGCACCTTTAAAGAAGTGCTAATTCCGGTTCTTTCAACAATTGTCGCCTTAGCTGGAATCGCCAGCGGCGTGTTTATGCAGCAATCCACCAACCGATCTCAAATTGAAATGCAGAAATATGAGGTCACGTTTACTAATAACCAAAAAAGTTATGCTGAATTTATGACATACCTCCAACTGACATTTAAAAGTGCACTAGAAAAAGATAAAGACAATAACCTTACTCATAATTTTGAACAATTGACATATAATTATTACTTCATGGAACCTTTCCTTAATGAAGATAGCAGGCTAACAACATTTGACGAAATTAATAATTTCCGCGATTATTGTTTTAATACTAAAGCTGACGAAAATATAAATATATTTGATGGAATAGTGACTCAATACGAAGCCCAAAATCTTGACATTTACAGGGATTATGAACGTAAATTCAGAGATACTCTGTGTGAGCAATTATTCGGCATGACGCCGTCCCCCGAATAGCACATATCAAATAGACAACGAATTCTTTACGAAAGACCGGTTGCTCGCGTTTGTCGCCCTTGCCCCAACAAAGCTTATCGGCATTATCTAAAACCGCCATTTCCCCGAAACCATGTCGCCCACACATAAGAAGCCAATACTTCTTTATTCTCTCTCCCCTGGAGGGAGAGAGATAGAGTGAGGGGGATAATGTCAGGTTTCAATTTAATTTAGACGCCATTCCCCAGAAACCATGTCGCCCACACATAAGAAGTGGTACAATGTTGGGGGTTGGTCAGTCGGAGGCTAATGCAGTGAGTGTTCGGCATCAAAGTCAGAAGCTACTCCAAAGCCGGTTTGATATTGTCTGGCAGCGCCTGGACGATGCCGGCGAACAGCAGATGGTAACGCCGGACGGTCACAAGTTTATGGCACTGGCTTCCCGGCGTAAAAGGGCTGTGCAAGACCAGGACCCGAGGTTCATTGCAGTCAAACAACGCGGGCAGGATTTTGCCCGTATTTACCCCTGTTGCTGGGGCCATACGACTAACTGCAATGGCACGCGAATAGGCGGCTATAGCGATGGGCTGGATGCCTGGGTTAAAGGCATGATGATAAGCCAGGAGAGCCTGACTTTAAAACCTAATGACGAGGTCATTCACCTGCTCGGCAAGTTGCTCAACTCGGAAGAGTTGGGCTATGAGCCGGCCTGCGAACATCTTCCCGCAAAACCGGGAGTCTACCTGGTCTATGATAGAAAGCAAAAGAAATACATCTATGCCGGTAAAGCTCTGGATATACAGAAAAGAATTCAGCAGCATGCCCATCATCAAAACAGGCTTTTTGGATTTAGCAGTCAACCGATTCAGAAACGGCTAATCGATGAAAAACTTTGTGCCGACTCAGGTGAAGCTCAAAAATACTTATCCGCTAACTGCACTGTAAGGCACCTGGTCGTACTCGATGAAAAACAAAGAAAGCAGCCCTGGAAGAAGCGCTCGCTTTTAGAACATTACGCTATTTGCGTTATCGAACCTGAATACAATTTTTCTGGCGAATTCTAGCACCAGCCAGGCCAAAGCCCCAATTGATCGTCATGAATGAAAAAATTATCTCCAAATTAAAAAACAG
>Ga0154670_1021_pt1 | contig 16485 bp, 17 predicted proteins | sample Rifle2008BG13ft_FD_116099 | JGI IMG/M metagenome (GOLD analysis project Ga0154670, IMG submission 116099) | Chloroflexi bacterium RBG_13_50_10
CTGGTGACATCCATCGCGTTTACAATATAGTCCAGGAATTACAAATAGCGTCAGGTCTAGAAATGGTGCCCGCCATATACATTATCGACGACCCAGCATTAAACGCTTTCGCCGTCGGACGGGACCCAAACAACGCTGCTGTCGTCGTGACCTCGGGACTATTGACTAAACTCAATAGGGATGAGCTACAGGGAGTCGTCGGGCATGAGACTGCACATATTAAAAACCGTGATGTGCTGCTGATGTCCCTGTGCGCTACGCTCCTCAGCACCATGAATATGGTAACCTGGCTCTTTTCACCGAAGCGCTACTTTACAAAGGAGTATGGCGACTTAGGTGATGAGGCGATGTGGTTTTTTCTGCTGCTTCTAAGTCCGATCCTGGTAGTACTAGTAATATTTGGCACTTTGTTGATCCATGATCTGCCGTTCGTTTTACCATTTTTAATATTCATACTCTATATTCCGGCATTTATGCTATTAATGCCGTTCCTGGCTAAACTTATTTATTTTGCTATCTCCCGGAGGAGAGAATACCTGGCTGATGCCTGCTCAGCCTTATACACCAGGTATCCTGAAGGACTGGCTTCAGCCTTAGAGAAGATGGCAAACTCCACCGACCAGGTCCTGGCCGCCAGTGCTGCCACAGCACCTATATACATAGTCAATCCCTATCGCGAGCCAGGCATGGCCGCCAGCGACATCACCAGCACCCACCCTCCCATTTCTGAGCGTATTCGCATATTACGCGCCATGGCTCACGCCTCATACGCCGAATATGACAAAGCTTATAGAGAGATTCGCGGCATAGATAAAAGTGTAATTCCGGCCTATACCCTTGCCGCCGCCGGCACTGCCGCGATACGTGAAGCCGTCCCCGACGGCCTGCACCATATCCAGCGGACCAGGGAGACGACCAACGCACTGTGGAATGCCCGCAAATACAATATTATAAACTGCGCCTGCGGCACCAGGATGCGCCTCCCCCCTAGCTTCAAATTGCCCGAGGTCAAGTGCCCCCACTGCGGCAGAATAAACCCGGTGTGACAACGATAATCGCTGCTATCGGTTAATATCTCTGTAATCATTTTCGATTGGGATTTGGATATTTGAATTTATTTAGGATTTAGAAATTAGAGTTTAGGATTTCATTCGGATAGACTAAACCTTGTGGCTGCAATATAATAAAGGGTCAGCCCCAGAGCACCATAATCATCTTTAAATAACCACGGAGGAATAAATGCCATCGGAGAGACCCAGAAAGAGGAAGGCCAAAACTAACATCCGCCAGATGGAGATAGACGATATCAGCGCTGTCTATCACCTGGGCGAGCAGCTTTTCACCAGCGAGGAGTACCCCATACTCTACCGCACCTGGGACCAATATGAGGTAACCGATTATTTTACCTCGGACCCCGACTACTGCCTGGTTGCCGAGACCGAACCGGATGGGAAAATTGTCGGCTTCGCCATAGGCACCACCATCGAGAAGGAAGGCACCGCCTGGAAAAAATACGGATATCTGAGCTGGATAGGCGTGGCTGAATCCTTCCAGAGAACCAATCTGGGCATCCGGCTTTACCGAAAGCTGGAGCAGATATGGAAAAGAAACGGAGTCAGGATGATAATAGCCGATACCGATGCCGAGAATGAGCCGGCCATTGCCTTCTTCAAGGCAATCGGCTTCACCGATAGCAGCCAGCACGTCTGGCTGGTCAAGACCATTCGCCGACCGGGCAACAAGAATGAGAACTCCTCAAAAACTGCGTGAATCCTGACAAACCGATGAATATAAAACCGAAAAGACTGAAAAACCTCCTCAAAGACCTGGTGGACATATACAGTCCATCGGGCAAAGAAGAGGAAATCGTCGAGTTCGCCGAGAAATATCTCGAGAAACACGGCCTGGTGATAAGCAAGCAGGAAGTGGATGAGAACCGCTTTAACCTGATAGCCTTCCCTGAGGGAAAAGACGAGGTAGACCTTTGCTTTGTCGGCCATCTCGATACCGTTACCGCCCACGACCTCGAGGATTTCGGCTTCAGTGAGGAAGGCGACACCATCTTCGGCCTGGGAACTTCAGACATGAAAGCCGGCTGCGCTGCCATGATGGAAGCCTTCATCGCCCTGTCCGGCAGGAAAAAGGCTCTCCCGCCGGTAGGTCTGGCTTTAGTGGTTGGCGAAGAGGAAGACAGCAGCGGCGCCAGAGAGCTGATTCAGAAATACAGCTTCCCCTGGGCAGTCATCGGCGAGCCTACCAGCCTGGTACCCTGCCTGGGGCATTACGGCTATCTGGAAGTGATGCTGCGCACCGAAGGCAAAAGAGCTCATTCTTCGATGCCTGAGCTGGGGCACAATGCCATTTTGTCAATGTTGAAGCTACTGCTGCATATCACCCAGTATGCCGTGGAAGCGCCACACGGGCTGGTTTATAACATCAGAGAGCTTTCGGGCTTCCCCGGCGGCTTTGTCGTGCCCGATGCCTGTGAAGCCTGGCTCGACCTTCACCTGCCGCCTAATGCCAGGATAGACGTGCTCAAAACAGAGCTGGAACAACTAATAAAGTCAGCCAATGGCAACATTGACGGCCTGAATGCCCGCCTCAAATTCGAGGAGACACATGCCGGATACCGGATTTCCGAGGAGCGGCCGTTGATAAATAAGCTGAAGGAGACGTATGGAAATATGGCTCTCCCCTGGGAGCCTCAAGATTTCAGGAGCCATTCCGACGGCAGCGTGCTCTGGGCTGCCGGCGTCGACCCCATCGTACTGGGGCCCGGCAGGTTAGAAGCGGCTCACGCACCGGAAGAATCGGTTTCCTTCCAGCAGGTGGTCCAGGCCGCCCAGCTGTATCTCAACCTCGCCCTGACTCTATAAGCCCCGCGTCCCGCTCATTCTGAGCTTGTCGAAGAATCAGAATCCCTAATTCCGCTCATTCTGAGCCCGTCGAAGAATCTCAACGCACACTAAAGTGTTTGTAATCTTGCACAGATTATGTGCCAACCAATGTAGGCACGACCCTTTAGGGTCGTGTCCACGAGGCTAAAGCCTCATGGCTACATATGTTTAAGACTGAACCTTCCTTGACAAATAACCCGAAAAGCGTATAATTTGTATATCAAATTCGCTGCGTTAATTAGCGAGGTGGGAGGGCTAAACCCTCCCACCTCTATTATATCGAAACTGTAGACACTGTAGGGAGGCGGTCTGACCTGAAGGTCTGCCCGCCTCGGACAGGGCTAAAGCCCTACACTCCGGAATTCAAATTCAAAACAGGAGACGCTATTGATTACAGCCGATAAAAGCCAGCCAGCCTCACTAAACAAGGTATCGACCGTCGGCCGTCCTCCAGTCGATGAAGGCCGGCGCTCTGCCAGGTTTAAGGCACTCAAAGCCGAGTCGAAGCGGCGCAACACCAGCCTTATCACCACAATTATTACCTGCACCGCAGTTCTGGCGCTGGTAGCTGCCACCATCGTGGCGGCAAAATACGTGCCTCAGGTAGCCGTCTACGTACCTGTTATCGCTCTGGCTCTGGCGTTAGCGCTGCAAAAATACACAGCCAGCTTCTCCGCCTTCTTTGTCATCACCTTCTCCAAAATCTACGACCTGGGAGATAGAATCCGCATCGGCAACATAAAAGGCGATGTCAGGCACATTGGGCTGCTTCACACTACACTCGAAGAGGTGGGTGAGGACGAGAAGCTTGGCGGCGAGCTTACCGGCAGGCTGCTATACGTGCCCAACCTGGTCATACTCGACCAGCCGGTATTGAACTACTCCAAGGACTACTCGACGGGTCTCGAAGCTATCTCCTCAGACTACATGTTCGACGAGGTACGCATCCCCATAACCACCGACAGCAACGTGGAGAGGGCAAGCCTGCTTCTGGAGAGCATACTCAAGAGCCAGGATGAGGTTTATGTAAAGCAGGCCGGCCAGGTCTTCCAGGACGGCTACCCCCGGTTCCTCGACGAAGCCATGAGCGGCCCCCGCGTGCTGGTCTTCGTCGAGCCACAGCACATCTGGATTAAAGGCAAGTTCGTGGCCCCGCTGGAGAGCCGCAACGACCTGCGCAGCAGCATACTCCTCCAATTCATCAAGGAAGCAGCCGCCAGCTCCGACATCAAACTGGCGTAGGCCACTACATCATTTACTATTTACTTACCGGCTTTGCCTGGCGTGCCTTTTACTGCTTGGTGATACGCTATGCTGTTAATTGAATAAACGTCATAATATGGCAAGCGACATATATTGATAGACCGCTTTTGCCTAGCATTATGTACTTATGTACAATGTATACATTTGGTGGGAAAGCGCCGTATTGTCTGGGCTAAGTAGGTTGTGACAATGTATGAATGGGATTCATTCGTCTGGGCAGCGGATGAATGGTTTATTGAGTACTCTCTTCCACCCCCGCTGCCAAATGTAAAGCTATTTGCGATAGGCCACACGATTGAGCTGTATTTAAAAGCAGCAAACACCAAGATCACCGAAGACATTGATGAGGCAATAAGGATGGGGCACAACATAAAACGCATTTGGGATGATTGCAAACGCAGAGACCAGAATTTTATGCCAAGTTTTGAAATTAGGGATTCGGTATTCCAATCAGATTTATTTCAACTGCATTCATCCGAAGATTCGAGGAATAAGCTGAACAAAGATGACTTGCTACATTTCTATCAGAATCAGGAACTGTATATTATTGCTAAACACTTGCCAGATTTGAAGTACCTTGGAGCTCCGCTGAAATCAATTAAAGGTGCCTATGCCCTTGCCGTAATACATCCAAATCCATACTGGATAACGTTTTTGAAAGAGCTAAGAGGCTACTTGGGACATCCTGAGAAAGGCAAACTAGACGCAATCTCTCATCATATTGACGAAGGAGATTTACCTGTCCAAAGTATTCAATATTTGAAAGGTCTTTATAGCTGAGGAGGAAATATAGCTTATGGGATGAGCCAAAAAGCCAATGTAGCAATTCGGTTAAACGATAAGCCATCAATATTAGCTACGCATCTAGTTCTTCAAACCTCAATTGTGCCGCCCACAGCCGGCAAAGTGACCTCAATTTCGCTTCCACCCAACTGCTCAGTGTAGAAATCGGGATGTTCGCTGTGGACGGGGATGAGGACCTGGGGCTTTATGCCTCGGGCCACCTCAAGCAGGTCGGGACCGCAGGCGTGGCCGGAGGCATGTAAACCTCGCTCCTTTTCGGGGATTTCCCACTCGATCTTTTCAAACTTGCCATCTTCAGAACGCGTTTTCACCTCCACTGGAAGGCCAAACTTCTTAAACTTAAAATGGTCAAGCCATCTATGCAACCGCCGGAAGTCTATCTCCTGCTCTTCATCGTGAGGCTCGGAGGAGCTGAAAACATACAGGCTGTCCGGATTGGGGCGGATGCTGGGCAGCTCGTTTAAATCCCAGAAACTAAAGCAGAGGATGAACTTGTCCTGCGCTGAGCTGACATTTTCAGCCAGAACAATCTTGCTGTCGCACTCTTGGCAAATGTTTCTCATCCACACCTTGGGGCTTTTGCTGGCAATGGTGTCCTGATAGATGACCAGGCTTTCCTCATGGACAACATCAGGCGTCTTCGGCTCCAAGAGACGCATGGTCTTTAATAAATAGGCGTCCTTGGGCAGTATAGCCAGCTTCCTGCCTACCTCTTTAGCAATATCCAGGAAAGTTCGCAGGCGGTCGACGTCCCGCGGCGGAAAATCGGCAATGACCAAACCTCTGGCACCTTTAATAGCCCTCAATCCGTTTTCGTAAACGTCGTGCTCGAATACATTCTCCGTCCGCTTAACATTTGTCCCTTCCAGTATGAGCGCACCGGGATGCAATTTGCCCGCCTCTTCGATAAATGCTCTGGTAAATTGCTCCCGCTTGCCGTGCAACCTGAGGTCGCCGGAGTAGATTATCCAGCCGGAACTGGTCTCGATGCCCCAGGCACAGGCGCCGGGAATGGAATGGTCTAAGGGAAAGCACTTGAGATTGAAGCTGCAGCCACTGTGGCCCTTCATGGGACAGGAGACAAGCTCTTTTTGCTTCGGCCTTTTCTCCCAGAAACCCCAGTTCCAGAACTGCTCTGCCTCCGGACTGAGAGCCTCCGGCTTTAAATCGGCAATACAAAAGTGCCGCTGCTTGGCACTGGTGCCGCCGAGGCAAGCTTCCTGCTGCCAGCCCTCCGGTTTCTTCCTCTCGGTGGGAGTGAAATAGCATACCTGCTGGTCGAAGTCGGCTTTGCCCGAGTCCTGCATGGCCTTGGCAATGAAGGCGGTCACTGCGGTGGAATAGACCGGTATGTCATCTTTCAGAAAAGCGATATACCCCGAATGGTCGAGATGGGCATGGGACAGCAGCACGCCGTCCACATTATCCAGCTTACGATAGTTCTCCTTCTTGTGGAATTCTCGCCACCACTGGATGGGCGTCATCAGGTCGTCGCGGTAAAGTCCTTCCAGCGGCGGCAATAAGCCCATAGCCAGCGGGTCGAGCAAGCCGGCGCCGGGACGGGGCTTCAGGTATTCTTCGTAGAACTGCTTGTGCCGCTTGTAGGGGAAGCCGAAATCCAGGAATAGCCGGCGCTCGCCGTCCTCCAGAAGTATTTTGTTGCCGCCGATTTCGTTGACGCCGCCATAGAAAGTCAGCTTTACCATATGCCTCTTATGGCTATAAGTCTATCTTAGTAGAGCCACTTAGGCAAGAACATGAGATCGCCACGTCGCTTACGCTCCTCGCGATGACAAAGGGGGTGGGTCATTGCGAGCGAAGCGTGGCAATCTCGTGGTGGGGAAGACGTAAGACCCTTCGACGAGCTCAGGGTGAGCGGGGAAAGAAGTTAAAGGTTAAAGGCTAAAAGTCAAAGATTATTCTAGATTACAACGATTACAAATGATTGCGGCGATTGTTTCCGATTACAGAGATTAGTTTAGATTACAGCGATTATAAATGATTGCGGCGATTGTTTCCGATTACAGAGATAATAGCTGGTATAGGACAAAACCACGACGGCCACCCATAGGCGAACGACACGTACGCTATCAACCATATTGACAGTTTGCCGTAAATACGGTAATATGGTTACACGGAGTGAAAGTTATGGTACAAAGAGCTAAGATTACTGTAGATTTAGGAGACGACGAGCTCTATCGTGCAATAAAGATTGCCGCTATAGAGAACAGGGCAAGCCTGCGTGAAGTGGTCATAGAAGCTCTGAAGGACTGGCTGAGACGCCAGGAGGAACTTGAGGACTTACGCGATTACCAGGAAGCTAAAGGCGAGCCAACCAGACCTTTTAAGGAGTTCCTGGCGGAGCTAAATGAGTGAGCTATAACATCAAAATCAGTCGTAAAGCCGAAAAAGAAATAGCTCATCTTCCTTCAAAAATCCGCCGCCAAGTGGTCGAAAAGATATTATCCCTGGAGAACAACCCCTATTCACAGGATATAAAGCAGCTAAAGGGTGAAAAGGACGCATACCGGGTGGATAGCGGCGAATACCGCATATTGTTCTATTTAGACAATCAAGTTAAAGAGGTGACCATTTTTAGAGTTAAACATCGCCGCGATGTCTATCGGAATCTATGAGCAACTAGAGGACTAAAACCTCGCAACTGCGTGTTTGTAATCTGACATAGGTTATGCACCAACTAATGTAGCCACGACCCTTCAGGGTCGTGCTCACGAGGCTAAAGCCTCGTGGCAGTTTTCACCCTCACCTAGCCTCTCCCGTCAAGGGAGAGGGAAAAAGTGTATTGGACGGGCCACCAGATTGACAACTTGCATTAAATTGCAGTAGGATAATTGCCGCATGAAAAAAGAGTTGATGGATATACTGGCCTGTCCGGTGTGCAAGAGCTCGCTGGAACTCAAAGTAACTGAAGAGAAAAAGGGCGAGGTAGTTAAAGGCTCCCTCCTCTGCAAAAAATGTAAACACAGCTACCCCATCACGGACAGCATCCCCAACCTGCTGCCACCGAATCTCAAGAGCACTTAGCCGCCCTTCCAATCATTCGGATTGATTGAGACATGGGTACCGCGGAGCATCTGCTCCGCGCGGACAGACCTGAAGGTTTGTCCCTACAACTGAGATCGCCACGTCGTCCTTCCGTAGAAGGACTCCTCGCGATGACAAAAAGGATTCCTCCCGCTCACCCTGAGCTTGTCGAAGAATGAAAATAATCTTTCGATTATTTTTGATTTTTGGTCTTTGGTTTTTTGACTTTATTCCGGCCTGTAAGTAACGCAGCTTTGTGGAGATTCCCAGACCTCCACGCTCAATAGCGACACTCCACCGGGAAAACGCCCTTTAAGCTCATCATAAACGGTCACCGCAATATTTTCCGAAGACGGATTGATTTTATCGAACGGCGGCACATCGTTGAGTGAGGTGTGGTCGAACCGCTCCAGTACCTCACCCAGATGACGCTTCAGCTCCGTGAAATCATAAGCCAGGCCGATTTCATTAAGCTTCGTCGCCTTCAAGCTGACCACTACCTTGAAGCGGTGGCCATGTATATTCTCACACTTGCCGCCATAGTCCCTTAGATAATGGGCGGCATCGAAATGCCCTTCAACAGATACTTGATACATCTTGCCTCCTGTTCATAACCTCCTCAGATTCAGTCCATCGGCGAACACCGGTCACCTTTCCCAAATCAGCCAACAGCTGTTTAACGGTTTTGCCACTGCCGGGATGGACCAGGTCCGGAGCGATTTGCGCCAGCGGCACTAGCACGAAGGCCCGCTCGGCCAAGCGAGGATGGGGTACGGTCAATTCCTGGCTGCTGAAAACCTCGTTATCATAAAGCAGTATATCGATGTCAATGGGCCTGGGGGCATTGGGAAAGCCGGGCGTTCTGCCTAATTTAGCCTCGATTTTCTTGGCCAGACGCAATAGCTGCCCGGGTTTCATCTCAGTAGAGATACGGCACACGGCATTCAGGAAAAGCGGCTGCGGCTCGTAGCCTACGGGTTCAGTCTCATAAACAGAGGAGACTTGCTCCATCACCACCTGCTTTGACAACAATTCGATGGCTCGAGCCAGGTTCTGCTTTCTGTCGCCCAGATTAGAGCCGAGACCGAGATAGGCAGTCGCCATTTTTATTTACTCCTGACAATAGCATCGCTCATCCGGCAGACGCGTATCATCTCTTTCACATCATGCACTCGAACCATATCCGCACCTCCTGCAATACCGATGGCAACGCTGGCTGCCGTCCCCTCCAGGCGCTGCTCCGGCGGCAAATCCAGCACCAGCCCGATCATCGATTTACGCGAAGTGCCTAAAAGTATAGGCCTGCCCAACGCTTTAAGCTCATCAAGCCGGCGCACCAGCTCAAGGTTCTGTTCCAGTGTCTTGCCGAAGCCGACGCCCGGGTCAACGATGATATTCTCCCAGGGTACACCGGCATCCAATGCCAGGTCTATAGCTCTTTTTAAATCAGAAAGGACTGCCGGAACGATATTCTTTTGAGGCTTATCCCTCTGATTGCTCATCAGTATTACAGGCACGCCTCTTTCCGCTGCCAGCTCAGCCAATCGCGGCTCCTGCTTCAGCCCCCAGATATCGTTTAACATTTCAGCCCCGGCGTCCAGAGCCCGACGAGCTACCTCAAATTTATAGGTGTCGACGCTCAAGGGCACCTTCACCTTGCCGGCTAACCGCTCCAGCACCGGTATCACCCGTCGCAATTCCTCATCAACCGATATCGGAGCCGAATTCGGGCGGGTAGATTCACCGCCGACATCGAGTATGTCGGCACCTTCGGCGACAAAGCGCTGCGCTTGAGCCACGGCGGCATCAAGGCTGTCCAGACCATCGCCGGAAAAGGAATCGGGAGAGACATTGATAATCCCCATGACATAGGTCCGCTCTCCCCAGCGAAAGGTGGTCTTTCCGCAACGGGTAAGGCCCGGAGAAGAACCACCCCTGGCCTTGCGCCACGCTGTTAATGAAGCCTTGCTCACCCTGTTAGCCATCAGGTCATTATTCTACCACGGCAGGGAACTGTTATGTAATTAGATTACGGAGATTACATCCGATTACAGTGATTCCCAGCGCCCATACATGATATCCTAAACTATTTTTGGCTTTTTATTTGTGTTTTTGGGTTTTGGTCTTTGATTTTTAAGTTTCTACACAGTCTATTCAATATTCGGCGAAATATGTTACAATGCTATCTACGCCAATCGTACAGGGGAAGGTAAAACAAATGGGAATTGAGGAGAAGATAAACGAATTAGGCAAATTAAGAGAACAAGCCATGGCTGGTGGCGGAACCAAGCGCATAGAAGCCCAGCACAAGCGGGGCAAGCTTACCGCCAGGGAACGGATTCAGCTTCTCTTCGACCCGGGCACCTTCGAGGAGCTCGACCCATTTGCCCTCCACCGCTGCACCGACTTCGGAGTCGATGAGCAGCGGGTCCTCGGCGACGCTGTGGTCACCGGATACGGCAAAATCAACGGCCGAACCACTTTCGTCTTTTCCCAGGATTTCACCGTCTTCGGTGGTTCGCTGTCAAAAGTGGCTTCGGAAAAAATCTGTAAAGCCATGGACCTGTCGGCCAAAAACGGCGCTCCTATAATAGGCCTGCTCGACTCAGGCGGCGCCCGCATTCAGGAGGGCGTAGACAGCCTGGTAGGCTACGCTGACATTTTCACACGCAATACCATTTATTCAGGCGTTATCCCCCAAATTTCGGCGGTTATGGGACCGTGTGCCGGCGGCGCTGTATATTCACCGGCCATAACCGACTTTATCTTCATGGTGAAGAACACAGGCCAAATGTATATTACGGGGCCGGCAGTAATTAAGGCAGTAACCGGCGAAGAGGTCAACCTGGAGGAACTGGGCGGCGCTATGGCACATGCCACCAAGAGCGGCAATTGTCACTTCGTTGCCGATGGCGACAAACAATGTCTCGAGGCGGTGCGCCGGCTGCTGAGTTTCCTGCCTCAGAACAATATCGATGAGCCGCCTTTTATGGATACCGGCGATGACCCAAACCGGATGGACGAGGAACTTCTGCACCTTGTCCCCGATGACCCGAACAAAACCTACGATATGAAAAAGGTCATTCTCAAAATCATAGACAACGGCGATTTTATGGAAGTGCACCAGAATTTTGCCAAAAACCTCATTGTCGGCTTCGCCAGAATGGGCGGGCACAGCGTCGGCGTAGTCGCCCAGCAGCCGTTAGTGTATGCAGGCGTTATCGATGTCGACGCCGCCGATAAAGGCGCCAGGTTTGTCCGATTCTGCGACTGCTTCAACATTCCCCTGATTACGCTCGTCGACGTGCCCGGATACATGCCGGGCAGCGACCAAGAATACAAAGGCATTATCAGGCATGGCGCCAAATTCCTTTATGCCTACGCTGAAGCTACCGTAGCCAAGGTAAGCGTCATCACCCGAAAAGCTTACGGCGGGGCTTTCATAGTTATGAGCAGCAAAAATCTGCGCGGCGATATCAACTATGCCTGGCCAACGGCCGAAATAGCCGTGATGGGACCGGATGGCGCGGTGAACATCATCTTCAAAGACAACATAGATAAGTCGGCAAAGCCCGAGGAAACCCGACAGAAATTAATTGCCGAGTACAGAGATAAATTCGCCAATCCCTATATCGCCGCCAGCAAGGGATACATTGACGACGTTATCGACCCCAGAAGCACGCGACCGAAACTGATAAAAGCCCTGGAGATGCTCCGCCACAAAACCGATACCAACCCGCCCAAGAAACACGGGAACATTCCCCTGTAGAAAGCGGTTGAAATGAACAAAGCTGTAACAGCCGCCATAGCGGTGGCGATTAACGCCTACATGGAACAGGAGGAGCAAGCCAGGTTGGCAACTTCCAGAGCCACGCCTCATCCTGAAGCCAGTTCATGGCGGGTTTTCGGACGCCAGGAATTGATGAGAACCAGAACTAACTGGCAAGTTAGAAGACACAATCGTAGAAGAGAAAGCTAACACTTATTGAGAGGAGACATGAGCATGAGCCCAACCAAGGGAAGCGGCAAGAATCCACTAAAAATTACCGACCTCACTCTGCGTGACGGACATCAGTCCCTTTTTGCCACCAGGATGCGAACCGCTGATATGGAGCCCATTGCCCCGGAGATGAATAAAGCAGGATTCTGGTCCATGGAAGTCTGGGGAGGCGCCACCTTCGATGTCATGACCCGGTTTTTGAACGAAGACCCGTGGGAAAGAATCCGTATCTTAAAAAAGCTGATGCCTGATACCAGATTGCAGATGCTGCTGCGCGGCCAGAACTTAGTCGGCTACCGCAACTATGCCGATGATATAGTCACTGCCTTTGTTCATCATTCTGCTGACTGCGGTATCGATGTCTTCCGCGTCTTCGATGCCGTTAATGACGAACGAAATTTCATAACCGCCTTCAAGGCCATCAAGGATAAAAAGAAGCATATTCAAGGCTCCTTGAGCTACTCTCTGACAGAACCTAAGCTGGGTGGCCCGGTATACAACATCGATTATTTTGTAAATAAAGCGCTTATCATTCAGGACATGGGAGCGGACAGCCTGTGTATTAAGGACATGGCTGGACTTATCTCCCCGGATGACGCTTTCGAGCTGATCAAAGCTTTAAAACAAGCGCTGAAGATTCCGGTCAACTTACACAGCCACTTCACCAGCGGCATGGCCTATATGAGCTACTTAAGAGCCATCGAGGCTGGAGTTGATTTTATCGACACCTGCATCGCTCCCTTCGGTCTGCGCACCGCTCACCCGGCAGTAGAGCCGATTGTGGTCGCCCTTAGCGGCAGCCCTAGAGATACGGGGCTCAACCTGCAACACCTGCTTAAACTGGGCGAATACTTCGAGTCTATTGCCCCTAAATACCGGGACTTCTTAGACACCACGAAGATATCGGTGATTGACACCGGCGTTCTATGGCATCAAATACCCGGCGGCATGTTCAGCAACATGGTTGCCCAGTTAAGAGAAGCCAATGCCCTCGACCGCCTGCAGGAGGTCTACGCCGAACTACCACGGACTCGAAAAGAGCTTGGCTACCCACCGCTGGTTACTCCAACCAGCCAGATAGTCGGCGTTCAGGCAGTTCAAAACGTCCTCTTCGGCAGATATAAGATGGTATCTAAAGAAGTCAAAGACTATGTCTACGGCCTGTACGGCAAGCCGCCAGCCCCGATTGACAAAGAAATACAGAAAACAATACTTAAAGGCTACGAACGAGGAGAGAAACCTATTACCTCCCGACCGGCGGATATACTCGAGCCGGAACTGGCAAAAGCCAAAGAGGCTACTAAAGATATCGCTAAAGACATCGGTGACGTGCTCGTCTATGCTCTCTATCCGCAGACAGGTATGCGATTCCTGAAGTGGAAATACGGTCTGGAGACACCACCACCCGAAACCAGGCCTAAGACCTTAGAAGATGTTAAAAGAGAAGACCAGCTCATTGCCAAAGCCAAAGCCGGTAAACTGGCAGAAAAAGCTGAGGTGAAAGCACCGGCTAAAGGGCCGGGCGTTAGAACGTTCAATGTCTTTGTTGGCGATGAATATTACCAGGTCGAAGTCGAGCCTGCAGGTGGCCCGATGACATTTGCTCCACCAGTCTACGCTCCACCACCACCTCCAACAGCACCAATAGAGAAGGAAGCGCCGGCATCCCCCAAGGCAGCGATTGTTGCCGGGGAGACACCTGTGCTGGCTCCGATACCGGGCACTATCATCCGCTATCAGGTAAAAGAAGGTGATACGGTCAAAGCCGGCATGGGCATAGTCGTCCTGGAAGCTATGAAGATGGAAAATGAAATTGTGGCTCCGGCCACAGGTAAGATAAAGACCATAAATTTCAAGCCCGGGGACAAAGTAAGCGGAGGCGCTGTACTCGCCGTAATCGGTTAGGCTTTAATGGGGAAAACCCTTAGTGAGAAAATCCTAAGTGAAAAGTCAGGGACTGACGCCAGAGTCGGCGATATAGTCATTGCCCGGGTAGATTTAACCTTTGTTCAAGACACCACCGGCCCCTTAACCATCCGTCAGTTTAAAGAAGTCAAACACGGCCGCCTGGACAACCCGAAGCAAACCGCTATCTTTCTTGACCATGCTATACCCAGCCCCAACCGGCAGCTCTCGAATGACCACCGATTTTTGCGCCGGTTCGCCGAGGAAACCGACTGTCTCATCTTTGAAGGCGGCAGCGGTATATGCCATCAGCTAGTCGCCGAATTGTTTGCCAACCCGGGGGATATTATCGTCGGCGCTGACTCCCATACGGTAACCGCCGGCGGTTTAGGCGCCTTTGCCACTGGAATGGGCTCCAGCGACATTGCTGTTGTTTTTGCCCTGGGCAAGACATGGTTTAGAGTGCCTGAGACATTCAAAATCAGCATCAGCGGTAGATTTCAAAAATGGGTGGGCGCCAAAGACCTTGCCCTACATCTTATCGGCGTACTCGGAGCTGACGGCGCCACTTACAAAGCACTGGAATTCAACGGCGACGCAGTAGCCGGCATGAGCATATCGCAACGCCTGACTGTAGCTAATATGGCAGTGGAAGCCGGCGCCAAGGTCGGTATTTTCCCCAGCGACGATGTAACCCGAAAATACCTGGCGGCTCAAGGCAGAGGCAATAAATACAGGCCTCTTCGCCCTGATATTGACGCCAACTACAAACGCTCCCTTATCATCGATGCCTCCGAACTGGCGCCGATGGTAGCCATGCCTCACGCCGTGGATAATGTCACTCCAGCAAACATGCTGGCCGGTACTAAAATCGACCAGGTCTTCATCGGCACCTGCACCAACGGTCGACTTGAAGATTTAGCCACCGCTGCTGCCATTCTCAAGAATAAGAAACGCCACCCGAGCGTCAGGTTAATCGTAGCACCGGCATCACAGCAAGTCCTGACCAAAGCCATGAGGATTGGCTACATCCAGGTCCTGGTTGCCGCCGGGGCTGTGATACTCCCACCGGGATGCGCTGCCTGCCTCGGCCTACATCAGGGCGTTCTGGGAGATAACGAAGTCTGCTTATCAACAGCTAATCGCAATTTCAAAGGTCGGATGGGAAACCCTGAAGCTTCGATATACCTGGCCAGTCCAGCCACAGCCGCAGCTTCAGCAATAACCGGTGAAATCACCGACCCGAGAAAGGTGGCCTGATGCCTGACGCAATTCTTAAAGGTAAAGCTTTCAAGTTCGGTGATAACATCTCTACCGACCATATAATACCGGGTAAATACGCACACCTTAGAAGCGACCTGCCGGAGCTGGCCAAACACGTTATGGAAGATGCCGACCCGACTTTCGCCGAGAAAGTGAAACCGGGTGACTTCATCATTGCCGGCAAGAACTTTGGGCTTGGTTCCAGCAGGGAACATGCTGCCCTGGTTATTAAGATGGCCGGAGTCAGCGCTATCCTGGCAAAATCAGTCGCCCGCATCTTTTTCCGAAATGCCATAAATCAGGGATTAACGGTCTTAATTTGTGAGACCGACAAGATTGACGCCGGCAATGAAATAGAGGTAAATTTGACCACGGGTGTGGTGACAAACTTAACCAATGGCATCAAGCTCACCTCTGGCAAAATCCCAAAGGTGATGCTGGACATACTTGGTGAAGGCGGGCTCATCCCTTATATAATCAAACACGGCGACTTTGAGCTCTGAATTTTGGGTGTTTTATTCGTCATTGCGAGGAGCGCTAGCGACGTGGCAATCCCACCCGTCGTCCCCCTCTCCCTTGAGGGGAGAGGGTTAGGGTGAGGGTGAAACCTGGAGATTGCCACGTCCTTCAGCGGGAGGACTCGCAATGACAGAAGGGCAAAATGTAGGGACGGACCTTCAGGTCCGTCCGCTGGCACTGTCATTCTTGGAGCGGAAGACCTCATTCTTCGACAGGCTCAGAATGAGCGGGATGAATTACTTGGTGTGATAAACGGAAATAATTAAGCGCTCTGAATTTTGTAAAGGAAGAAGATACTATGTCCCACAAACTGACTCTTATCCCCGGCGATGGAATCGGCCCTGAAATTACTGAGGCGACCAGGCGTGTATTAGAAGCCACCGGTGTTAAATTCGAGTGGGAACTCGGAATAGTCGGCCAGGGAGCTCAGGATAAATTCGGCACACCTTTACCTGACTCTGTCCTCGAATCTATTAAGAAAAATAAGGTAGCCCTGAAAGGCCCGGTAACCACACCGATAGGCACCGGCTTCAGAAGCGTCAATGTGGCTTTGCGCCAGAGTTTAGACCTCTATGCCTGCCTCCGCCCGTGTAAGACCTATCACGGCGTACCCACACTCTTTAAAAAGGTAGATATCGTAATTGTCCGAGAGAATACGGAGGACCTTTACAGCGGCATTGAATTTGCCAGGGATACCCTAGGGAGCGCTAGCCTGGCAAAGCTCATTCTCGAGACTACACAGATAAAAGTTAAAGAGGATTCCGGTTTCAGCATAAAAGCGATTTCTGA
>Ga0154670_1048_pt1 | contig 16099 bp, 16 predicted proteins | sample Rifle2008BG13ft_FD_116099 | JGI IMG/M metagenome (GOLD analysis project Ga0154670, IMG submission 116099) | Chloroflexi bacterium RBG_13_50_10
CTGCTTGGTGCCTTCATTCTACTCTTTGTCAGTATTTTTGCTATGAATTCGCCTATAAGGACAATACTGAATGATTTGTACCCGGATGAAACCGTCGCTGTTGCTGTTTCGATGTTCTTCCCGTTGTCCGGTCTGCTCTTCTTTGCCCTGGGACTGGCGTTACTAATTCTGACAATCAGAGCCAGAGCCAGACTGGATAGGCTATTAAAGAGGTTTTTGTTACTAACCAGTTCTTCTGCGGTAGGAGTCTTTGTCAGCATTTTACTTCACGGCGTAGTATACGGCCTATTCATCCTTATTTTCGGTGAAGACTTCTGGAGCAGGACCGGCCTGGAGGACGAGCCTTTCTTCTTCATCATGGGTCTCCTGGTTTGCCCGCTTGCTTATTTGGTCGGGGCTATCGGCAGTATGGTTCTTATGTTTAGAAAAAAGAAAAATGACCTGGGATAATATTTATCGAAATAATCAGCATATCTGGGGTGACAAACCCAGCGCCTTAGCTACCTTTGCCTGCCATTATTTACAGGGCGCCAAATCCTCCGGCAAAGCTATCGAAATATTAGACCTCGGCTGCGGCTACGGTCGTGACGCCACATATTTAGCCCGCAACATTAACTGCCGTATCCTCGGCATCGATAACTCCAGCGAAGCCATTGAGATGGCAAGAAAGGCGCTGGCTGCTGATTTGGAATCGCGTGTCACATTCCAGTGTTGTGACTTCAGGCAAATGCCTGAGGGAAAATTCGAAATTGTATTCGCCTCCAATTTTTATCAGTTGCTGAAAATGGAAGAGAGACAAGCCTTCAGAGACATAATTGAAAAGAGACTGAAGCCCGGCGGAATGCTTTTCCTCAGCACCATGTCACCTAATGACCCCGAGCACTTCGGCAAAGGCAAACCTGTTGAAGATGAACCTAACTCCTTCCATGACCAGAGATTTCTCCACTTTTGCACCCGTGAAGAGCTGGAAACAGATTTCGGTTTCTTAACCATCAAAGAGCTGTCCGAGCACGAGTATTATGAGCCTCGTTCCAATGGAGAAGTTCACCATCATATTTTGTGGATACTCTCGGGTGTGAAGCGGAGTGGGCCTGTGAGCGCTTAGCTAACTTTAGCCAAACTTGGAGAACGCCAATGATAAAAGAAAATCAGTTACAGTGGTTGCTTGAGCCGGGCGATATCGGCGTTAAATATCTTGCCCTGCGTGACCTAGTCGAAACCGATGCCGATGAATTAACGGCGGCAAAGAAAAAGGCACATGATGAAGGCCCTATTGCTCAAGTGCTAGCCAGGATGGAGAAAGAAGGCTATTGGGTACAACCCGGAGCCGGATATTATCCCAAATACACGGGCACCGTGTGGTCGATTATCTTGTTGGCTCAGCTTGGCGCTTCCATTGAAATGGATAAACGCCTGGCCACCGCCTGCTCTTATATATTGGAGCATGCGCTGACCAAAGACGGGCATTTCACAATTAATGGAGCCCCGTCGGGTACGATAGACTGTTTGCAGGGAAACCTCTGTGCCGCCTTACTGGACCTGGGGTCAAAAGACCCGCGCCTGGATAAGGCATTTGAGTGGATGGCAAGAAGCGTCACCGGCGACGGCGTAGCTCCTATGAAGGATAAGGCGGCTCCTGTGCGTTACTACGCCGGAAAATGCGGGCCGAAATTTGCCTGCGGCGCCAATAACAAATTACCCTGTGCCTGGGGAGCCGTAAAAGTGATGCTGGCTTTCAGCAAATTGCCGAAAAGAAAAAGGACAAAGCTGATAGATAACGCCATCAATACGGGGGTTGATTTCCTGTTTAGCAAAGACCCGGCCAGGGCAGATTATCCCTGTGGCTACAGTGCTAAACCGAGTCAGAATTGGTGGAAATTTGGTTTTCCTGTTTTTTATGTGACCGATTTGTTACAGAATGTCGAAGCGCTGGTCGGGTTAGGTTATGGTCACGACCCCCGGCTGGAAAATGCCTTGGCTATAATCCGTGACAAGCCAGATGCTCAGGGCCACTGGTTGATGGAATACGACTACACCGGCAAGACATGGCTAGACTTCGGTGCCAAAAAACAACCTAACAAATGGGTAACGCTCCGCGCCTTGCGCGTCTTGAAAGCGTCTGCCTGAGCGCTTAGTAGTGCAGCGACTGAAGTCTTTTAATCTTATAGGGGCTATCATATGCTAATAATTCGTCAGGAAACACCTGAAGATGAAGCCGCAATTCGTCATGTTAATGAAGAGGTATTCGAGCAAAAAGAAGAAGCGGAAATCATTGAAAAACTTAGAGGCCGGGGTGTACTAACCATCTCGCTGGTTGCGGTGCAGGATAATAAGATTGTGGGACATATTGCATTTAGTCCGGTAAAAGTCGAATCGGAACATTCGAGTTTCGGAGCCATAGGCCTGGCACCGATGTCTGTCCTTCCAATACATCAACGTAAAGGCATCGGCTCGAAACTGGTCCGTGCCGGGCTCGAAGCATGCCGGCGTCTGGGACATGAAATAATAGTCGTGCTTGGTCATCCAAATTATTACCCGCGTTTCGGATTTATTCCGGCAAAGCCCGAAGGTATTGACTGCGAGTTTCAAGTCCCTGAAGAAGCCTGGATGATTTTAGAGCTAAGGGAAGGCGCTTTAGCCGGACGCCGAGGCACAGTAAGGTTCCAGCCCGAGTTCAGTGAAGCTACGTAACAGGTATTTCTTCAAAAAACCAGAGCTGGGGCGTCAATAGGTAGAACTTTCCAGCTTAAAATCAGACTTGCCAACCAGATAAATTTAACAATACAGGCAAGTTTGCAATAGTAGCCAGGTGATCCTTTTATCTTGGATCCAGGCATAGACTACAGAGCCACCTGAAGGGCATGCGACGGTTCCGGAAGTGAAGGCCTACGATGTCCCTGTCATTACGGAGCACCAGGGAAAAGCGAGAACTTTTGCATTCTAGAGAACATATGCCTCTAAAGCAAGCTTGTAGGGGACACCAACGGTTCTTTCTACCAAAACCAGGAACCAATACCGGGCAAGACTTCTATCGCACAAAATTGGGGCGGCCATCTCAGACCAATCCCCTTCACTTCTGAACGCCTTCAATGGCTTTATGGATGCAGGCATTCAAGTCAGCGTCAAATCCTAAAAGGAATCCGCTGACTCTAGGGCTACAGTATATTCGAATCTTTCGTGAGTTACGGTGTGTAAAGTCCTCGCCAATTTCTCTGGCAACTGCGCTAGCATGTCGCAAAAGCTGGTATGAATGAGTATTTGCCTTTTCTTTGGAAGAGTATACGCTAATGTCCTCCATTTTCCCTTCGGTGCTCGGCGGGATATCGATTATAATTTCCCACGGGGCAATTTTCTTCCCAACCAAACCTGACAGCCCTTTCGCAATGTGCTCCTCGTACTTCAACACGTCTGCAACCGGGCCCCCACCTGGCCAAAGTAGATCGAATATGTCTTTGCTGGCACTATCGCCGCGGCCCATTGGAGTATATGTTCGAAAACGTTTGAACAACTCTCGAACTGGGCGGTACATCTCGACGGTGCCTGAGCCTTCGCGTGTTTCCATCCTTAGGAGATGCCGTATAATTTGGACCGCGTGGCTCGTGTCCGAGAACTCAGTCGCCAACCCCTCCAGAAAATCTCTGTCCGTGAACCGAGCAGCGGCCTCCTTCAGGTAAGTCCGTCGCTTCTCTGCGTCAGCACTAGGTTCTCTGATATACCGATCAATCGCTCGAGCTATCATCTTCCGCGCTCCCCGGACGGTGTGATGCCAATAAACGTCTATGTGCATCCGGTAGCGAGCATAAAGGAAGCTCTCAACTGCCGCGAGGCCCTTATCAGTTACAGCGAGTCCATCAAACTCTTCCGTAAAAGCAAGAGAATTGATCAACTGTTCAGAATCAAAATTCGTACCTACCGGGTTGCCGGTGTGTATCGAGTCAAATTGTAGGTAGTGCATCTTGTCTGCATCGAGTGGCCCGGCAATGATTGAGTGAAGCAGATTGTGCCGCCGGGACTCATAGCTAAGTCCAGATTTACGTGCGTAAGCTATCTCGGCCACTCTCTTAGGCGGCACATCCCATTCATCTCTAATGAGCTTTCTTAGTTGCTCCTGATCTTCCCGGGCAGCTAAGTCCTGCGTACGCCCTTCGAGGAGCTTCTCCCCGAGACGTTCATGTGATATAAGCGTGCCGAGTTCCTGAGACTCATTAAGAGAATGTGCCATAGGATAATGGCCGATGTCATGAAGTAGCCCAGCGAGCAATGTGGCTCGCACATCCTCGGCAGAGAAATGGAATACAAAGTAGGGTTCCTGTAATAAACGCCGAAGATAACGGATAGTGTAGTAATATACCCCTAGCGCATGTTCTCGACGAGTATGCACAGCCCCTGGGTATACATAATGAACCTGGTCGAGCTGCCTCATCCACTCAAGTCTCTGAAAAATCGGGGTGTTTATGAGTTTCCTCAGCCGCTTGGTAGTTGGCACATGCATGTGCCCCGCGATTCGGATAGGTGGCACTGGGGAAGGCGCCATCTGCAGTTCCGGTATGCTGACTACGTGATAATTCTGGTTGTGCATCTTATCAAGTGCTTCAAGAACTTCATTGGTGTACCTATACTCCGGGACCGCTCTTTCCATCCGGCTGAACCTCGACCGGGCTGGATAGTCTGTATCGTCATTTTCTTTAACAGTTAGTCGCAATACCATCGCATCGAAAATATATTTGCCCACATCATTCAATCTATACTTAAGGAACTCTTCGACTCGGGACAGTGTATAACCTAGGCCGAAAAGATCGAACCGGGGTTCTAGTCTCCCCAATTCAATCCCCCCCGTGAACATCCTCCGAAATTCTGGGTGCATCGATTCAATGGGTCGACCACCCAATGACGGTACAGGGACCACCACCTGAGGCGCCATGACCAGAGCAAGTCCGAAGTCGCCAACTTTGGGCACCCCATCCCATGATACGAGGATATTGGATGGCTTGAGATCGAGGTGGAATATTGGCGGGTCAGCTGAATGCACATGAGCAAGAGCCATCACCACTTGTCGGATTAGCGAGCATATAGTATCAGGCTCGAGGTATTCACCAGTTTGCTCCTTTTCGCGAGCCCATTTGTCTATCGGAGCTCCCTCGACAAACTCCATGAGGTAGTAGGGTAGCACGTAATGTCCGCCGTCATCGGTTGCCCGTAACTCGCCCAGATTCTCGACTGAGATTATGTTGGGATGGCTAACCTTTCGGAGTTTGTCTATTTCCTCTCGGAACCGTCCCCGCGCAGTCTCGTCTGCCACGTGCTCCTTCTTCAGAATCTTGATCGCCTTCCGGGTTCCCATAGGCCCAATAGCATTCAGGACATATGCCGAAGCGCCTTCACCGCATACCATCGAAGATGCCATGTCAGCACTTCCACTTATGCTGTACTCTCCGGGCAATTTCCGGCCTGCAAGGCGTTTGATGTACTCAGGCAATGGGCTAATGAGTGCACGCATGAACATGTCCCCCTCTCACATGACACTTGTTTTGGGCAAGACGTCACTAATAAGATATTAGGACACGATTATCATCCCTGTCAAGCAGGGGGAATGCCTCTCATATCTCTGTTCTGCAACGGAAACGCCATTACACTTGTCCAGCGAATCATTACCTGTATCTAAATAGACCCTTGACTCGGTAACAACCAAGGATTACAATTTGAGTGAGTAGGCTCAGTATATGAGTGATATTTTTAGTGGACTAAAGCTCACTAAACAACAGAGGCAAATTGTCATTCTGCTCATCACCGGTGTGCCTGAAGAGGATATCGCTATGAGGCTTCGTCTGTCAATGGCAGAACTACAGAAACAGAAAAAAACAATCACCAAGGAAATGCGAAAGAGTACTAAGGTCAAAAAATAATGGCTAGATCTCGTAAGGCTAAATTGCTAGAGCGTTACATTCTGAACTCTGCGAACAATCACTGATTAGTTACTGGTATTATATTCTAGCTATATTACGCTGTCTCTTTGACAACATAGGATCAACTAAGAAATAAGGTAATGAACACTTGAGGGGTTGCTGCTAATCTTTGCACTATAGCATTAAACAATGGTCAGTTATGTGCAATCGTGTTCCTGCGCGTGGAGCTGGGATATTAATAGGTAGAACTTTTATATTGGTTTCAATATTGACCGGGTACGTAAAATTCTACTAGCCTAAATGGCAAGTTCTATTCAATGCCGGCATTAAAGTAGTTATAGAAATTACTTCCCAAGCAAATACCCTTAGGGATTGGTGGACAGGATGGACTAGGCCATAACATCTAGTTTCAATTCGCTTTGAGAGTTTGATATAAGCTACCTGCTCTGCAATCACCTCGAAGGATACAATCAGAGGAGTCAAATCAATCATTGGAGGAGAATGCTCGTAACCAATGACAACGACAGCTTTCCGTTCCAGACATTTTAGGTCAAGTAGTTTATAGCAATCACCAATAGCGCTTACATTTCCTCGATACGGATGTAAGAGATTGACAGACCAGTTCTCCGCTTCTTTCCCATTATCTCCATATGGCCGAGTAATTTTAAATTCTATAGCCCATTCATTGGGTATCAGGAGATCTGGAGTCCTCTTCGTAAGGACACATCCTCTATACTTGGGGATACGATTCAAGTGCTCTGCAATGAGCTTGAGCAGTTGCGGCTCCCCATATGGTCCGACACCAGGCTGAAAGGAGCGGAAGGGAATTCGGGATGTGTCGACCAGAACAAGCGAATTAGTTATATCTGTTATAACTTCGGTTAGGTCCATTTCTATCGCGTTGCTTAGCTGCAATAAGATGATACTGCTGTTTTATTATCTTTGGTGGAGCTGAGGGGATTCGAACCCCTGACCTCCTCCGTGCAAGGGAGGCGCTCTCCCAATTGAGCTACAGCCCCGTATGCGATTCATTATACTAGCAAGCAAATACCTTAACAAGCTTCCCGTGCCTCCGATATTTACAGTCATAAATCAGGCTATCAAGACACCAGCGGCTTCAATTAGCATGTAACTTGGCTTTTCGATTAAAATAGAGTTAATCAACCTATGAGGAGGGGATTATGAGCCAGACCAGCCGCAAGTACCAGTACTTCGCTGAAAAGGCTGATGTGGAGGGACATAAGCAGATAGCGCGCCTGTTCCGTGCCGCCTCGGAGGCTGAGACCGTCCATGCCCGCAACCATTTGAAAGTCATGCAGGGAATAAACTCAACCACAGACAACTTGAAGGCAGCCATCGGTGGCGAGCATTACGAGTTTACCAGTATGTATCCCGATTTCATAAAGCAGGCCGACGCCGAAGGCAATAAGAAGGCGAATGACAGCTTCGACCTGGCAAATAGGGTCGAGCAAATCCACCACCGCCTGTACCAGGCTGCGCTCGCCCTGCTGGAAAAGGGGCAGGACATGGCTGAGAAACCAATCTACGTTTGCCAGTACTGCGGCAACACAGTCGAGGGCGAACCCCCTGACAGGTGCCCCATCTGCGGTATGCCCAAGAAGATGTTCAAGCTAATCGACTAGATACTGGATTCCAACAGTAATTAAAATAAAGGAGTTGAGCTATGCCAAAGACGATGACCGACGACGAAATCCGCAAAATAGCCACGCATCGAGTACGAAGAAGGAGAGGATTTTACGCCCATTTGACGGCATACATACTGGTAAACTTGATGCTGGTGGCCATCTGGTACTTCATAGGCGACGGTTATTTCTGGCCGATGTGGGTGATGTTGTTCTGGGGAATAGGGCTGGTTTTCAATGCCGTTGCCGTCTTCGCCAAGGGTGACATTGGCTCGGAGAGAGCAGCCATAGAAAAAGAAATAGAGAAAATCAAGAAAAGCGGCATCTAGTTTAAAACTTCACGCCGAACAGGCAAGCTGAGCTAACCGTTTAGAGGGATGCGTCACAGCGAATAGATTTCTATCCCGAAGGTATGAACCCAATTCTTATTTAGAGCCTCTACTGCCTCTTTGGTCTTGTCCACGCCGATGATGACTACGGGCTGCCCGCTTTCTCCCTTGCCCAAATAGGTATAGAAATAGAGAACATTAATTTTTGAATCGCGCAGCGGCTTTAGCACCGCCTGGAGACCTCCTGGGTGGTCGGGAACTTCTACGGCTATGACATCGGTTTCGTGCACGGCATAGCCCGCGCTCCGCAGCACGTTAGCCGTTTTTTCCGGATTATCGGTAACGAATCTCACCGTGCTGAAATCGGACGTGTCGGCTACCGAAATAGCCCTGATGTTTATCCCCTCTCTTCCCAGGCATTCGCTCACCGCCAGAAATTTACCCGGCACATTTTCCAAGGTTAATGAAATCTGTTTTACACTCATAATCTACTCCCAAGTCGGATATATTCAACCTGTTCAGAAAAGGTCATATCCTGCTTTTAAGGCTTTTTCGTTAACGGCCAGCAGCTTTTGTTTCTTCCCCAGAATATCCTTCAGCGTTTCAATTACGCTGGAAAGGGAAACCAGGCCGCTCTTCCTAGCGAAGGCACCCAGCATAACCATGTTGGCACCTTTTGGATTCCCCAACTCTTCGGCAATACTGTTTGCCGGCACACTAACGACGTTAATATCGCCTCTCGAGATTGCAGATTCCACCAGGGAGGAATTGATAAAGAACAGGCCGCCTGATTGAATCTGGTTCTGGAATCTAACCGCAGAGGGCTGGTTCATGGCAATGACGAACTCCGGCGACGAAGCCACCGGAGACGCAATCTCCTCATCTGATATGACCACAGTGCAATTGGCAGTACCGCCGCGTACCTCGGCGCCGTATGACGGCAAATAGGTCACATTTTTGCCTTCGAGCAGGGCTGCCTGGGCTAAATTCAGCCCCATGGACATAACACCCTGACCTCCAAAACCGGCGATGACTGTTTTAATCAGCATCTTTTCCACCCGTGGTATCTTTTATCACGCCCAAGGGAAACACCTTCGTCATCTCTTTATCTATCCACTGCCAGGCTTCGTGGGGGCGCATCTTCCAATTGGTGGGGCAGGGAGAGAGTATCTCCACCATAGCGAAGCCGAGCCTGTCAATTTGCACTTGGAAGGCCTTCTGGATTGCCTTCTTTGCTTTCCTGATATTGGCCGGGGAGCTTATCGCCACCCGCTCAATATATACTGCCCCCTCCACCAGGGCTAAAATTTCACTCATCTTTATGGGATGTCCCTCCAAAATCTTGTCCCTTCCGTAGGGCGTGGTAGTTGTCTTCTGGCCTGAAAGGGTAGTCGGAGCCATCTGTCCACCAGTCATCCCATAGACAGCGTTGTTAACGAAAATGGTGGTTATATTTTCCCCCCTGTTGGCAGCATGTATAGTCTCGGCGGTACCGATAGCAGCCAGGTCACCGTCACCCTGATAAGTAAAGACTACCGCCTCGGGGAAAGCCCGCTTGACTCCCGTGGCTACGGCCGCCCCCCTGCCGTGTGCCGATTCCGCCATGTCAACATCGAAATAGTAGTAAGCAAAGACGGCACATCCCGGCGGTGGAATGCCGATAGCTTTGTCCTGAAGATTCATCTCGTCAATCACCTCACAGATAAGCCTGTGGATAATTGAATGACCGCATCCGGGGCAGTAGTGGAAAACGGCTTTCTTCAATGACTTCGGCCGGGAATATATCTTTTTCATGGTGATTACTTTAAGCCTTTCTGATAATAAAGGCGTGAAATTACTCTGGAAACCTCACTCGGCGTTGGGATTACACCTCCCGGCCTCCCATAGAATGAGACTTCACCCTGGCCTGCCAGTGCCAGCTGCACATCTTCCAGCATCTGTCCCATGTTCATCTCAAAGACGAGATAGTATTTTATCTTCTTGGCTAATTCCTTGACCGCTTCATCAGGAAATGGCCAGAGCGTAATCGGCCTCAGTAATCCGACCTTTAAACCCGATGCCCGCACGGTTCTAATGGCCCCTTTGGCGATTCGAGCCGCTATGCCGAAAGCCACGACTATCAGCTCGGCGTCTTCGGTTAGAAACGTTTCGCAGGCAGTCTCATCTCGTTTAATTAACTCGTATCTCCGGAATAGGCTCCAGTTAATCTCTTCCAGCTCAGCGGGGTTTGAGGTAAAGGTCTTTATGAATTTGCTGGGTCGTCCTCTGGCTCCTCTCAGTGCATCACTCCTTATGGGCAATTCCTCAGGGGCTTCATATTTGAATTCCACCGGCTCCATCATCTGGCCCAGAACGCCATCGCCGAGTATGATGACCGGAATTTTGTATTTGTCGCTGAGGTCGAAGGCTTTATGTGTCAGGTCTGCCAGCTCCTGTACCGATGAAGGCGCCAGAACGATGGTCCTGTAATCTCCATGGCCTCCGCCTCGGGTTGCCTGGAAATAGTCCGACTGAGCGGCGACTATGCTCCCCAACCCCGGACCACCACGGGACATATTAACGATAACCGCCGGCAGCTCGCAGGCGGCTAAATAGGAAATCCCTTCCTGTTTCAAACTGATGCCGGGGCTGGACGAAGAGGTCATGGCTCGGGCACCAACCAGACTGGCTCCGTAGACCATGTTTATGGCCGCAATTTCGCTTTCCGCCTGAATAAAAGAGCAGCCCTTTTTCCTGCTCAGGTTAGCGGCCATATATTCGGTCAGCTCGTTCTGCGGTGTTATCGGATATCCGAAGTAACACCGACAGCCGGCTCTGATAGCTGCTTCTCCAATGGCAGCATTTCCGGTCATAAGAACTCTAGCCACGATACACCTCTATGGCCACTTCCGGGCAGACCAGGGCACAAATAGCGCACCCGGTACATTCGCCATTATCATTGAAGACGGCCGGCAAATAGCCGCTGGCATTCAATTTACTGGAGGCAGAAAGCAGTCCCTTGGGGCAGAAAAAGATGCAGAGTTCGCACCCTTTGCACAGCTCCTGCGAAATTTCAATAGTTCCCTTTACAGTAGCCATTGTTTCTTATAAGTTATGATTCATCAAAAATCGGATAGGCCGGTTTTCCGCCCACATAATTGTATGTACAAAAGGTTGTAATTACAAGTTTCCGGGCTCGACTAATTTATCTTGTCATCGCGAGGAGCCCTTCCCGAATGGGATGGACGACGTGGCGATCTCAGTCTGTCCCTTGTTATCCTGAGCGCAGCGAAGAATCTCGGTGGCGGGAGGAAATGATGAGATTGCCACGTCCTTCAGCGGAAGGACTCGCAATGACAGAAAGAGGAACCGCTCATTTTGAGTCCTAATCACACCGCTCATTCTGAGCTTGTCGAAGAATCTTTGTTCCTACAAAACACCGTTTTGTACTTTGGTGATTTGATTTTGTTTAGGATTTCGGATTTAGTGCTTGGTATTTCCCCGCTGGCTCACCGTTAATCTACTTAATACCAGGTGCCTTCTTTTTCTGACGCAGGGCCAAATTAAGGGCAATAAGTACACCACCTAATCCGGCACCGAAAAGGAATATAGCGTGGAAGCCGAAGGCGAAAGCCTTCGGTGGCAGCGAACTAGCTGTTATACCTGCCGGCGAAATACCCTGGCTGGCAATCACTGAAAGAAAGATAAGCGTAAAAAATGCTATGCCCATCACCGCCCCGACATTCCTCATCGTGGTCACAAGGCTGTTCATGACACCTTCACTGCCCTTGGCACTCATGCCCATGATGAGATTGAAGTTTGCCGGCATTATCAGCCCGATTCCAATCCCCTCAAGTGCCAGAGCTATGATTATGTAATACAGGCCTGTCTTGGCACCCATAATGGTGAACATCACAAATGCCGCAATAACTACCGCCGACCCCAAAATACAAATTGGACGAGCGCCAATTCGGTCGGAAAGGAAACCAGCTATCGGACCGCAAATCATCATAAAAATGGTAGGCACAAGCAGGATAAGCCCGGCGATATTGGTAGCAACCCCTTTTTCAAGCTCGAGATAAAAGGGAAAGGCATACCACGAGCCCTGACCCACTAGAAGAATAAGGAGTGCCACAGTGACTGCCATAGTGAAATTCCTATTCCGGAAAAGATTGAGGTCGATTAGAGGGAACTTAGTCCTTTTTTCATTGAGAATGAAACCAGTCCACGCCGCCACGGAAACGATAATGGCTATCAGGATGCCCCATGACAGCCACCCAACATTATTGCCCATATTCAAGAAGAAGATAAGACTGACCAAGGCAATAAGTAGCAGGCCGGCTCCGGACATATCGAACTGCCCTTTACCTAATTCGCCAGTATCTCTGGGCAGTACGGCAATGCCGAGTATAATCGCTATGATACCTACCGGAACGTTTATAAAGAATATCCAGTGCCAGGTGTAGAACTGAGAAATAAAACCGCCTAGAGGTGTACCGGCAGCAAGCCCCACCGCAGCGGAGGTGGTGAGTATGCCAAAGGCAGTGCCGCGGACTTTCTCCGGCAAGTATCTAACAATCATGGCGCCGCCGATTGCCTGCAGCATGGCAGCTCCAACCCCCTGGAGAACACGGAAACCGATGAGCAGATAGATGATTGAAGACAAACCGCATAACAGCGAACCAATGGTAAAGATAGCAAATCCGGCGACATATATTTTTTTGTAACCGCGTATATCGGCCACCCTGCCGAAGGTGATTAGCGTACTGGAAAGAATGAGCAGGTATGCCATTGCCACCCAGGAAACCGTCGCCACATCACAATGGAAATATTTTGACATGGTGGGCAGCGAGATATTAACGATAGTCGCATCAAGCGCTCCCATAAACGAGGCCAGCGAGATTAGGAGCAGGATAAGCCACTGATGGGAACTTCCTTTGGCACTATTAGCCGTATTCATGAACAGCCAGCCACAAAATAAAAATGAGATAACCGATATTCTCTTAAACCAGAACAATATAAACTAACCAGCGAAATTCTGCAATATCACCGACGGTCAACCGGGGCATATCGTCATACCCGATATTGACAATCATCGGAACATATGTTTAAATCACGTTACTCGAATCTGCAAGGAGGTAGACTGATGAAGAGGTTAATCTATCCATTAATGCTAATTCTCATTTTGACTGCCGGATGCGACTTTTTACCTTTCGGCGGGAACGAACCGCCAGTGGCTTACATAGATTCAATATCTCCACCAGGCGCAGCTGCCGGAGAAACGGTTATGTTTGTCGGTCATGGCACTGATGCCGACGGCACCGTTGTGGGCTATAAATGGCGCTCCGACATTGACGGCGATTTGGGTACACTGGCAACATTCAATTCTTCGGCGCTCTCAGAAGGCGAGCATACTATTTACCTGACAGTCCAGGACAATAACGATGCCTGGTCGGAGGAGGTAGAGGGCTATATTACAGTGGGAGCTATCTCGGCAGGCTCTGCTGAGGAAGGTGCTTTCGAGGTTGAGCCCGGAGCACCCTCTGAAACTGGCATTCCGACCGCTTTACCATACATAAATTACCTCACCGCAGAGCCGGCAATCATTTCCCCCGGAGGCTCCAGTATCGTTAGATGGAGTGTATCCAATGCCGAGTCCGTGGTCGGCTCCTATGACTCGACCGTACTCGTCCTTCCGGCAACTGGCAGTGGCACGGTACGACCCACTGCCACAACGACCTATACTGTGTCGGCAACCAGCGGAGCCTCCACCGTGAGCGCCACGGTCACGGTCACCGTTGAGGGCGGAGCGCCAGCACCCGCCGAAGAGTCATCAGCTGCCGGAGCAGGTTTGCCGGTCTTCAACTCAATAACAGTTTCCCCGAATACAATCGAGCCAGGTGGGACGGCAAGAATAACCTGGGACGTCTCCAACGCCACACTACTCACGCTGACATCTCCTACAAGTACAAAATCGCTGACCTCGATGTCAGGAAATATCGATGTCTCCCCAACTTCAACGTTCACTTATACCTTTACGGCGACAAATGCCGTAGGCAGTGTCAACAAGATGATTACGGTTAATGTTTCCGGGCCACCAGTTGCCGAAGGTATATCAGTTGTTGAGGATTGGAAGACCCTCAATCTTGCAAGATTATCATCCGAGAGCGGTTCCATTAACTCAAACCATATCGTCAGCACGAAAATAATTGCCGGTGACGACAACTCTAACAAGGCATACCGGGCTTATGTTAGTTTCAACATTAGCAGTCTGGCGGGCAAGGAAATTGACAGAGCCGAGCTTCTGTGCTTGCCCAGCGGTGTAAACGGCAAGCCATGGCAGGACCTGGGTACCCTAGGCATCTATCGGGTAAGCTACGGGCCTCGCGCACTGAACGCCAGCGATTATTCGATTACGGGGCCAGGGATAGTCCTTAACCTGAGCCAGGCGGCATTGTCCGGGCCGATAAATGTTACTTCCGCAGTCCGAGCTGCTGTTGCGGGCCACGACAGTCGCTTCCAGGTAAGATTTAACTTCGTAAAGGGGACCGACAGCGACAATAAGGCCGATAACAGCAGCTGGGCCAAAGCCGACCTCAGGGTTAAATATCGTTAGTTGAGAACGTTTACAAGCCATTCTGCAGCCAGGCTTTCGCCTGGCTGCTCTCAACAAATATTGGACATGGTCGTGACCAGATAATCTGGTTAATCAGAGCTGAATGGAGGACAGAGAATGAAAAGTAACTGCTTCAAAGTAATCTTTTCCCTGCTATTGGTATTGTCTTTCGTCATGCCTGCCACCGTGGCTGGTCTTCCAGCCGATGTTGAGCCACCAATGGACAGGGCCACGTACGTCGTCGAAATTCCTTTGAGCGGCACTATGCAGGTTCCTGAACCCGCAGCGCCGCCGTCGGTCGAAGTATCGGTGAACGTCAAGGCGAACAAGGCAGTTTATATTGATGAGGAGAACCCCACCACCAAGATGAACAGCGGAGCCCAGATGGCGCATCTCAGGGTGGGGACCAGCCCGGAGTTCGGCTACAAGCTCTGGACACTGCTTAGCTTTTATCCCGTTAAAAAGTCACAAGGTGGACCACTGCCCAACGATGCCGAGATAACGCGCGCCCGGCTCAAGATGTACAAGGAATCGGGTGCTTCGGGAACCGTGAGTATACACAGCATAGGTGATGATTTCAACGAAGGTACGGTGACCTGGAATACCAAGCCGTTCACGTCCGCCGGAGCCTACGGCAGCGCGTCCGTACCGGCAGCCAACGGCTGGTGTTACATCGATATGCCTGTCTCACTAGTAGACGATGCTCTGAACCACAACCGCGCAGTCCGAGCCGCTCTGCGCCCCACCTGGACAAACGCAGGTAAAAGTGTTTCGTTTCAAAGCGACGAGAATTCCGCCCTGGGCCCGGTACTGGTCATATATTACAAGGGTTCAGCACCACCGGGTGCGGCACCTGCACCCGAACCAACACCACCCACACCATCAGCCGGCGATACCACTCCATGCACACTCACCTATACGGTAAGTCCAACTAATCCCACACCGGGCCAGCAAGTGACCATAACCGCCCGGGCAACCGATAACCAGGCAATGTACTACTTAACCATTATGAGGGGTTCTACTGAACTTGCCAGGCGTGATGCCACATCAGGTCAAAGAGAACTGACGGCATCTTTTACAGAAACCGCCCAGCTGCCATCGATGAGCTACCAGCTCTTCGCCGACGACCTCGGCCCGGCATCCCCGGTAAGCAGGATGGTCACCGTGCCCGTTACCGGCTCCGGAACTGCTCCCACCGTTACGGTTACTGCGGAATGGCTGGATGTGGAGAGAGTAATACCCGATAGATACCGTCTAATTAAAAACGACGGACAGCAGGTACTAATAACGGTGGAGGCGTCCGACCCCGACGGTATCCGGGACCTCCACATTTTTATTAACGGCATAGACCATCCGTTCAATTACACAGATGAAACCAGCGTCAGCGAAACCGTCGGCTGGGAAAACAATGAGCCCTCCCGCACCAGGTTTTATTACTACGCCCAAGCCAGAGACCGGGAAGGGCAGACGACCACCGGTGAAGGCGGCGACTATCACATTGCCCAACCCCAGGATATCAGGATGATATGGGATTGTGCCCCAAGTTTTGACAATTTTGGCCTCGATGACCTGGGACTCGATATTACTTGGGATAGAATGCGTCAGATATTCAGCGACGCCGAGTGCTGG
>Ga0154670_1128_pt3 | contig 15510 bp, 18 predicted proteins | sample Rifle2008BG13ft_FD_116099 | JGI IMG/M metagenome (GOLD analysis project Ga0154670, IMG submission 116099) | Chloroflexi bacterium RBG_13_50_10
TAACCGTCAACCATGAAGTAGCCACTGGGGACAGGATTCTGAGGGACAGGGACACCATCTCATTTCTGCCTCTTATTGCCGGCGGCTGACCATTGACCTATCTGGGATAATTATATCTTCATTAAGTCGTTTCGTTTAAGGAGGTAAATTAGCATGATAGTTGTGGCTGCCAAACTAAAGACAGTAGAAGGCAAAGGAGACGAACTGGAGAAAGAATTCCGGAAGCTGGTGCCCAAAGTTCTTAAGGACCCGGGCGCCATAAGCTATATCGTTCACCGCAAAGCGGATGCCCCGAATGAGTTCCTGGTGTATGAGAAATACGAGAGCATGGAGGCTTTAAAGCTTCACGGCTCAACAGAGCACTTCAAGGAGTTTTCCAAGGCCATCGCGTCTCTGCTGGATGGGCGCCCCGAGGTGGGGATATACAACGAGCTCACATAGCGCCTTCGAAATGTGACCTGCCACCGCTATATGTGTTCTAGACAGATAACATGTTGAACCTTCAGGCTACAGACATGGCACGAGAAACTGCACGTCAATCAGCCATGGCAGAGAAACGTGAAACCAGTATTAACGGGCAGACCATAACATATACACTCAAGCGAAGCCTCAGGGCAAGGCGTGTCCGGCTCGAGGTTAGACCACAAACTGGGCTTACGGTAATTGTTCCTCGTTCTTACAATATCGGGCAACTCTCTGGACTTTTAGAATCTAAGGAGCGATGGATTTCAAGAAATCTGGCACGATGGAGCCATTTCCAACCACTTTCTGCCAAAAAAGAACTCAGGAGTGGCGATACCGTCCCATATCTTGGCCGAGACCTGGAGCTGGTCAAACGGAAAAACCACGATTGCATTTGTGATATAACACTAGACGGAAATATGCTGGCAGTGAGTCCCGGATTATTCAAGAATGGTATCCTAGAGTCAGCTCTGGAACAGTGGTACCGGGCAGAGGCTGCCAGGCTGATAAACGAGAGAGCAGATAAACTGAGTTCTAATATCGGCATCAGCTACAAACGAATTGCCATACGAGGTCAAAAGACCCGTTGGGGCAGCTGCTCCCGTAAGAAAAACCTTAGCTTTAACTGGAAACTAATAATGGCGCCAGAGCCTGTGATCGACTATGTCATCATCCATGAACTTACCCATCTGAAAGAGATGAATCATTCAAAGAGGTTCTGGGAATTGGTAGCTCAATACTGTCCCGGATGGCGAGATTATAAGAAGTGGCTCAAGCAACATGAGGCAGACCTTACTGCCAGACTAGGCTCCTAGAAGTGCCAGTAAAATAGTATCACTGGGCAGTCAAGCCACCGTCAACCGCCAGACATTGTCCCGTGACATACGAGGCAGCATCCGAGCACAGCCAGGCAGCGACTTCCGATACCTCCTGGGCACTACCCAAACGCCCCATTGGCGTTGTAAGACCTGCCATTACGTTCACCAGTTGCGCCCTGGTGGGGTTCTTACCTACTATAGCACTTAGCAGCGCTGCGAACTCCGGGGTCACAGCAGCTGCCAGTTCGTCCTGATTTAACTCACCGCCGGCATAAAGTATGGGAGTGTCTATCCAGCCGGGGCACACAGCGTTCACCCTGATGCCGGCCCGAGCATACTCAACAGCGGCCGTCCGGGTAAGTTGGACTACACCGCCCTTAGAGGCTGCGTAAGCGGGGTGGCCCCTAAGCGCTACCAGACCGCCTACAGATGACGTATTGACTATGGCGCCTTTGCCCTGTTTGAGCATGTGATTAATCTCGTGCTTCATGCACAGCCAGACACCCTTTAAATTCACGCTAATTACCAGGTCCCAGTTGTCATCGCTGCACTGGCCCGTCGGCGCCTGTTCACCCGAAATACCGGCATTGTTAAAGGCGCAGTCAAGCCTGCCGAAAACGCCTACCGCTTTCGATATAAGGGATTCAACGTCGGCAGCACTGCTTACATCGCACTTAACAAATATAGACTCGCCGCCGCTTTCTTTTACGCTGCCGGAAATGTCTTCCCCGTCCCTCTCGTTGACATCCGCCAAGACGAGCCTGGCTCCCTCCCTGGCAAATACCAGAGCGCTGGCCCGTCCTATGCCTGAGGCGGCGCCGGTAATCAGGGCTACCTTATCATGCAAAATTCCGTTTTTATTGCTCATATTAACGCTCCCTTAAAATCTGTAGACAGGCCCGTGAGTATGATCTGCCCCAAGAAAATTAGTTTATTTATGCCGAAATATTACTCCCAACCCTCTGCTGCCAGGGCATCGTGCAGCTCATCGGGATGATGGCGGCACCTATATTCAAGCCGGCTGGACTCGTCATGAGCCTTACTGTAGGGCCATCCGTCTGTCATCCGGTTGCGTTCATGCAGTTCGTGTAACAGGACATAGCCGCGTTCCGCCTCTTCAATGGCGTCGTCAATCCATACCTCATTTTCAGGCACGAATTCATATACATGGTCGTGGCCGCCTTCGGTAAAGTCGATATCGAAGGCGCTGCGGACCAGTCGACCGTTGACCACCCATACGCTGACGCCGTTCTCCAACTTTTTCCATAGCCGCTCGTGTACACCTTTAGCGTCGGGCAATTCTTGCCCGTGATGCGTCAACTGGCTGATATCTCCGGCACGCCGTCGTTCTCTGCGCTCCTGCCGGTCGGCCTCAACCAGAGCCTTATCATATGGCACACCTTTGGTCATCAGCCGGTGCTCTACCAGCAGGTGGTCGATGAAAAACCGTGTCTCGTCATGAGCAGCTTCGCGGTCAATCCAGAATTCGTTCAACGGAATATATGTAAAGGCATAATGCTGGCCGAAGTTGGTAAACTCCTCGTCGATATGGCTGCGTATGTAGGGGCCGTCGACAATCCAGACCGCTATATCGCCCCGCTGGTCTACCTTCTTGATATATGGCGGTTTCGGTGTCGTCGACATAGTCACCTTAAATTTATTATAGACGGCGACATTAGTCAAGGAATTAAAAAATAATCACTTTGGTATTTGGTATGACCCCACCGTTATTTTTTTGTGTTATATTTATTTACCATTTTTATTCATAAGAGAATTGAATAGTGGGAATAAGTAATGTAGTTCCTTTGAATCCGTATGCGCACATTCCTTTTTGCCTTTTCTGTACTCCTGTAAATTGCTAATAGACTCATAACTTTCCTTAAAGTGAGGATAAATTAATTGAAGTAACTCTTCGTCACTAGCTTCAGCCGGAATGAAAATACCGGGAATACCAATAACGAAAGAACTTGGTTCAGCTTCATTCCAAACCCAAACAATATCATCACTTAAGATTGCATAAAAATAGAAAAGTGGGTATATATCCCCTTTCGGCATCAGGCTCGTTTTAACTCTTCCGAACTTATCCTTTCTAAGTTTTGTTGTCCCTGTAACACGCCCAATCTTAATCTCCATTGGAAGCTGGATCGCGTTAGGAGGATTTCGTGGACTTAAAATTCCTAGGGCATATTGCCTTTCCCCCGATTTGCCGTGACATTTTCGACATAAGGTTATACCATTCTTAGGGTCATATCTTTCTTTTAGGTTTGAAACAAAAGGTTTTTTATGGTGAGGTATCGGATCTTTGGTGGAGCCACAAATCTGACATTTGTAGTCATCTTTTTTAAAAACTTCTTCTCGCCATTTCAGCCATTTCTTTCTTTCTATCATTCTCGTTGAGTATTTTGCATCATCTTCAATTATGGGACAGCGCTCGATTTTCAGCCTGACTTTTGAAGAAACATCTATAGTTCTAACATCACTCACTTCTTAACTCCTTTTTCTATCAGGCAATGAATGTGCCAGATTTGTAGCGGCATTACGATAAAATTATTACTCGTAACGATGCTCCCAATTGTACATTGACAATTATATGAGAGCAAATAGAGTAAAAATACAATACAATATTTAACTTCGCAAATGACCATTTTGTTCAATATTGGGTTAGGTTGCAGCCATTTTGAAAACGTAATTTATTGGGATAATCAAAACAGGCTCCGAGGTTATCGGAGCCCGTTCAATTTGAGCAGAACAAAACTTAGCTGGTGAGAATCTTGACTGCCTCTTTTTTGTAGGCATCCATGAGATAGGGTATGCCGGTGACCTTGGCACACTCGTCAGTCAAGGACATGAGCTCATTGCGGCTGATTACGGGCACGCTGAAACATCTGGCGCCGGCCATCAACTGCTGCAAGCCCACCTTGATTTTATCAGAGTAGCTGTAGATACCAATAGCACCCAGCGGTATGTTCTTCATTTCATTGGCGCCGACGATGCTCTTTACCTGCTCGTAGCAGATAAATATTTCCTCGGGAGTCGAGCCGAACTGGCTGACCGTGTTCGGCAGCTTGCCGTCCTTTATCCACTCGGCGATGTTTTTACCGACCATGCCCGGAATCATCAACGCCCGGCCCATGCATACCGCCCTGGTAAACGGTGCACCCAGGGCGAGCGCCTTGAATACGCCGTCCTCGCTGCTGAAGCCGCCAGCAAAGGCCATGTCAGGCGGCCTTTGGCCTTTATCAGCCAGCATCTTGGCGAACTCGTAAGCTGCTGCATGGAGATATAGGCTGGGTATACCCCACTCCTCCATCATTCGCCACGGGCTCATGCCCGTACCGCCGGAGGAGCCGTCTATGGTGAGCAGGTCGATTTTGGCTTTCGAGCCCCATTTTATGGCCATGGCCAGCTCACGCAGGCTGTAGGCACCTGTCTTCAAGGTAACACGTTTGAATCCCAGACTTCTGAGGCGCTTAACTTCGGCGTAAAATCCTTCCTCATCGATAAAACCGAGGCGGCTGTGCCTTTCAAATTCCTTAAGCGCGCCTTCCTTAAAAGCAGCCTGATTAATGGGGTCCGAGGGGTCGGGGGTGATGATATAGCCACGCTTCTGGAGTTCCAGAGCCCGCTCCAGAGAATTGACCTTGATCTCCCCGCCGATGCACTTGGCACCCTGTCCCCATTTCAATTCGATGGTCTCTATACCGTGCTTTTTGATAATATACTCGGCAACACCCAGTCTGGTGTCTTCGACGTTCATCTGCACCAGTATTTCGCCGAAGCCCTGATGATAACGCCGGTATACCTCGATGCGGCGGTCCATATCTGGGGCCGAAGTAACTTTGCCCTTGGCATCGCGCTCCAGTCGAGGGTCGATACCGCAAACATTTTCACCACAGACCAGGGTAACACCGCTGATGGCGGCGCCGACGGCGAAATGCTCCCAGTTCTTTCGCGCTATCTCAGTAGAGCCCAGCGCACCCGTGAAAATAGGAACCTTCATCTTGACCTTTATGTCCCAGCCGTAGTCGGTCTCCGTATTTACCAACGGGAACAGAGCGGTATCCGGGTCGCCGACAACGCCCTTGGGCAGTCCTCTGGCTCCCAAGGCATAGCCCTGGATGTTCAAATGGGAGTAATCAACGGGGTAGTCCTTATCGGCGCCGGCGGTTATTTCACCGAAGGGTCCGGGATAGATTAATTCCCGTCCGCGAAAGGTGGCTTTGAAGACTTCACAGTTCCCGGTGCAGCCATCAAGGCAGCGGGAGCAGATACCGCTTCCGGGGGCTACACTTCTGGAGCGATTGGCGGTCCTGGTGGCTTCGTCCGAGTTCGGTCGTTGTAAATTCATCTTTCTTTACTCCTTCTTAATTTTTGATTTTTTATTTTTAATCTTTAACTTATCCTGACCGGTATTCCTTTTTCTCTAAGGTATTTTTTAGCTTCAGGTATGGATATTTCTCCGAAGTGAAAGATAGTTGCCGCCAGAACTGCTGAAGCCTTGGCGATGGCTACGGCTTCATAAAGGTGCTCCAATTTACCGGCACCGCCTGAAGCTGTAACCGGTATACTTACGGCTTCGGCCACGGCTTTGGTCATCTCCAAATCGTATCCTTCCTTAGTGCCATCGGCATCCTTGCTGGTGAGCAAAATCTCGCCGGCACCCAGTTTCTCTACCTTTTTTGCCCAGTCGACTATATCCAGGCCTGTTGTTTCCAGGCCGCTTTTAACCACCACCTCCAGTCGGGGACGACCGCTATTCGGCGGATTCTTAATACCGTCAATGGCAACGACCAGCCTTTGCTTGCCGAATTTCTTCGAGGCTTCCTTTACCAGGTCGGGATTTCTGACGGCAGCAGTGTTTATTGAGACCTTATTTACGCCGAGGTCGAACAACTCTTTCATGTCTTTGGTATCTCTGATGCCACCGCCCACGGCAAAGGGAATGGTGACTTTCGCCACCACTCTCTTGACCCATTCCAGTCTGGTCCCTCTATCCTCGGCACTGGCCATAATATCGAGGAACACCAGCTCATCCGCTCCTTCCCGGCAGTAGGCTTCTGCAGCCTCCACCGGGTCTCGAGCGTCCCTCATATTGACGAACTTGATTCCCTTAACTACCCTACCCTCCTTGACATCTAGACATGGTATGACTTTTACCTCTTTCAACTCATAACCTCCTGAATTTTCTTTAATTTCTGATATTCCATGACGGTGCTCATGGCATAGTTTTCGGCTTGTATACCGGCTTCTGCAGCGGCGGCCACCGGATTTAGGCCTCCGATAAGAATCATCCCAATCCTGTTGAGTTCAACCGGGATTTCGCATATAGGCTCACTGATGTTGCCCATCATCAGCAACCCACCCAAGCCTGCCTCTTTCAACTTGGCGATAACGTTTTCTGCTATGGGACGGCATTGAGCGGGTATTTCGCGGAAGTTAGCCAGTATTTTGCCATGGCCCGTTTTAGCAACATCCCTTACATAGGTCATCCTGGCCCTGATGAAAACCTCGGAAGGGTCCAGTGAGGAACCGGCATAGTGAATAAGTTCGACGAAGCGAAATGGTTCGTGATTTCTAATCTGAAGTATGCCGCCGAATCGGGAGTCCATGGGAACACCGGCTTTAAGCAGAGTACCGTTCAGCACGATGCTGCAAACGGTGGCTAATCCTGTCTTACCAGGAGGAATAATCAGCTCGCCCAACTTTTCTCCCTCGTGGGCAACAGCTACCAAATCGCTGACGCAAATCCCGGCGGCAAAGACGGGCTTCATCGCCTGTAGCGCTTTTTCAAACTTACTTTTCGAGAAAAAGGAGACGTTGACCGGTATGGTGCCTATGCGTTTGTCCCAATCGAAATCGGTGCGGAAGGCGAGCAATTCGATTCTGGCTATAGCAAAACCCACTTTATCTCTAACCAGGGCATTACCCAGCTCTTCAATCCCCAGTTCGGTAATTAACCGACCATCCCGGCTGACAAGCCTGGTTAAACCACGTTCATCCATCAGCTTCAGGTGATATCTCACTGCCCTTTCGCCCAGGTAGATGCCGTGGTCTTTCAAAAGTCGAGCGATAACCCTGGCGCCCACTGGCTGCTGAGAATCGCTCAGTATCTTAAGTATGAGGCGTTCTTTTCTCTCGACCTCTTGTGTTTCAACACCTATCACAGCTATGTTCTTATAATCGGAATTTTAGGCGGTAGGAAACCGTTTGCCTATTATATAGATGACCGATAATCCTGTCAATCCCTCGGTAGCCTTGACTGTGATTACGCCAAAAAGTAATATTAGTGAGATTCAGCCGTTCGTCAACTCAGGACAGAAGTATCATGTTAGCTCTGGAAGGTATAAGGATTTTGGACCTCACCCATTTAGTTCCTGGTGCCTTGTGCACTATGATTTTGGGTGACTTAGGAGCTGAAGTAATTAAAATAGGGGCACCGCCCGGTGTTGGTGGTCGGGGTGCCGGTGTGGGCATGTTACTAACAGGAGAAGAAGAGATAAGGCAAGCAGCTTTCGATGCCTTGAACCGCAATAAAAAGAGTATCGGGCTAAACCTCAGGTCTGACGAAGGTCGTGAAATATTCTACCATCTGGCACAGACGGCTGACGTTGTCGTTGAAGGCTTCAGGCCGGGCGTAGTTAAACGCCTGGGGGTAGACTACGAAAAGATAAAAAAGCTTAACCCCAGGATTATCTATTGCTCTCTCAGCGGCTACGGGCAGGACGGTCCGTATAGCAGTCTCTCGGGGCACGATATAAACTATATATCGATAACAGGTGCTCTTAATGTCATCGGCACACCAGACCGTCCGCCGGTCGTTCCTCTAAATTTACTGGCTGATTTCGCCGGTGCCTCTTTGCATGGCGTTATGGGCATACTGGCCGCTTTGGTCGCCCGAGGTAAGACAGGTAAGGGACAATGTGTGGATATAGCCTATACAGACGGCGTTATAACACTGCTGACCTGGTTTATCAGCAATTATTTTTCCAGAGGCGTTATGTTCAGTAGAGGCGAAACCTGGCTTCATGGTGCTTATCCCTATTATGGCGTGTACGAAGCCAAGGATGGTAAATATGTCAGCATCGGCTGTGTCGAACCCTGGTTTTGGGAGAATCTATGCCGGGCTCTGGGTAAAGAAGAATATATCCCTTATTGCATTTCACCAGAACATTTCCTCCACAAACCCAAAGGCAAGAAATGGCAAGAAGTCTCTGCTTACCTCAAGCAGGTCTTTCTGACCAGGACCAGGGATGAGTGGTTTGATTTCCTTGTTGATAAAGATGTGCCTGTAGGCAAAGTTTACACCTTCGATGAAGTGTTCCATGACCCACAGGTGCTTCACCGTCAAATGGTTTTAGAAATAGACCATCCGACCCTGGGGAAAGTAAAACACCCCGGAATCGCCATCAAGCTATCCGAGACTCCGGGCAAGGTGAGAAGCCTGGCACCTATCTTCGGCGAACACACTGAGGAGATATTACGTGATTTAGGTTATAATAAGTCGCAAATCGATAAGTTGCGCCAATCTAACATAATAGGCTAAAATTCTAGTCAAAGGGGGTGAAATATGCCAGCCAAGGCGTTTGTGCTTATAGAGACAGAGGTAGGCAGGACCAAAGATGTGGTGGCAACTCTCCAGGGTAAAAAGGTTAAGGAGATAAAATCAGTCGACCTGGTAACCGGCCCTTACGACGTTATCGCCGTTGTGGAACATGATGACTTCAATGCCGTTGGCGCCCTGGTCACTGAGAAGATCCACCCCATACCGGGCATAAAGAGAACGGTTACCTGCCTGTCAATCCGCGTATCCTAGGTGCCGTCTTAAACCATGGAATGTGTTTTTTGCCGGATCGTCGCCGGGGAAATACCGGCTGATATTGTTTACCAGGATAAAGAGCTTCTAGCTTTTCGGGATATCAATCCCCAGGCACCGACACATATTCTCATCATACCTAAATCTCATGTTGCCTCATTGGCAGAGCTCACCGGAAAGCAGCAAGCGCTAATGGGGCGGCTCATCCTGCTGGCCAGGGACCTGGCTGAGAAAGAAGGTATTTCAGCCAGAGGTTATCGATTGTCGGTAAGTTGTGGTGCTGATGGCGGCCAGCTTGTGCCTCATCTCCACTTTCACCTGCTCGGCGGCCGAAAACTGGACGACATGCTGGGTTAAAACTCTAATCACCGCCAGCCAGTGATTTCAGCTTTAGCACCACTTCTTCAATAGCTTCATCAGGCGTTGAGGCACCGGCAGTTACACCGATATGATGCTTCTTTAAAAGCCAGTCCTTTTTTATCTCAGCGGCGGTTTCTATTAGATGAGTTTCAACTATAGGTGAACATATCTCAGCCAGACGTTGCGTGTTGGCGCTGTTGTGCCCGCCAACCACTATCATCAGGTCACTTTCCCCGGCTAATTCTACAGCAGCTTCCTGCCGCTTCTGCGTTTCCCGGCATAGAGTATTGATTATGCGCAGCTCCAGTACATCAGGGAAAACAGCCCTGGTAACCTCATTAATGAACTCCACAAACTTGGTGTGGCTCTGTGTGGTCTGGGAAATGATGCCCAGCCGAGGCGGCAGTTCCAAATTGGCTATTTCTGCTCCGCTAAGAGTGGCAACGGCATCACTACCTGCCCAGCCGAGCAGGCCTTTAACTTCAGGATGAGTGGCTTCGCCGAAAATAATGACGCGCAAGCCGGCCTGAGCCAGCTTCTTGGCTGCTTTCTGGGCACTGCTGACAATGGGGCACGTGGTGTCGATTACTTGAAGCTTTCGAGCTTGCATCTGTAACAGCAACTGCGGTGAGACACCGTGCGAAGTAACAGCGATGACACTGTCGTGAACCTGGTCTAGCTCATTTACGACCTTGACTCCAGCATCAGCCAGCTTGGCAACTACCAGACGGTTATGGACAATTGGTCCCAGAGTTGTTATTTCCTGATATTCCCTGGCTGCCGTGTCGATTATCTTAATAGCTCGTCTGACACCGAAGCATAAGCCGAACTCGCGAGCTTTTTTGACGTCTACCTTGGCCATATACTTCGGTCCCAGCAGGCGGCTCAACAGGGTTTATATATGCCCCGATATTCCGGAGGCAGGATAGCTGAGACTTTCCCCATTATGTATTCAGTGAGCCCTTTTAGCTGCTCTGTAGTTGGCTCACCTTGGACAGACGGCAGTGCGAAAGGCTTACCGAAAGTGATGGTGACCTTTGGGCGAGCAAGCCAGCCGATTCCCCTTAGCTTCTCCGTTCCGCGGATAGAAACAGGTATAAGTGGAACGCCGGTCTTTAAGGCTATGAGTGCACAACCATGATGCGCTTCTTTCAGGCAGCCGGCCTTGCTCCGTGTGCCTTCCGGATATATGCCGAACAGAAGACCTTTGGCCAGCACTTCTTCTGCGTATTTCATTGCCATCAGTCTTTCTCCAGGAGTTCCACGGCGGCGCACAGGATAGGCTTCAGCGATGTCCATTAATATACGGAAGAGAGGAATAGGCCAGTAATAAAATAGCTCCTCCTTGGCCATAATGATGCTATCGCGAGGTAAAATGCTGATTATATGTAACGGCGGGTCTATCAGGTTGAGGTGATTGAAGACAGCGATAATCGCCCCGTCTGCCGGCAGGTTCTCCTTGTTCTCTACCTTGAAACGAATTATGCTTCTAAGCGCCCACTCAACTATGGGACGGGCGATTTTAAAAGATATCTTAGGAGTCGGCCTTTGCAATCTTCGTTTGATTATGCCGCCTTTGATTGGGAATTCATAGAGAGAGGCATGAGTTCGCTTCTGTTTAGCGGTGCCGAAATATCTGCGAGTCTTAAACCATTCTGCAATCATGGCCCCTCCTTTCCTGGTCGGTACGGTTAATATTATAAATTATAAGCCCCCTGTCAAGCCATTACTGCCGGACTGACTGGCAAGAATGCAGTAGCCATATCCAACATATCTGTCTGAATGAAAAAAGACTTTCTTGTCTCTACAGAACCAAATTTAGCAGGCCGCCTACAACCAGTGCTGCTGCTATCATTATACCCGTGGCTTTAAGCATGTCTCTGACCCCCAATTCTCTAGCCAGTATAGCGAAGGTAGCCACACAGGGGAAGGACATCGCCAGAAAAGTACTGCTTATGACGAGTTGCTTGGCGGTTAATCCCAGTGGGGCCAGCATTCCCATGGCTACGTCTTTACGTAGAAAGCCAACAGCCATGGCAACAACCGTCTCCTTGGGCAGCCCCAGTAGCCCGGTCAGAACCGGGGCAGCGATATTAGCTATAAAATCGAAAACCCCCAGCATGTAAAGGATGTTTACCACAAATACCGCTCCGAGCACTATGGGCATAGCTTCCTTTATAAAGCTGAAGACCCTAAGCCAGAGCTTCTCTCCGATAACTCGCCACGGCGGGAAGCGATAGGGTGGTATCTCCATTATGATTTCCGGGCTGAACCCCTTCATCACACGATTGAGTATAAGACCTATGATAATCCATGATATAAACAGGCTGCCGTAGACAATAGCCACATACTGCATGCCTTGTTGCCCCACCAGGCCGACAATCATAGCTTGCAATGCCGCACAGGGAATAGCAATAGAAATCAAGGTAGCGGCAATGAACCGCTCCCGCCTATTTTCTAGTATTCGCGTAGCCATAATCGCTGGCACATTACATCCAAAACCAAGTATAGTAGGGATTATGGCGAAACCATGTAACCCCAGTCTGTGCATCAACGTGTCCATTAAAACCGCCAGGCGGGGCAAGTAGCCGACATCCTCAAGTATCCCCAAAATGAAGTAGAAAGAAACGATGTACGGTATCACTACTCCGAACTCGATATAAAGTCCGGTGCTGAGTAAACCGAGTGACTGAAAATAGTCAATCTGTCCGTTAATAAGCTTGCCTACCAGTATGTCGTGCCAAAAACCGCCCGACCCTAAAGCCAGGCTCAGCTTCATAAGCAATGGTGTCCACAGCCAGTTGAAAAGAGGGTCCGTCACATAGTTTATGATGCCCTCACCGATAAAGCGGATGATGAAAAAAGTAGCAGCCAGAACCAGCACGGCGAAAGCAGCGCCACCCGCCGGATGGCTGCTGACGTCTTCCAAAACATCGCGCCAGGTGTGGTGGTGGTGGGTCAACGATTGCACCTGGCTCACGATATCACCGATTTTCGCCCAGCGTTCGTCACTACCGGGATAGACTGTCTGCGGTGCTGTTGCCTCCGGAAGACGGCTGACCAGTTCTCTAATTCCCTGCCCGGTTACTCCCACCGTGGTAACGACCGGCACACCTAGGAGTTCTTCCAGTCTGGCAACATTTATGTTTATTCCTCGGTGACGAGTATCATCCCACATGTTTAGTGCTACTATTACCGGCACCGGTCTTTCCAGCAATTGCAGGGTAAGGTTGAGATTTCTCTCCAGATTGGTGGCGTCAACGACATCGATTATTAAATCCCCCTCCTTCAGCATTTCGGCAGCTACCTCTTCTGCCTTGCTGGTGGGCTCGAGGGTATAAGTACCGGGAACGTCGATTATCTCAACTTGCTCCTGACCAATTTTCAAAGAGCCTTTAGTGAAGCCGACTGTGGTGCCGGGATAATTCGAGGCAATAGTTCGCGTGCCGGTAAGTCGGGAAAAGAGCACACTCTTACCCACATTGGGATTGCCCATGAGTAGAATCTTCATCGTTACCTGTGAGGGGTTTTAAGCAGGGGTGTCGATTTCAACCAGGATTTTATTGGCCATACCAAAGCCAACAGCCACCTGGGTGTGGTCTGTCCTTAGAGTGACCGGCCCATGAAATAACATAGTGCTGATTTTAGTCACCTTTTTCCCTGGCCTGATACCGAGAGCCTCAAGGCGCCGGTTCAAGCCCCAACCTCCTAGAATTTGAACTATGGTGCCGGCCTGTCCGGCTTCCATCTGACTTAAAGTCAATTGTATATTCTCAGGCATAGACTTAAATTAACTCCCCTTTGATTTTGTTTGACTTTCTTTTTCACGGCAGCTTGGGCACAAGCCTGTCATACGCACTTCGACACCGGTGATATCGAAGTCGTATTGTTTGCCGATATTCTCTCTTAACCTTTGGCTAACGGGACAGGCAAATTCGACGACTTTGCCGCAATTGAGACACAAAAGATGCTGATGCTCTGAACCTGACTTAACCTCATAATGATGGTGCTCCTCATCGAAGTGATGTTCTTCTACCAGCCCCAGCTTCTTAAAAAGCTGTAAATTCCGGTAGACTGTGGACAGGCTAATCCGATAGTTCTTCTTTCGTGCCCGGCGGTACAGCTCATCGGCATCCAAATGTCCGCCGCTGTGACGGAGCAGCTCTAGTAGCAGGGTGCGTTGAGCCGTTACCCGCTGGCTTGAACTACTCAGTACTCGCCGCGCCTCAGCCTTCTGTTTCACTATTTTGACCATATCCCGGCACCAGTCCTGTCCTTAATCTCAAACCTCTGACAGCCATTTTTGCTAATGCAAATCATTTGCATCTAATTCTACAGTATTTAATAGCAGATGTCAAACCGTGCGGGCAAAACGAGGTTTTGTGGCGTCCCCTACTTGATAGGGGCCGCCGCTATACAGCGCTGTGTGCCGTAGAAACTTTTCCGCTTTTGTAGTCAGGTATGGTATTATCTGATACAGAAAACTTCGGAAAAGCGAAGGTAGTGGAGGAAAAGCAATGAGACGCTATTCGAATCTCATCATTCTTGCCGTCATCCTGATTGCGCTCTCTGCACTGTTGTATTTTGTTCACTACTTAATTTTTCACGATGTGCATCACATCTTCATTTACATGATAGGCGACCTGGCTTTCCTGCCTCTTGAAGTATTCCTGGTGGTCGTGGTAATCGAGCGTGTGCTGGCTAGCCGCGAGAAACAAGCCATCATGCAAAAGCTTAATATGGTGGTGGGGGCCTTTTTCAGTGAGGTGGGGAACGAGTTGCTTAAAAAGCTCCTCGTTTGCTTCGATAAAGGCAAGGATATCAGGCGGCACCTTGCCGTTAAGCCAAGCTGGACCCGCGCAGATTTCAAGAAGGCAATGGCTTTTGCCAAAACCATAGATGGTGAAGCTGATTTTAACGGCGTAGACCTCAACGGGCTGAAAAAGTTCTTGGTTCAGAAGCGGCAATTTTTGCTGGCGCTGCTGGAAAATCCTAACCTTCTGGAGCACGAACGCTTTACAGATTTGCTCTGGGCGACTTTCCACCTGACTGAGGAACTGGAAGCACGGGAATCACTGACAGACCTCCCTGCGGCTGACATTAAGCACATCGCCGGCGACACTCAGCGGGTGTACCGCCAGCTAATAGTCGAGTGGTTATTTTATGTGGCACACCTGAAATCAAAATATCCGTATCTCTTCTCGCTGGTGGCCAGGACACATCCCTTCCAGGAACGTTCCTCGCCGGTGGTTACATAGCGCATAATAAATTTCTGGTTCGTTAGCGTTGTGGACAACTGCCGCTCACCGCTCCGGGGCTAGTTTAAGGAGCAGGACATCGCTGGTCCCAACAAAGGACTGTGTATTTCCACACACTACATAGCCGCCATCTTTCGTCTGTTGGACTGAAAAGCCATGGGTACTACCTAGAGTGCTTCCGAATATCTTATCCCAGAGCTCGTTGCCATCGGCATCTGTCTTTATCAATAAGAGTTTTGATACACTAGGAAATTCCATCTGCGAACTAGAGATTATATATCCACATATTATGTAGCCACCATCGATGGTCTGTTGAACTGAACGGCCGTAATCCCCCTTTTTGAAACCCCAATCCTTATCCCAGCGCCTGTTGCCATTGGCATCAGTCTTTATCAGCCAGACATTTGCATTGTCAGAACCATAGAGGTCCGTAAATCCACACGCTATGTAACCACCATCAATTGTCTGTTGAACCGAATTCCCCTCATCGAGCCTGCTGTAGCCGAATGTCGTATCCCAGAGTCTGTTGCCCTCGGCGTCTGTCTTTATCAGCCAGAGATCGAAATCAAAGGTTACGTAAGAACCAGTATCTCCACAAATTATATAACCACCGTCAGTAGTCTGCCGAACTGCATTGCCTGAGTCGTACCCCTCACCACCGAACGTCTTGTCCCACATCCTATTGCCGTCAGCATCTGTCTTTATCAGCCAAATATCTTCATAACCGGCTCCGTAGGATTCTGTAATTCCACATATTATATAGCCACCATCTGTAGTCTGCTGAACTGCATTGCCTGAG
>Ga0154670_1005_pt2 | contig 15357 bp, 18 predicted proteins | sample Rifle2008BG13ft_FD_116099 | JGI IMG/M metagenome (GOLD analysis project Ga0154670, IMG submission 116099) | Chloroflexi bacterium RBG_13_50_10
CAGCCTGCTTTTCACCTGCTCAACTCTAACACTGTCCAGGCCGTTAGACCGGAGCAACCTTTCGGCTGCCTCAGAGCCGGTAATATGTTGAGAATTAGCTACCTTGGAGTACTTGTTGAAAGCCGAATTCACCCTTGCCTGCGCATAAATCATGAATATAAGCGGTGGTATCATAATTAGAAACCAAAGTGGGTCGAAGAAAAACACTGTCTATATCCCTCCTGAATAACATTTAATTTTAGTCAAAATAGAAAATCGTGTCAAAGCAAATGGCTGCCGATGAACTCCCGGTGTCCACGCACAAACTCCTCTACAGACATCTCTCGCTTCCCCTCCAACTGAACCCGAATCAGCCCCAAAACCCCGTCTGCAGTTTCAATGCCAACGGCTGCCGGCCCCGGTTGGGGCAACCGTACCACTTTGCCCGGCTCGCCTGTTTTTCCCCTATCCAATGGTACCGCTTCACCGATCTTCAAGCGTTTTCCCTGCCACAGGGTGTAGCACCCCGGCCAAAGGTCAAAGGCGCGGACTCGCCGCCATAGTTCCACGGTTGAACGCCGCCAGTCCATCTCCCCATCGCTTTTAGCGATGACTTTGCTATAGCTGGCCTGCCTGTCATCCTGAGGTCTCGGCTTAATACTTCCGTCAATCCACAAAGGCAAGGTCTCCATGAGTAGCTGGGCGCCAGTTTGAGCCAGCTTAACGGTCAGCGAACCGGTTGTATCTTCAGCAGATATTGGTACCTCTTTCTGACTCAAAATGGGGCCGGTATCCATGCCGGCATCCAGCAACATGATGGTAACCCCGATGACCTCGTCTCCCTGTAAAATTGCGGTGGCTACCGGTGACGCGCCCCGATATCGAGGGAGCAGAGAGGGGTGGACATTCAAACAACCGAACTTGGGCAAGGCCAATACCTCCGGCGGTAGAATCTGCCCGAAAGCCGCCACCACAATCAAGTCGGGAGTAAAACTATTTAATCGGTCAATGGCGCTACTGGCCTTCAAGCTATCCGGCTGAACCACCTCCAGCCTCTGAGACAGAGCCAGTTGCTTTATCGGAGACAATGTAACTGCCCGTCCTCTTCCAGCCTGCCTATCTGGCTGCGTATATACTGCAACCACCTGATAAGTGCTGCGAATCAAAGTCTCCAAACTTGGAACTGCGAAATCCGGAGTGCCCATAAAAATGATGCGTCTTACCATGACAAATAAATTTTAGCAACTTTTTCCATTATGTCAAAAAACCCCTTGACACCCAAAGAGACCGCTGTGTTACCCTTAGGGAGTTGTGGTGTGGGTCCTCCGGTCTATTTTTTTACTTAATTTATTAGATTTCAAGCTACTGTCTACTATATAGACTTTGGGACTCTAAAGCTCGAAAAATACCTTGCGGGTGGGGGGTTTTTGTTTCATTCGCGGGGAATTTCGAACCGCAAGATTTGGCAGGTAATGAGTTGAAGTCAGCACAATCAATCTGGGAGGCCGCTCTAGGAGAACTTCAACTTCAAGTTAATAAGCCGAATTATGATACCTGGCTTAAGGACACCACCGGGGTAAGTTATAAAGAAGACGTCTTTGTTATCGGTGTCCCCAATGTCTTCATCGCTGAATGGTTAAGAAGTCGCCTCCATTCCCTGATTAAAAGGACGTTGACCAGCATTACCGGGAATACCGTTGACGTCCAATTCGCAATTCGGACTATCAACCAGGATGTCAAAGCAACAGCCGCTTACCAGGCTGACGGCGGGACAAGCGCTAGACTCAAGGAGCCAGTAGCAGCAGTATTCAGGCTCAATCCAAAGTACACCTTTGATAACTTTGTAGTCGGGGAGTGCAACCGACTAGCTTATGCAGCAGCTTTAGAGATTTCGGAAGACCCCGGAAATAGATACAATCCTCTCTTTATCTACGGTGACACCGGCACAGGCAAAACACATCTGCTGCACGCCATCGGACATATAGCCAAGGCTAAGGGCCAAAACACACTTATAGCCAGTGCCGAGCAGTTTACTAACCAATTTGTAATCGCTTTGAAGAACAACAAGATTGATGACTTTCACCGTAAGTTCAGGAGCACCGACTTCTTGCTGGTGGATGATATCCAATTCCTGAGTGGCAAAGCACAAACCCAAGAATGCTTATTACACATTTTCAACGACCTCTATGAAAATAACTGCCAAATTGTAGTTACCAGCGACCGCCCACCAAGAGCCATACCCTCGGTCACCAAAAAATTAAAGTCCCGACTTGAGTGGGGGCTTATAGCTGACCTGGGACCACCGGATTTGGAAACGCGCCTGGCCATCGTGAAAGTTAAAGCCAAGCAATTAAACATGTCCCTCCCACCTGAAGTTCTGCGGTTTCTAGCAATACAGTTTCAGCACAACATCCGGGAATTAGAGGGCGCTCTTAATAGAGTAGTAACTTACTCAAGGCTGAGCGGCACAATACTAGATATAAACTTAACCACGCAGTCGCTGGCAGACATGATACCCAAGGACAGCAGGCAAGAAGCTATACTTACACCAAAGCTCATAATGACCTCTGTGGCTAACTACTACGACGTCGACCTTGAAGGACTAACCGGCAAACATAGAGACAAGAAAACCGTATTGGCCCGTCAGGTCACCATGTACCTGTTACGCGAGCAAAACCACTGTGGCCTGGCCGAAATCGGCAAAATATTAGGCGGCCGGGACCACACAACCGTACTTCACGGCTGTGAAAAAATCACCGCCGAAATAGAAACTAATCCACAACTTCGCAATTCAATCAAAGAAATCCGCCAAAACTTGAGACCGCAGAGACCTTCATACTCTTCTTGATTTAGCCGCTTGTGGAAAAACAGCACCAAATGGTGGATAATTCTGCTGGCCCTGTTGATAAAAACCACAGATTGCAACACTCCAATTTACCGCTCACACTATACTGCTATCCACATAATAATGTATATTAACTATTATTAATAAATTAACAACAATCAATTAAAGAAATATTAAGGATACTAATTTGATAAGTAGAGTGGACATAGTGGTGTGTGGTGGAAAAGGCGGTAATGGAGTGGTAAGTTTCCGTCATGAGAAGTTTGTGCCGCTTGGCGGTCCTGATGGCGGAGATGGTGGAACTGGTGGGAACATAAACCTCGTTGCGGACAGGAGCGTTACTACTTTAGATTATTTTAGACGTAAGAGGTCTTTCAAGGCGGCATCCGGCAAGAGTGGAGGGAAGCAGAAAAAACATGGCGCTAAAGGCGGTGACCTTATAATAAAAGTGCCTTTGGGAACTATGGTATTTCTGACAGAAAATGGGCAGGAAGTGCTGCTGGCTGATTTGAGCCAGCAGGGCCAAAAAGTTCTGGTGGCTAAAGGGGGTAGAGGTGGGTTGGGCAATGTCCATTTTGCCACATCTATAAACCAGGCTCCTAAAACAGCTACTAGGGGTGAGCTTGGCGAAGAACATCGCCTCGTCCTCGACCTGAAGCTTATTGCGGATGTGGGCATTATTGGCTATCCTAATGTAGGCAAGTCTACTCTTTTGGCTGCCATGTCCAAAGCCAGGCCGAAAATAGCTGACTATGCTTTTACCACCCTTGAACCTGCGCTCGGTGTTGTTGAAGTAGGTATGAAGACATTTGTTTTGGCAGAGATTCCCGGGCTTGTGGACGGCGCTCATCTGGGTAGAGGGCTGGGGCATGAGTTTCTGCGCCATGCAGAGAGAACTAAACTCCTGCTTCACCTTATTGATGGCAGCTCGCCGACTATAATTGATAACATGAACAATCTGAACAAGGAGCTGGCTTTATATAATCCGGAGATGGCCCAAAAGCCTCAGCTTGCTGTGATAAACAAAGTAGATTTACCGGAAGTTCAGGCTAGGTTGCCAGAGATTAGGCAGCTTTTCCGCTCTCTGGGATTAAACGCCTTCTTTATATCAGCAATTACCAAGCAAGGTTTGTCGGAGCTTATGTCAGAAATAGTCAGGATGCTGGAGATGGTTCGGGAGCAACTGGCTGATTCAGAGGCGCCGATAGCTGTTTTTCGACCTAAGCCCAAGGTCAGGCGGGTGAAGTGAACATAGGTCTGTTAGGCGGTACTTTCGACCCTATTCATTCGGGACATCTTGTTATAGCCGAAGAAGCCAGGCTAAGGCTTAGGCTGGACAGAGTTCTCTTTGTTCCCGCAGGACAGCCGTGGCTTAAAACAGACAGGACAATTACCCCGGCAACTCACCGTGTAGAGATGGTTAAGCGGGCTATTGCCTCCAGCCCTTATTTTGAGCTTTCGACTGTAGAGATAGACCGCCCCGGGCCTTCTTATAGTGTGGAAACCGTAGCTATTTTACAGCGACAATTAGATGCTGAGGCGAAGGTTTTCTTCTTAGTCGGCTGGGATAGTTTGGCTGAGCTTCCGGAGTGGAAGAAGCCGGACAAGCTGATTCAGCTCTGTAAACTGGTGGCGGTTACCCGGCCGGACTTCAGCCGCCCGGACCTGAAGGTTCTGGAATCATTTGTTCCTGGAATAACTCAAAGTGTGGTCTGGCTGGATATAACGCCTATTGATATCAGCTCCTCGGACATACGGGATAGAGTGGCTCAAGGGCTGTCTATCCATGGCCTAGTGCCCGATGAGGTAGAAAGTTATATAGCGGATAAGAATCTATACCGGAAACGGAAATAGAATCTGATACTAGACATCCAGGTTTCTTACATTTTTGGCGTGGGCCTGGATGAAGGCTTTTCGTGGTGGGACTTCACTGCCCATCAACATATGGAATATCCTGTCCGCTGCCATAGCATCCTCGATTTCCACCTTGAGCAAAGTTCGCGATTCTGGGTTCATGGTGGTGTCCCATAGCTGCTCGGCGCTCATTTCTCCCAATCCCTTGTAGCGCTGTAGCTCCAATTTGCTGCCTTTGAGTTCCTTGAGCTTGGCGTCCTTTTCTTTGTCCGAGTAAATCCAGAATTTCTGCTTGCCCGCTTGAATGCGATAGAGAGGCGGCTGAGCAATGAAAAGGTACCCCTGGCTTATTAGCTCTGCCATGTTGCGGAAGAAGAAGGTGAGAAGCAACGTCCGGATATGGGAGCCATCGACATCGGCATCAGTCATTATGATTATGCGGTGGTAGCGCAGTCTGGAAAAGTCGAGCTGGTCACCGATACCGGCGCCGACTGCGGTGATAATGGCCCGGATTTCTTCATGGTCCAGAATCTTGTCTTTAGGGGCTTTTTCCACATTAAGGATTTTACCTCGCAGCGGTAAAATGGCTTGAAAACGGCGGTCCCGGCCCTGCTTGGCTGAACCTCCGGCTGAGTCACCCTCAACCAGGTAAAGCTCACACTCGCGAGGGTCAGTCTCCGAACAGCCGGCTAACTTTCCAGGCAGAGTGCCGGCTTCTAAGCCGCTTCTCTTGAAGATAAGGTCGCGAGCCTTTCGGGCTGCCTCTCTGGCTTTAGCCGAAACCAGGCACTTATCTATGATTGCCTTGGCATCATCGGGATGCTGCTCCAGATACAGGGAAAGGCCGTCAGCTACTATGGCTTCGACCTGTGTCTTTATCTCCGGATTGCCTAATTTGGCTTTGGTTTGTCCCTCAAACTGGGGTTCAACAAGCTTGACGCTGATGACCGATGTCAGCCCATCACGGACGTCATCACCTATCAGATTGGTGTCGGAATCCTTTAACAGCTTGTTTTTCCGAGCATAGTCATTCAGGACGCGGGTCAGTGCTGAGCGGAACCCGGTAAGATGGCTGCCTCCGTCTATGGTATTGACGCAGTTGGCAAAGCTAAGCGTAGATTCGGAAAAGCCATCGTTATATTGAAGAGCCACCTCTACAACGGTGCTGTTCATTGTGCCGGTTATGTAGACGGGCTGGCGATGGAGGACTTGCCTGTTCTTATTGAACCGGCTGACAAGGCTGGCTATGCCGCCTTCGAAGAAAAACGTTGCCTCCCGGTCGGTTCTCTCGTCTTTGAAGCTGATTTCCAGGTTCTTATTCAGAAAAGCCAGCTCTTTGAGGCGCTCGCGTATGGTATCAAAATTGTAGTTAATCTCACCGAAGATTTCGGTATCAGCCAAAAAAGTGATGGTAGTTCCCGTGCTTTCGGTATCACCGATAACTCCCAGTTTGCAGGTAGGAGTACCGCGTTCATATTTCTGCTGGTAGATTTTACCCTGGCGCTTGACCTCGGCATTGAGCCAGGAAGACAGGGCGTTTACCACCGAAGCACCGACACCGTGCAGGCCGCTGGATACGATATAAGTACGGCCGCCGAATTTGGCTCCAGCATGAAGCCGGGTCATCACTGCTTCCAGGGCTGAGGTATTAGTTGCCGGGTGTTTGTCCACCGGTATGCCCCGGCCGTTGTCTATAACCGTTACCGAGCTGTCTTTGTGAATTATTATCTCGGTTCGGTCGCAAAAGCCGGCCATTGCCTCGTCTATGCTGTTATAGACTATTTCATAGACCAGGTGGTGCAGCCCGTGTTCGTCGGTACTGCCGATATACATGCCCGGGCGGCGTCTCACCGCCTCCAGGCCGTCCAGAACGCGTATATCCTCTGCAGTGTAGTCTTCTTGTATATTGTTGTTTGTATTGTTTTTAACTTTTTTCGGCATGGCTACAGAAAAATCCTTTTAATAACTTTGGTGATTCATCGGCAATTCTAGATTCGACATAATGGGGAAGCAGGCAATCTGTCAATCCCACATTTAGTGCCTGCCAATCCTAATTCTACAAGGGATTGCATTGACTGTATTTTACCACATTTTCCTGGAAACTGAAAGCGCAGAATGGTTGTATTGCCAAGATTGGCTGAAAATATAGCTGGTTTGAGTTGGCCTAATATGAGCTGTCGTGCTGTTTGGCGGCATCGAGAAGCTTGACGATGCTTGGTCCCTTAAGGTCTGTGGAGTCACAGCCGACGTCGAAATAGCGGCACACGGTGCAGGTTACGCTGTACTTGTCTATCTCACTTATGTTGATGAATAAGTCACAATTATCTGCGCTGCGGTCGTACCATTCCTCAAGAATTTCGGCAATCTGTGGGTAATGAGCTCTGAAGTTTCTGGAGCTGAAGAAACCGAAGCCAGCGTGGTCGCTTTGCGGTAGGTAAATATGCATCTTCAGCCTCCCGGCTATATCGAAATGTGGAACTCACACATACTGTTCTGGGGCAGTTCCTTCGGCATCTCGATATTTATACGGTCGCCGGTCTTCTCTGCCGCCGTCTCGAAGCTGGCGAAGCAGAATCCTTTGCAGGGGAGTCCCTTTATGCCCGCCTCCTCGAGTGCCTTGTGTACTGTACAGGCAGAGACCTGAAGCACCAGTTCCCTGGTGGTTGCCCTGGATATATTCCAGCGGTCGGTAGGCCTCAAGCCGAAGATGGATAGCTCCACATATCTCACCAGGCGATGGGGGAAGGATATACCCGTCTGCCTGGCCACCTTCTCCACCATCTCACCGGTGCGGTCCAGGTATTTGGTGTCAGCCAGCTCGATGGTGAGCTTCATCACCTTCTTGCCCAGCTCTTCGAGCGCTTTATGTGCTTCCTTCTCGTCCTTGCCCTGCAGGCTCTTGGCTACAGCCCTAACATCGAACTTTTGAGTGATTTCTTCTACCAAACCTTTATCGGCATCGAAAAGCAGAGCTTTCCCGGGCTCTTCCAGGGTCATCAATCTTTCCTTTAATATCTTGCCGTATTTCCAACCAGTGGTCATTTCCTTAATACCTCCGTTAGAAGCTCACCTGGATGGCAGTCTTGGGACAAACACTGACACAGTCCATGCAGCCGGTGCATTTCTCAAAGCGGACGCCGGCCACGATGAACTGGCTGGGGTCTATTTCCTGGAACTTTCGAGGACCCACCTTGGTGCCGAGGCCCAGGACATGGGTGGGGCAGATAAGAAGGCACTTGCAGCAGTTGAGCGGGTCGTGGCACTTTTTATCATCTACGGTTATAGTCGGCAGCATTTCTCATTCCTCTTTGTGAATTTTTACCACACATTGGTCAGTGCAGGAAAGCTGGTTCGTTCCACCATGGTGATAGCATCCTGTGGGCATTCCGAGGCACATAGCCCGCAGCCGAAGCACTGGAACAAGTCGATATAAGCCTTATTCTGGCTGGCGGAGAAGCTCAGCGCCTTGAACTGGCAGCGGTGAACGCACGAGGCGCAGCCGTTACAAAGCTCATTATCAACTCGGGCGACATGATGTCCCTTCCACAGGAATTGTATGCCGTGGTCGATGGTAGTCCTTATAGCACTGCAGTCGGGATAGTCACAGTTGCAAATTCCGCCGATATACGGGGTGCCGAAGGTAAACAGGGTTTGTACCAGTCCCCGCTTGTTCATCTTGGTGACGGCATCTTTAGCTTCATCCGGGGTGAGGAACTGGATACCGCCTCGGTAGGTCTCAGGCCACCTTTCCCACTTATACATTCCCGGCCCCATACCCATACAGGTAAAATTCTCCTCGTCGGTCAGGCCCAGCATGGAACGCCGGCAGGCGCAGGTCATCAGTGCTATGGGGTATATGATGTCTATAACCTTCAGCGTATCCTCCAGTGTAACAACCTGCCCGAAGTGGACAGTCCAGGCGAGCTGCTCTATATCGTGCCTTCTCTTGGCCACAGCCTCATGGTCTTTCCTGTCTAAAGCCTCCACAAAGCCCCGGTCAACCAGAGCCATTCCGCCGGCAACTACAGGGTTGGGCTGTAGCTCCGGCCCCTCGTCCCTCCTTATTTTATACAGCTTCCTCGCATAGTTTGCCGGGTTGAAATACCATCTCGGGTAGCCTTCAGAATAACGCTCACACCAGACGCACATGGTTTTGGCCCCTTCCTTATATAGTTAATTGATAGGCAGACTAACGCTTTCTTCTTAGGTCCTTAGTAGGTCATTGTCAGCCAGATGATAGTCTAGGCAGGTCAAATAGAATTGTCAACGTGTTGACTTTGGTATATACTTGTGATATATTGTGTTTTTGCGTCTACTAGCCATTAATCTGGGTTTGGCAGACCCGAGTAAGCCGGCTGGTTGAACCGGGACGCAGACCTAATCGGGAAATAGACCGGTGAACAACTAGGTGGCTTTTTAATTGGTAGAAAAAAGAAGGAATAGTTAAATGCCAACGGTCAATCAATTAGTTAGAAAAGGGCGGCGAAGGAAGGCTAAGCGAACCAAAGCTCCGGCGCTAGGCATTACCTACAATGCCCTGAAGAACAGGGTTCGGCGGGGTATGAACTCGCCGCAGAAGCGCGGGGTTTGTGTACAGGTCAAGACGATGACCCCTAAGAAACCAAATTCCGCCTTGCGCAAAATCGCCCGCGTACGGTTGACCAATGGTATCGAGGTCACTGCTTATATACCCGGCGAAGGCCATAATTTGCAGGAGCACTCTGTGGTACTTATCCGTGGCGGCAGGGTGAAGGATTTGCCGGGGGTCCGGTATCATATTGTCCGGGGTGCTCTGGATACCGGCGGGGTGGAAAATCGACAGCAGGGGCGGAGCAAGTATGGCGCCAAACGAGGCAAAGCAGTGAAGATTGCGGGGGAGGAATAAATGCCACGGCGAGCCAGGGTAATAAAAAGACAAACACCCCCTGACCCAAAATACGATAGCGTTACTGTGGCTATTCTTATCAAGAAAATTATGTATGATGGGAAGAAAGCCACGGCTGAGCGTATTGTCTACGATGCTATGGATTTAGTTAATAAGAAATTAAGTACGGAGCCTTTGGCGGTTCTCGACCAGGCACTTAAGAACGCTACTCCTGTACTTCAAGTGAAATCTCGGCGTGTCGGCGGCGCTACTTACCAGGTACCAATTGAGGTTGAAGCTCACCGTGGGCTGTCCCTGGCTATGCGCTGGCTAATCGGCTTTGCCAGAGCTCGCGGTGGTAAATCTATGGCGGAGAAATTAGCGGCGGAGATTATAGATGCCTCTCAAGGACAGGGCGCAACTATCAAGAAGCGTCAAGACACTCATAAGATGGCCGAGGCAAATAAAGCTTTTGCTCATTATCGATGGTAACTACAGCAGGAATTAATTGCCAGCAGCCTAAAAAGGCAGTTGGTATAGGAAACACTACCATGACCCGGACTTTTCCATTAGATAAGGTGCGGAATATAGGCATCATTGCACACATTGATGCCGGCAAGACAACCGTTACTGAGAGAGTTCTGTTTTATACCGGCCGCACTTATAAAGTCGGTGAGGTGGACGACGGGACGGCGGTGATGGATTGGATGGCGCAGGAGCGGGAAAGAGGTATTACTATAACTGCAGCCGCTACAACCTGTCACTGGCAGGAACATCGCATAAATATCATTGATACTCCGGGACATGTCGATTTTACTGCTGAAGTCGAGCGCAGTCTGCGAGTTTTGGATGGTGGTGTAGTGGTGTTGGATGCCGTGGCTGGAGTGGAGGCCCAATCGGAGACAGTATGGCGGCAGGCAGATAGATATCATGTACCCAGGATTTGCTTTATCAATAAGATGGACAGGGTTGGTGCCGATTTTCACCAAACTATTAATATGATTGAGGAGCGACTGCGAACTAAAGCTATACCATTACAGTTGCCCTGGGGTAAGGAGAGTCAGTTTAAAGGTGTAATAGATTTAATTGACAGCAAAGCCTGGTTGTTCTCTGATGATATGAGCGCTCCGCCGGTGGAATCGTCTATTCCGGAGGAGGAGAAAGAAGAGGTAGTCAGGTACAGGCAGTCATTAATTGAGAAAGTAGCTGAAAATGATGACCAATTGATGTTGCTTTATGTTGAAGGTGGGGAAATTCAAGGTAGCCAGATTAAAGCTGCCGTAAGAAGGTTGACTCTGGCTAATCGGATGGTGCCCGTGCTTTGCGGCAGCGCATTGCGGAATAAGGGGGTTCAGCACCTGCTCGATGCGGTTGTGGATTATCTCCCCTCCCCGTTGGACATACCTCCGGTTCATGTTATTGACCTGCAGACTGGTGAGGCCGACGTTCGGCAGGCCAGTGATGACGTCCCACTTTCAGCTTTAGCTTTTAAGGTAGTCGCTGACCCCTTTATGGGCAGGCTGGTTTATTTTCGGGTTTATTCAGGCAAAGTTAAAGTGGGAATGCAAGTCCTCAATTCCAGTAAAGGACACAAGGAGCGTCTGGGCAGGTTGATTCTTATGCATGCCAATCGCCGGGAAGAAATTGAAGAGGCGGATACCGGTAGCATTGCTGCTACTCTGGGCCTGAAGGATACTTTCACCGGGGACACGCTGTGTGCTCCGGCTCATCCAGTGCTGCTCGAAGCCATACGTTTCCCCGAGCCGGTTCTGGCGATGGTAGTAGAACCTAAGAGTAAGGCGGACCAAGATAAGCTGGGTGAGGCATTGAACAAGCTTTCAGAAGAGGACCCTACTTTTAAAGTACGCAGTGACAAGGAAACCGGACAGACCCTTATCTCGGGGATGGGCGAATTGCATCTGGAGGTCTTAATAGACCGCATGCTTCGCGAGTTTAACGTGACGGTAAGGGTCGGTAAGCCGCAGGTAGCCTATAAAGAGACTATTACGGTACCGGTAGAGATAGAAGGTAGATTTATCCGTCAATTTGGCGGTCGAGGACAATATGGTCATGTGTGGCTCAAGCTCGAGCCAGAAGAGCGAGGCAGCGGCTTCAGGTTTGTTGACCAAATTCGAGGTGGGGACATACCGAAAGAGTATATTCCAGCGATTGAAGCCGGGGTGAGGGAAGCTTTGGAAAGCGGTGTGGTGGCAGGCTATCCCATAGTAGATATCAAAGCGACTCTGTTTGATGGTAGTTACCACGAAGTGGATTCCTCTGAGATAGCTTTCAAGATGGCAGGTTCGATAGCTTTGAAGGGTGGTGCCAGGAAGGCTAAGCCAATACTGCTCGAGCCGATTATGAAATTAGAGGTTGTGATGCCGGCACAGTTCCTGGGTGACGTCATTGGCGACTTGAATTCGAGAAGGGGACATGTTGAGGGCATTGAGACGCACGGTGAAACATGTGTTGTTCGTGCTCTTGTTCCTTTAGCTGAGACATTCGGTTATGCCACCATCCTGAGATCGTTAAGCCAGGGCAGAGCAACCTATTCCTTGGAGTTTCAATGTTATAGAGAGTTACCCGCTAGCCTGACAGAGCAAATAGAGGTGAGGATTAAAGGTAGATAAATGCCTAAGCAAAAGATTCGAATTAAAATCAGAGGGTATGACCATAAACTGGTTGACCAGTCCGTGGAGCAGATTGTGGAGACCGCAGAGCGTACCGGCGCTGTGGTTATCGGGCCGGTGCCTTTGCCGACTAAAATCGAGAAGTTTTGCGTTATTCGCTCTCCCTTTATCGATAAAGATTCACGTGAACAGTTCGAAATGCGTACGCACAAGCGCCTTATTGATATCCTGGGGCCAACTACTAAAACTATAGATGCGTTAACGCAACTCCAGTTGCCCTCCGGGGTGGAAATAGACATTAGGTTGTAGCCAGAAATATGATTCAGGGTACGATTGGTAGAAAAGTAGGCATGACACAGCTTTTCCAGGATGCTGGAGAAGTGGTAGTGACCGCTATTGAAGCCGGTCCTTGCTTTGTTACTCAAATAAAGAGCCAGGATAAGGATGGTTATAATGCTGTCCAGCTTGGCTTTGGAGAAACCAAGCGGCTTAACTCTCCACAGAAAGGTCACCTTAAGGAGATAGGCCAGTTCAAACATTTGCGTGAGCTTGGTGTGGATGATGTCAAGTCGGTTCAAGTGGGGCAGGAAGTTGATGTGGATATGTTCAAGCCTGGTGATTTAGTTGATGTCACCGGTATATCAAAAGGTAAAGGTTTTGCCGGCGTAGTCAAACGTCATCATTTTGCCGGCGGCCCCAAGACTCATGGCCAGTCCGACCGTCATCGGGCTCCAGGCTCGGTTGGTGCCACTACATCGCCGGGGCGTGTATTTAAAGGAACGCGTATGGCCGGCCACATGGGGGATAGGCAGGTAACAGTGCGTAATCTTAAAGTGCTCGAAGTCGATTCGGCTCGTCATTTGTTGCTGGTGAAAGGTGCAGTGCCCGGTGCCAGGAATGGATTGTTGCTTATTAAAAAGCTGATGGGGGATAAGCAGAGTGCAAGTTCAAGTTCATAATATGAAGGGTAAAGTAACCGGACAAATTGAAATAAGGGATGATGTTTTTGCTGTGCCCTTTAATGAAGCTGTGGTGCACCAGGCGTTAGTCAGGCAATTAGCTAATAGTCGTTTGGGGACTGCTGATACCAGGAGAAGAGGTGAGGTTACTGGCAGCACAAGGAAACTTTTTGCTCAAAAGCATACCGGGCGTGCACGTCGCGGCGATATCAGGTCGCCACTGCTCAGAGGAGGTGGGGTTGTTTTTGGCCCTCATCCTAGAAACTACCGGCATGACATGCCCAGGAAGATGCGGCGCCTGGCTTTAAGGTGCGTTCTCTCGGTTAAGGCAGGTAGTGGGGAGTTGAAAATTGTGGATAAGCTTGAATTTGATGGCCCGAAAACTAAGACGATACTGGAAATGTTGATAGCCTTGGGTATTGGTGACTCTGTCATCATCGCTACTGCTGAAGCTGAGGCTAATTTGATTAAGTCGGCGCAAAATTTGTCAGGCGTTAAAACAATGCCGGCGCCTTTGCTGAGTATTGCTGAATTGCTTTCATATAAAGGTATAGTAATGACCAAGGACGCAGTACGGAAGGTTGAAGAACTGTGGGGTGAAGAAGCAGTCCCTGAAGCAGCGGGTAGTGTAAATTAAACTAAGAGTTCAGGATTTATACAGATATGCATATTTATGATGTAGTAAAGCGGCCTTTAATCACTGAAAAGGCTACCGTGATGAAAGAACAGAACAGGTATGCTTTTGAGGTAGCGAAAGAGGCTAACAAACGCCAAATTAGGGAGGCTGTAGAGGCAGCATTCAAGGTCAATGTAGTTAAAGTCAATGTAATGAGTATGCCGGGAAAGATGAGAAGAATAGGCAGACGATATGTCATGACCCGGTCTTGGAAGAAAGCAGTTGTTACCTTAGAACCAGACCAGAAAATAGAGTTCTTCGAAGGCGTTTAATAAAATAGGGGAATAAAATTGGGCTCAGTTATCAAAAAGCGGAAGAAAAAAATGGCAAAGCACAAGCATCGTAAGCTGCTTAGAAAGACACGATGGCAAAGGAAACATCCCTAGAATTAGGGGGAGGTAAGCTTTGGCGTTAAAAACTTATAACCCGACATCACCTGGCAGGCGGGGCATGGTTAGCGCCTCTTTTGAGGAGATAACCAAGACCGTTCCTGAGAAAGCGCTTTTGTTGCCGATTAGAAAAAGGGCAGGGCGTAACAATAGAGGTGTGGTAACTGTGCGGCACCGGGGTGGTGGCGCTAAGCGTAGATTACGCATAATCGACTTTAAGCGCGATAAACTTGGTATTCAGGGTAAGGTAGCCGCTATAGAATATGACCCTAATCGCTCAGCTCGTATTGCTCTCATTCATTATGTGGATGGAGAGAAACGTTACATTTTAGCTCCTCTGGGGCTTACTGTAGGTGACGTTATAATGGCTGGGGAGGGTGCGGAAATAAAGCCCGGTAATGCCTTGCCGCTACGTTCGATGCCAGACGGCACTTCGGTTCACAATCTTGAGTTCGAACCTGGAAAAGGTGGACAGATAGTGCGTAGTGCTGGTACAGCGGCACAGCTTTTGGGTAAGGAGGGCAGATATTCGCTTGTCCGTCTGCCTTCCGGAGAAGTACGGCGTTTTTTGAGCGATTGTTTGGCTACCATAGGGCAAGTAAGTAATGTGGAACATCAGGGCATAAGGTTAGGCAAAGCCGGACGTATAAGATTGCTAGGAAGGCGCCCTCAGGTTCGTGGCTCAGCTATGACGCCGCGCGACCATCCCCATGGTGGAGGCGAAGGTAGAGCCCCTCGGGGAATGACACCTAGCACGCCGTGGGGTAAGCCAGCTTTGGGTCCGAAGACACGTATTGTCAAGAAGGCTTCAGACAGATTGATTGTCAAGCGTCGGAAATAGAACGGAAAGGTAATTAAAAAGGTAGAAATATAATGTCACGTTCATCTAAGAAAGGTCCTTATTGTGACCCTAAGTTACTTAAGAAGATAGAGACGCTTAACCGCTCTGGGGAAAAGGTAGTTATAAAGACTTGGGCTCGTGCCTCTACGGTACTGCCTGAAATGATAGGGCATACAATTGGTGTACACGATGGCCGGCGTCATGTGCCCATCTTTATCACCGAGAATATGGTAGGACACAAGCTGGGAGAGTTCGCTATGACCCGGATATTTCGTGGACATGTGAGTAAGGCACAAGTAACGGTACAGGCGAGAAAGCAG
>Ga0154670_1005_pt5 | contig 15234 bp, 13 predicted proteins | sample Rifle2008BG13ft_FD_116099 | JGI IMG/M metagenome (GOLD analysis project Ga0154670, IMG submission 116099) | Chloroflexi bacterium RBG_13_50_10
CAGCCATCCTCATCAGGCACAGGTCGCTGGCACGAAAACGACGGCAAAAGGGAGTTGAATCTGGTGACTACCAAGACATATGACCGAGGCACAGGCAAGCGCAAGTGCGCCATAGCACAGGTGAAGCTGTTCTCAGGAGGCAAGGGGGAGATTATGGTCAATGGCAAGCCCTATCAGGAGCTTTTCCCTCGCCTTGAGCATCGGCGCACCATTGAGCACCCATTCAAAGCTACCGACACCGTGGGGAAGTATAACGTTGAAATCAAGGTAACCGGCGGCGGTGTCACCGGGCAGGCCGGAGCTATTAGACATGGCATTTCTCGAGCCTTAGTGGTCGCTAACGAGCAGTTCAGGCCTCTCCTGCGTCAGGAAGGGCTGCTGACCCGCGATTCCCGGGTCAAAGAGCGCAAGAAGTACGGCCTCAAGCGCGCCCGCAAGGCACCTCAATATACCAAGCGTTAAAGCTTCCGAGAAGCTATTTCTCAAATTACGGAACGAAGGCTTCTGTAAATATCTCGGCTTACAAATCTTTCGCTGCCTCGGCAATCACGCCTTGTGCTCCCAGCGCCGCTTTAATATCGCCAGTTTTAATTGCCTTTCCAAGGTCCTCCAGACCCGATTTGAACATCTTCACAGCCTCTGGATTAGCCTTGCTCGGTATCTGATTGGCAACATCCATCTCCAGCGACAAGGCTTGGGAGAGAATCTCAAGCAAGCCTTTCTCCTCACGGCAGAGCCCGCTGGAGACGGCCTTAGCAAATAGTTGATTTACCTCCTTCGCTGAGGATATTTCAAACTTAAGCGCCAAATCAGCAAAGGCCTCTACACTATTTCTGGTTACCCAATCGCAGTCCGTTGGGTCGACCTGCTGCAGGCGGACGGTAACAGCACCGATGACAGTCTTATTAGCCTCTTGGCGGAGGCGGAGTTCGCTTCGCTGCCCGGGCTTGGTTTTTTCTGTTCGCATGGTAAGGGAGACAATCCGGCTTTCACCGGGTTTTAGTGGGATGCCTATTATTCTCGCTTCAGTCTTGCCGGTGACCTCAAGGCCGGGGACTTTTTGGCCGGGAACGTCCATGATTTTGAGATTCTCAAGTTTTATGGTTTCTCGCTTTACCAAATTGGATAGGTCCTCGGGCAGGGTGAGAATGACGGAACCCCATGGATTACCGACCCATTCGACCACCAGATCGACCGAGTCGGACTGGCGCGTGTTATTCTTCAAGGTGAAGTCGAATGTGCCGTGGCCTGTACCGTGATCCTCAACGATAGTAATGTTCTTTTGCCCGATGTTGTTGTCGTAGGGCGCTACATAAGTGACTCCCGCTGGTCCCCCGGTCATTGGGTCGTCAGGGGAGTCAGCCACGGCTATCAGGCAAAAGTGATGCCCAAGCCCGATGCCTGGGTCGACGTCCCAGGTCCATGTATAAGTATCAGTAGCTCCGGGACCCAGTGCGGCGAAAGGATGGGTGGGTAAGATTTGAGTAAAGTCGCCGGGCCACGATGTAGCCGTGGAGGTGTCACCCCAGTAGACCTTCAGCGAACCGTTAGCAATTGGCGTGGTGCCGCGGTTATGGACTGCCACGTGTACCAGATTGGGCATTCCGCTGACTACGTCATGATGGTCGGTGTCGGCGGGGTCCTGTGTAACCCAGATATCGGTGGAGTTGTAGTCATGTGAGTTATGTCCCACGTCGGCGGGGCCGTCAGACACAAACAGGTCACCACTTCCGGTCACTCTATAGCAGTAATTATAGACATTGTTGGCGTTCAACCCGGTGTGAACCATTTGCGGCGTGTTGTAGCCATCGATACGCGTTATGTCATTGTCCCAGGCGTACTGCCAGCCCTCACCAAAGGATATCTCACCATCAGAATTGCTGTCGGCCGAAGCGGCACCGAAGGCTTCCACGTAGCCCCAGATGGTCTCGCTGCCCGAGTCTCCCGGATTTGGGTCACCGGGCGAATCGACATCACCGTACGAACTGGTATCGGTGGAGGCAGAAGTAAAGATGCAACGATTGGTTTCACCGTCACCCGTTAGGTCGTCTTCAGCAGCGACGTAGCTGCCATCGGCATATTTTCCAATAAGACTGCCGCTGTGACAAGCCTCGATGACTGTGGTTAGCTCGTCGCAGGTGATGCCATCCAGCCAGGTGTCCAAATCAGCGGCCGAAATGTACCCTCCGCCGGCGCTACCGGGTACACAGCTCAGGCTGTCGATACCACCATGGGAACTGTAGAAGAACAAGACCTTGTCGGTTTCATCTGCAGAAGCTGCCACCTGATTGATAGCCCATTGTACATTGGCAATGCTTGTAGGCTGGTCGACACCGGTATGCGTCGTATGCGGACTTACAAAGAAGATGTGGTCATCAAGAAGGCCGAGGCCGATTAAGACAGCGTATATACCGTCGGTATCCACGTAGAAGGTGTCTGAAGGGTCGTTGTAGCCACAGACAATCACAGCCCAAGCGTCGCATGGGTCGTGCGATTTGATTTGGCGACTTATCCCCCCGAGGAGCTCCTCTAGTTTTTGACTTTTAGAACTAACTGGAGGTGCTTTATCGAAAATAATCGTCTTAGGGTCGTTACGTTCGTCGACATTATCGAATACTGCTTTTCCATCAATTTGTGGCCACCATTCAGTTTGAATAACTTGTAGCTCACCTGTCTTAGCGTCGAGGAGAGCAATCTGCACGGGATGAGCAAAGTGTGCGCCTGGTTGCTCATCAATGAAAAACAACCAACACGCATTTTTACATACCATCACAGACGGTTTTTGACCCTCCGGCACAAATGCCGGCTGGACACGCGTGCCCTTTGGCAGAAGCTCTTCATATTGATTAACGCGCAATCCCTTGCTTTGGTCAGCTTGCTCCCAGATCTTGTCGACCACAGTAGAAATAACCTTCGTGGCCGCATCTTCTTTGCTAATCTGCGGGCCAGCCTCCCGCGGTTGGCACCCCGCGAAAGCGGTAAACGACATAGTGATTAGTGTGGTGAACAAAATGAGACATACCAACCTGCGTGAAATTTGTCTTACACTTGTCATAGTTTCCTCCTCTTTTTTTGAATTTTGTCTGACGATTTACAGCTATGCGCCAATGCAAAGCCGTTTTACACCTCAGCTATTTTTATCACAAAGCACCTAAAGAAAGTCTAAAGATTTAGGGAAAAATCTAAAGATTTCCTAAAGATTTTGGAGAATAATGATTAAGGGATATCTTTTTAGATACCCCTGGCTTTACTTACTGTGCGGTAAAGCTTCTACGCTTCGGAGCTGGAGAGACTTAATAAAAGCTTCCTTAAATGCTGCTTCTTTTCGCTTGTTTTGTTACTACGGGATGGGTTTCATAGGGTATTCAGAAAGATATACCGCTTTGTCACCCTGGACAATACAGATGGCGCAAGGGCATCCAAAAACTATTGCCGAGCCGTATGTCTTTTCACCTGACATCGTAAATGTGCCTGCCGTTGTGTCGAAAGTGCCGCCGCGGATGGCTTTCATGATGGCATCGGTATCTTCCACGGTGCCTGCTTTCTGCATGGCTTGAGAAAGGATCAATAGGTGAGACGGCAGCCAGCCTATCCAATCGGTGTATGTATATGGTTTACCCTGTTTATCGGATAGGGTTTTCATAACTTGCTGGCATATGGAGACATATTTAGGATTCACCCTGGTTTCCTTGAAGTCCCAGATGCCGAAATACCCTCCTATTAATCCTTGGACTGCGTCATAGCCACAGGACTCGATGTATATGCTTGTGTCAGCGAGTCCGCCTGCCTGGGCAACCGGCCACTTGTAACCCGCATCCCAGCGTTGTTTCACAAACTGCAAGGTTGAATCGATACCCGTGTCCATGTAAATAAAGTCGCAACCTTCTTGTGCAAACCTGTTTATATACGGTGTAAAGTCTTTCGTCCCGGCTGCGAAAATCTCCCACTGATATCTCATACCCGCCGGATCAAAAAATTGCCTGTTTATCTGCTCTATCTCGGATTGCGTGAGGCCGGAGGTCGGCTCCAAAAGGCCAAATTTCGCTCCGGGGAATTTCTTGTGAGCGGCCAGCACCTGGTTCACCCATTCTTCTTTGGCTGGCGTGCCGAAAACATTATAAGGCTGGGTCCTGGCGTCATATATAATGCCGCCGCCGTTCCTGGTCACAAAAATGACTTTAGCAGGATTTGTAATGGCCGATATGGCGGCATAGCTCCAACTCCAGTGCCCGGCTAGGAACTTGCAGCCATCGCCGTATACCAATTGCTTGGCAGCGGCAGTGCCGCCTTCGGGTGAATCATAATCATCTACCGCGAATAGCTTGAAGTTATAGGTCTTACCAGCTACTTCAAATCCTTCCTCATTGAACAAATCGATCCACGTCAGATACGGGTCCATGTTGGCCCGGCCCCAGGGGATAGCCGGATTGCTCAGAGGCGTTGGCAATCCCACCTTTATAGTAATAGGCCCGGTGGGCTGAGGTAGTGACGGCTTCTGTGCACAAGCCATGGCGGACATACCCAGCACGATAAAGGCAGCCATTAAAATTGCTGAAACTTCGCGCCATTTTTTCATCGACTTTTAGATTTTACCCCCATGTCGTTGACAGAGCTAAAATTTCAAATTTGGAAATACTATACTAAATAGACGGGTTAAAGTAAAAAAATACAACTGGCTTCACGATTGAACACTTCGTACGATTGTAACCGCAGATACACCAAATGAGCGATTGTTAAATTCCGAGAGGAGCGACCAATCGCTCAATTAATTCTCCTTTATTATGGTTATTTTTATTTAATTTACAGGCTGACGATGTCGCTACTCAGCATGGACTGGATGGACTTCATCATATTTGTCGGTTTGCCGACTGCCAGCTTATCCGCCAGCTCAAAGTGTTCAAGGCAGGTGGTGCAGGCCAGAAGCTCCACGCCCTGTTCTTCAAGCTGTTTCAAACGGTGCAAAACCGGGGAACCTTCACAGGCCAGACGCACTCCCGTATTCCAGAATATCATACTGTTCGGCTTGTCTTCACTTTCACCGAGCAATCGCAGGAAATTAGCCATGAGCATGGAGCCCAGTTGCTCATCACCCCTACCCAGTCCTTCTGATTGGATAAGAAATACCTTATGTGTCACATCTAACCTCCATATTATATTTTAGCGTGTTATCTTTCAGAGCAAAACCCCTTCGCCGGAAGGGCGGCACCAAGGGCGCCGCCCTTCTGCGGCTCAGATTGGATAGCCAGAAACATCAGCGGCGTATTATCTCCAAAAAGGCTTCAACTCTGGTTCTGAGCTGGCCGGTGTCCCCGTCACTATAGTCAGTTTCAATACGCAATAAGGGAATACCTTCCTCAGCCAGTCGTTTTTCCACCTGGACTGCTTCATTGGCATATGTATGACAGAACTGAAGATTGTAGTGTATCACACCGTCGGCCTGGTATTCTTTCGCCAGCTTCACAATGTCGTCGAGACGCTCTTCATTAGGAGTAAAACAGGCACAGTGTATTTCCAGGTATCGTTCGGCTATCGATTTTAACGCCTCCTCCACAGTTTTCGGTTTCTCATTTTGAATTAAGTCGGAGAAGAAGCGGGTACCCGTACATGATTCCTCACAAACCACAACAGCCCCGGCACTTTCCACGATATGATGTAGCTTCCAATTAGGTATAGCCATGGGACTGCCCGAGATGAGAATACGGGGTGCCTTTGCCGGAGCTACGCCTTTCCCCGAGTCGACCCGCTTTTCCAGCTCATCGCAAAGGGCGTTTACCTGAGTAATGCAGCGAGTCACATCGTCATAGAAAGATACCTGCGTTACCAGCAAAGCATCTTTGCCGCTTATGGGAACAGGTCTGGCCTTGCGCAGGTTGTAGAGACGCTGAAGTGCGCGGCGCCGTTCATTAACCGACTTAATCGCCTCGGTAAGTTTGTTCAAAGTTATCTTGTTTCCCGTCAGCTTTTCGATAACATCCTTAAAGGCGGTTACTTCCCCCAGCCAGAGGTCGCGGCTCAATTTGGTTTTTTTATTGGGCACCTCCATGACATAGACCGGTTGGTACTCGTTGAGAATCTCGAACATTTTCTTTTTACCGTCGCAGGTGGTCTCGCCGATGATAAGATGGCTCGCCTGCACGTAAGGGCAGATACGTCCCAGCTTGAAGCCGAACGATGATTTTATTAGGGCGCAGGTATTGCTAGGCAAGATTTCTTCAGCCAGCGGCACGGAAAATTGTGTTCCGGCACAGAGCCCCACCGGAATAGCATCGGCAGCCCAGACAAGCTCTTCGGGAACGAATACGCAGTACGTAGCCACTACCTTGCCGCCGTTCTTGGCATGCTGCCTAAGTTCTCCTACTCTTATGCCGTGTATATCGCCGACAACGAAGTCGAAAAACCCCATACCCTCCGGGCGATTTTTCTGCGAGAGATAGACATCCTGGAAGATGGGACCTAAGGCATTGAGAAGCGCATCATGCGGTTTCAGGTCTATACCTAATTCCGCCCACATTTCTTTATTATCAGTTGTCAATTTCTATACTCCTTGTTTATTTTAATAAATAAAAAAGCGATGGCTTAGAAACTCCGCACCATCGCTTCAGGAGGCATTTACCTCGAATGCACTAAACAGCCATAAGCCTCCTGATATTACGGAAACGGAGGTTCTGCGAGCAAATGACCGATGCAAAACTTGCATCGAGCCACTTGTTTCAAACTCAGGTGAATCGAATGCGTAAGGTATCAGTCATTGCTCTCACCTCCTTTCTTTACTTGGCTCAGCCGCTTCTTCAGGTAATCAACTGTCTTTATCGGCGTGGGGTCAGTCTCATTGAGCATAGCCAGATAATAGCTGACCCAGTCTCCCAGGTAAATCAAGCCCATCATCTGGTTAAGTTCACCTTTGACTCTGCTATCGATAATCTCGTGGCCGATGCCGCTCTGTTTCAGTAGTTCGCTGGTAATTTCGTAGCGGATTAATATTCTTTGGTGAAGCGAAGGGCAACGGAGCAGTACTACATATATTTTTGAGGCCAGCTCCTGGGGAAACTGGTAGCCGACGACGGCGTTATGGTTGAGCTCGGAGAATGTCTCATAAAAAGCCCAGGCTTTGCCGTTCTCGTTGATCTGCGTCTTCCAGCGATGGGCCACCTGGGAGAGAACACCGGCGCCGTATATCACGACTATCTTGCCGTGCAGCTTGTTGGCAAGCTGTTTTGCCCGGTTCGAGCTGGCGGCCACGGTCTCCTTAAACTCTGCCAACAGCATGTCCAGGTCTTGAATCATGGCTTCGACGTCGCCTGTTTCATCTCTTATGAAGTTCAATTTTTGCAGGAAAGCTATCAGAGGCATAAAGCTGTAGCCCAGAGCCGCCCGAGGCAGGGAAACGTAATCTATAATAAACGTCGGTACTCCGGCATGGTCAGCCAGCTTCCTTATTTCGCCGCCCGTGGTTATAGCCAGCTTCTTACAATTCTTCTTTAAAGCCTGGGAAAAGGCAGATAATGTTTCCTCGGTATTTCCAGAGTAGCTCGAGGCGATGACCAGCGTACTGTCGTCAACAAAGGCAGGCAGGTTGTAATCGCGGTTGACGAAGATAATCGGTTTCTTTTTCGATGAAAACAGGCTGCGTACTAAATCGCCGCCTATAGCTGAACCGCCCATGCCTAAAATGACCACTTTATCAATATCGGCGTAATCTCCGGACAACTGGAATTCTTTAGCTTTATCCCAGGCGGTGCGGCACTGCTGGGGCAACCTGTGAAGATGCCCGCGCATGTTTTCCGGGTCAAGCCGCTTATATATTTGGATGTCGTCTAAATTGACCATATCTTAAAGACCTAACAATTTCCTGCCGCCCTCAAGTATTTTCTGCACCTGCTTCACAGTATCGCTTTCGGCGTAGATGCGGATAAGCGGCTCGGTGCCGGAGAAGCGGATAAGCAGCCAGGAATCATCTGACAAAATATAGCGGAAGCCGTCCGTAGTGTCCACTCTGGCTACCTCCGTGCCGGCTATAGACTTGATGGAGCTCTTCGCCAGTTTATCGGTATATTTTTGGTGTTCGTCCAGGGCGATATGAACGTCAATGCGGTCGTAGTAGTGAGGTCCGACCTTGCTGAACAGGTAATCCAACAGTTGCGACGGCGTTTTGCCCGTTTTTATCATGAAATCGAGGAAGTATAGGCCGGCAAGTATGCCATCACGCTCAGGGACGTGGCCCCGGAAGCCGTAGCCGCCGCTCTCCTCGCCGCCGATGAGGGCGTCCTTCTCTACCATCAGCGGCGCTACATATTTGAAGCCCACCGGTGTCTCATAAACCGGAACGTTGAAAAGCTTTCCCAGCCGGTCAATCATCATGGTATCGCTCAGGGTCTTGATTACGGCACCCCGCTCACCGCGGACTTCGAGGAAGTAAAGTACAAGCAGGGCGAAAACCTGCAGCTGGTTGATGAAGTTTCCCTTTTCATCAACGATGCCAATCCGGTCGGCATCGCCATCGTTGGCTATACCCACATCTGCCTTCCGTTCCTTAATAAAGCGGGAAAGCTTGGACAGGTTTTTGGCGATAGGCTCGGGGTTGATTCCGGGGAATGACGGATTGCGCTCGCCATTAATCGGTATAACTTCAATTTTGCCGCCTTTAAGTAGCTCCGTGAAATAGCCGATGCCGGCCCCATACATAGAATCCACGATAACCTTCAGTTTGTTCTGGCGGAGGCTTTTGATATCTATGAGCTTTTCCAATTGCTTAAAATACACCGGGTCCGGGTCTAAGTATGTAATAAGCCCGCTGTTCAGGCCGTCAGCCAGGGGAATTCGTTTCACCTTTCCTGTGGACAGGGCTTCGTTGGCATTACTTTCTATTTCTGCAGCGACCTCGGATGGAGCGCTGGCTCCAAGGTCATCCTTAAATTTGAAGCCATTCCAGCGTGCCGGGTTATGGCTGGCGGTGATGATTATGCCACCGGCTGACTTGGTAGCGGTGACGGTGTAGCTTATCACCGGCGTTGGCGCTGCTTTGGAGCACAGGTTTACTTTAATTTTATTGCCGGCAAGTACCTCGGCGGCGGCAGCGGCGAAGTCTTCAGAAGCGAAACGGGTATCATAGCCGATAACCACACCGCGTCCAGCCAGCTTAGCCCGGTTTAAATAGTTAGCTACTCCCTGGGCGCAAGCGCGGAGGTTGAGGAATGTGAAGTCCTCGGCGATAACCGCTCGCCAGCCGTCGGTACCGAACTTGATAACCTTGTCCATCTGATTTACAGTCCGGCCTCAGCCCGGAGTATTTTAGCCTTGTCGGTCTTCTCCCAGGGCAAATCGAGGTCGTCTCTGCCGAAATGCCCGTAAGCGGCTGTTTGACGGTAAATGGGCCGTCGAAGGTCGAGATATCTGATGATGGCTTCAGGGCGGAGGTCAAAGTGCTTCTTAATCAGGTCGGTGATGGTTTTGTCAGGCACCTTTCCTGTGCCGAAGGTCTCGCAGGAGACGGATAGCGGGTGGGCGACGCCGATGACATAGGAAACCTGCACTTCGATGCGGTCAGCCAGTCCGGCAGCCACTATGTTCTTGGCAATATACCGTGTCATGTAGCTGGCGGAGCGGTCGACCTTGGTCGGGTCTTTGCCTGAGAAGGCTCCACCGCCATGACGGGCATAACCGCCGTAGGTATCGACTAATATCTTGCGGCCGGTGAAGCCTGTATCCGATACCGGGCCGCCGATGATGAACTGTCCAGCGCCGTTTATATAGTAGGTTGTTTTATCATCCAGAAACTTTGATGGGATGACGGCCTTTATAACCTTTTCTTTTATATCTCGCTCCATTTGGTCGCGGCTGATGCCGGGGTCATGATGGGCGCCGATGACCACAGAGTCTATTCGCTTAGGCAGACCGTGGCTGTACTCTACGGTTACCTGAGATTTGCCATCGGGTCGAAGGTAGGGTATGGTCATTTCCTTCCTGGCCTTAGCCAGCTGGCGGCACAGCTTGTGTGCCAGCGAGATGGGCAGCGGCATCAGCTCCGGTGTCTCGTTACAGGCGAAACCGAACATCATCCCCTGGTCGCCGGCACCGGTCTTATCCAGCTCGTCGACTTTCTTCTCGTCTCTGGCTTCCTTCGATTTGGTTACGCCTACGGAGATATCGGTCGACTGCTTCTTAATGGATACCAGTGTGCCCAGGCTCTCATAATCGAAGCCGTACTCTGGTTTGATGTAACCGGCGTCTTTAACTACCTGACGCACGATGTCGGGTATTTCTATGTAGCACTTGGTGGTAATTTCACCCAAAACAATCACCAGGCCCACGGTCACGGCGACCTCGCAGGCAACCCTGGCGACGGGGTCTTTCTCTATGATGGCATCAAGGACAGCATCGGAAACCTGGTCACAGAGCTTATCCGGATGCCCCTCGGTGACCGATTCCGAGGCGAAAAAATAAGAAGCCGTCTCATTAAAGCTGTTCGACATTTTTTTCTCCTTGTGATAGTGTTCAGTGTTATCTCCCTGTTTATCAGTGACCTCTTAAGGTCGCCTATCGCCACATACATGTAGCCTCGACCTTTTAAGGTCGAGCGCTGCGAGGCTAAAGCCTCGCAGCTACATCTATGTTCCTTCCTCCCAGCTTTCCAGGTATTTCTTTTGCTCCTTGGTTAAAGAATCGATGGCTATATTCATGGCTTTGAGCTTTAGCCGACCTATCTCGTTATCGATTTCCTCAGGCACGGGATAGACCTCAGGCTGCAGTTTTCCCTTGTGCTTAACCAGATGTTCGAGGCACAATGCCTGGTTGGCGAAGCTCATGTCCATGACGCTGGCGGGATGCCCTTCAGCCGCCGCCAGGTTTATCAGCCTGCCTTCACCCAGTAGATAGAGCCGCCGCCTGTCGGCCAGAGTATATTCATCAACAAAGGGGCGCATCTGCCTTTTCGACTTCGCCAGTTTTTCCAGGGCCGGTATATTTATCTCGACATTGAAGTGTCCGCTGTTGGCCAGTATAGCTCCGTCCTTCATCTGGGAGAAGTGAGCTTTGTTGATAACGTTGATATCTCCGGTGGTGGTGATAAATATATCCCCTATCCTGGCAGCTTCGATTAGCGGCATGACCTGGTAGCCGTCCATGGCAGCTTCAAGGGCGGAGATAGGATTGACCTCGGTTACGATTATCCAGGCGCCCATCCCCTGTGCTCGCCGGGCTATACCCCTGCCACACCAGCCGTAGCCGCAGACAACAACCTTTTTCCCCGCCCACAGAACATTGGTGGCTCGAGTGATGCCGTCGATGGTGCTCTGCCCCGTGCCGTAGCGGTTATCGAAGAAATGTTTGGTTTTGGCATCGTTCACGGCGATGATGGGATATTTCAATTTGCCCTGCTCGGCCATATTTCTCAATCTTATAACGCCGGTGGTGGTCTCCTCAGTGCCGCCGATTATATTAGCCAGAAGCTTAGTTTTCTCCCGGTGGGCGGTGCTGACCAGGTCGGCGCCGTCATCCACGGTTAGATGCGGTTTATTGTCTAAGGCAGAAATTATATGCTTATAATAGGTCTGGTTATCTTCACCTTTAATGGCGAAGGTGGGCAGGCCATACTCGACAAGGGCTGCCGCCACATCGTCTTGAGTGCTCAGTGGATTTGAGGCGCACAATACCAGCTCGGCGCCGCCATCCTTCAGGGCTAAAGCCAGGTTGGCTGTCTCTGTGGTGACATGGAGACAGGCGGAGATTCGTACCTTTTTAAAAGGCTTTTCTTTGGCGAACCTTTGCCTGATTATCTTGATTACCGGCATTTCCCGGCTGGCCCATTCGATGCGCAGTCTCCCCTGCTCGGCTAACGACTTGTCTTTGATATGATAATTCACTATTTGATCCTTTCCCCCTCCCTCTACCTCCCTCCCGCCAGGGGAGGGAGAAATATTTTCCCTCTCCCTTGAAGGGAGAGGGTTGGGGTGAGGGTGATATGTTTATCCTGATTCTTAGGGCGCTAGAACATCCTCTCTGCAACTATATTTATCAAATTACTCATGGACTACCCCTTATTATAATTTATCTAAAATCTGTCTGCATGAAAGAGCACTGGAACACAACATCCGGCTATCATATGAACTGCTCTGCCACATAGTCAGGTATATCCAGCGAGCCCATAATAATTGGTTTCTGATGGCAATCGCTGCCGCCGGTCAAGAACAGGTCATGACTTTTAGTGAACTGGATGTAGTGCGCAGTGGTCCTGGCATCGTTTCTCGAATGCCAGCACTCGATACCATCGATGTATTCCAGCATATATTCTTCGATAATCTTTGTCTGCGCCTCTAAATCAGATGTTACGCTGTCTAGGGATGTCCCGTGTGAGTCGCTGGGATGCGCCAGTACCAGTATGCCGCCGGCATTCCTGATTAACGTCGATGCCTCAGCCAGCGAAAGCGGAAACTTGGGGACATCCAACCTGACAAGATATCTATCGAAGGCCTCCTGAAGACTGCTGACAATCCCTTTTTCCACCAGATACTTGGCTATGTGTGGGCGCCCGAAGGCGCCATCGACGCTGTCCTGTATCTTCTTGATGTCTGCCTTATCGAATCTGTCAATATGCTCCTTATCGAATTCAATATTAAGCTTCTCCAGAATTTCACGAGCTCTTATTTCTCGGCGCTGTCTTATCAATTTAAGTTTACTCTTCAGTTCCGGATTGCCGATATCAAACTGGTATCCCAGGAAGTCCAGAGAAACCGATTTGCCGGGTTCCGGGGGATATTGGAATGTAATATTCAATTCTACCCCGGTAATATAATTTATACCATATTTCTTAGCCAGAGACAGGGCTTTTTTCTGGCAGTCTATGGAATCGTGGTCGGTTATCGATATTAAATCGATATTTCTCTTCCTGGCTTCTCGGAGGACCTCGTCTACATGCAGATTACCATCCGAACATGTTCTGGTATGTATATGTAAGTCTATTTTCATCTATTTCTTTTGCACGTTGGTGATGTACCAGTCCTCAGGCAGGTCGTTACGGGTATCTACAATGAAGTGGATAATATGAAGGTCAGGATACGAGCCCTTTAAGTCATCCAAATTCACTTCTTCGAACTTCTTTTTATTGCTTAAGTAGGCTTCTTCGGTTAGCGCGTTTGATACATAATCTTCCTTGGTGCGCTTTAGTATCCGCGCGATGGACACTTCCTGCGGGCAGTCTGTCTGCATGATGATGAAGGTCAGGTTGTGTTTGGCGGCTATGGCAGCGGCACGTCTCCTTAATGACTGCGTGACGAAAGTGGCATCGAGAATCACGCCCTCGCCCTTGCTTAGAATCTCCTCTGCTCGGTTGAACATCTCATCATAGACCAGTGTCCGCTTACCCATATTAGAGGCCACTTTTTCGTCCCATATTTCCTCGTATTTCATAACCTCGAGCCTAATCAGGTCGGTTCGAAGGAGCGGATAACCCTTAATCCTGGATACTTCCTCAGTCGTCTCGGTTTTCCAGGTACCGGGCAGGCCGCAAACGATAAGCAAAAAAGCGGTCCCCAGCTCGTTTTCTACAAATTTAGCAAACGGCTGTCTCAATCTATTGTCTCCTTCTATCCCCTACTATACAGACCAGCCCAGCGTTCGCCTGATGCCATTTAGCCCACTCCATCCCTAATATATCATATATACGATTCGGCAAGCTCGAAATACCTCCTGGCAGCAGCCAGAGCGCTGGTCTTTTCCTCCTCCGGGATATGGGGGTCATCCAGCATGAAGCTGGCTACCTTGCCGCGGACATAAGCTCTATAGCACTTGTAGAAGTTTAGCAGTTGGGGCAGCTCTTTATCCCGGCTCAGACGGACATAGGCATTAACGAAAGCCTGGGAGAGGTCGGCTCGCTGGAAGCGGTCTAAATCCATGGCCAGGAAGGCGACTTCGGAGGCGACATCGCCGTATCTGAACCTGTCATTGAACTCGATGCAGTCGTAGATATAGATTCCATTACTGATACAAACGTGGGCGGCATGAAGGTCACCGTGGCAATCTCTTATCCTGCCGTCCTTAACCCGTTTATCAAACAGGGACTTATTCGACTCAGTGAAGTTATCTGTGTAAACCTTGATTCGGTGATATTTCTGGGCAGTGATGGAAACACCGATATACTTCTCGGTCTGGGCAAAGTTCTCATCTGTGTTTATGGTGATGGCCTCCAGTTTGCCGTAGGCGCTGATATCCGGGCTGGTCCTGGCTTTGTCATGAAATGCCGCCAGCTTCTCAGCTATCCTTACCACCATGTCCTCGGTCACCAGGTCCTGAGGCAAAAGCTTGTCCATCATCCTGTCTGCGGGGAGCTGTTTCATTTTCACAGCGTATTCGATTATTTCCCCTTTGCCGCCAAGGTTTATTTGACCCTGTCGGCTGACTATGGGTACCACTTCTAAATAAGCGTCCGGGCAGAGTCGCTTGTTTAACTCTATTTCCTGACGGCAGAAAAAGAGGCGCTTCTCCAGCGTGGTGTAGTCTAGATAGCCTAAATCAACCGGCTTTTTGACTTTGTAGACATAGTCGCCGGTGAGAAAGAGGAAGGACATCTGGGTCTGCGCCAGCTCAACCTTTTGGGGATGATGGGGATAGGTTTCAGGTTTAAGTAATGCTTGAACTAAAGCCGGTTGTTTGGCCACTTTTCTATCTTAAATCGTCAATAAATTTCCAGATACATAGGGTGGCCTACTGATGATGTTGTAGACCACCCTCAACTATCAGACGGGAATAATCATTTCCCGTATTTATTCCAGTTACCCGAGTCTCAAATACATAGCCAGTGGAACGCAATCACCTCATGGGATGACATGAAGGACCTGTGTTTTGACGTCTGTGCCGTAGGCATTTGTGGCTTTTAGTATATATGTATGTGTCCCCAGTGTCGGTGAGAGGGTTCTGCTGCCACTGTGAGGCTCTGTTATGCCGTTTATGGTCACACTGGTGGCATTGCGTACTTCCCAGCGCGCTGTAGCTGAATAAGGTCCAGGTCCGGGTGGTACGTGGATAGTATTCGGGGTGATATCGAAGGCCACTATATTGGGCGGTAGTGTTGACGGTGTTGTAGTCGGAGTCGTTGGTGGGGCTGATGTCGCTGAAGTCACTGTGATGGTTACAGACTGTGGGACGCTTCCGGCGCTATTGCTGGCAGTCAACGTGTAGGTCGTGTTGGAACTTGGCGAGACTGAAATTGTGCCCGCCGCCGCTAATCCGCTGCCGACGCCCTGG
>Ga0154670_1007_pt1 | contig 14175 bp, 14 predicted proteins | sample Rifle2008BG13ft_FD_116099 | JGI IMG/M metagenome (GOLD analysis project Ga0154670, IMG submission 116099) | Chloroflexi bacterium RBG_13_50_10
TAAGCGAACCCAACGGCGTAGAAACCGTGTGGACAGCTACAGCGGATGACACCGGCTCATTTAGCACTACCTACCAGTTAGTAGCCGGCATGCAGGACACCTATATACTCACCGCCACAGATGGCACAAACTCCACCCAGGCTTCGTTTACGGACGCCTGGACTTATTATGGTGCCTTTGGGCAGCCGATTTGGACTGTAGATGACCCGTCAGCCACAATATACTGGATATCCAACCAGCCAGGAGCCACCAACACCACCACGCTACAGCAGGATGTCACAAACGAGAGAGTCGCGCCGCTAGCGCTAAATGGACGGGTACAGCCGATCCCGCTCTTGTTCCAACTGCGAGACGGAGGCACCAACCTCACCTCACAGTTCACAGTGTATCAAGTCGCCCCCCCATCCGGCACCTGGCTTACTATCGGCGCGGGGAACACGGGAACGATAGCAGGGACTGTCACCGCCGGCGCAGGCACAACTTATGAAGGCCTGGTAGACGTTAGGACTGGCATTTCGGCCCAAAATAAAATTCCCATTTTCGGGTGGCTTCCCACTATTCTGCCATACCACCTTGGCACGACGGCAGATGTGTTCGGTGTCGACAGTACAGACCCCACCATCACTGCCTTACGCACCCCTTTTGCCAACGCCAACGGCTGGAATAACACCGATGTCACGGTTAGCTTCACCGCCACCGATGGATTGTCGGGGGTCGCCAGTGTAACTCCAGATATCACGCTTTCCTCGGAAGGCGCCGGCCAGTCGGCTTCCGGTACGGCAGTCGACAATGCCGGTAACTCCGCTACAGCTACCATCACCGACATCAATATAGATAAGACGGCACCGGGATTGGTGAAAGACATGAGTCGCACTGGGACGGACCAAGTCACGGTCACTTTGACCGGCGGCGATGCTATGTCAGGCGTGGACAATATTCAATACAGCACCGATGGCGGAGCTACCTGGAATCAGGCCAATGGCACTATAGTTAATGGTACAGGGCCAAATTCCATGGCAACTAGCTTCGTCCTGACTGGCGTGGGCGACTATAACCTTGGGCACCTGGTCTTCGACGTAGCTGGAAACCAGTACGTGCTGGCAGACCAAACCATCACTCTTGAGGGGGCTACGACCGGCGGAACAGCCACATTAACGCCCGTGCTAATGATTACAGTGAATATGATGGGCACGACCGCCGAGTATCCGGTGACCCCCGATGGCAGGTTGCTGGTTGACGCACAGACAACCAGCCCTGATGGCAAGGCCACACTGGAGATACCCGCCGGCACACTGGTGCTCAACAACGACCTAACGCCCACATACCTGAACGAAGACGACGATATCATGGTGAAAGAAGCTGGCACACCAGCGGCACCTCCGGGCTACCAGATGATTGCCGCTTACGAGGCATCCCCATCAGGCGTTACCTTCTCTCCGGATGCCAGTCTTGTAATAACCTATGACCCGGATAAATTGCCCGAGGGTAGCTCGGCTGTAATCGCCTACTACGACGAAGCAGCAAATAAATGGGAGCCACTGGAAACCGCCGGCTACGTTGCCGCTGCGGGAATTGAAATACCTGACACCGTAGTCAGCCACGTGGGTCACTTCACTTACTTCGCCGTACTGGCCAAACTGCCAGCAGGCGAGTAAGCATACCTTAAGGCCTAAGCCTTAGACACATCCCCCTTCCCCAACCGGGAAGGGGGATTTTCTTTTGACCTGCACCGGGCAAGACTAAAGCCTCGCACTACATTTTCCAATCAATGGCACATATAGCGCTGAATTGACATCGAGTTATTGGTGGTGATGAAAAGTATGTTAGCAAAATGTTAGCAAACGGGAGGGGGATTTGAATGGTGGAGCTGATGGGATTCGAACCCACTACCTTTTGACTGCCAGTCAAACGCTCTCCCAATTGAGCTACAGCCCCACGCCAAAGAGTCTAGCAAAAAGCCCGATGAAACTCAAACGGCCTTAATGTTTCAGAGGCCGACCCCAGGCATCCTTGCGCCACTCACTGGCGATAAGGATGAAGTCACTGAGCCACCAGATGCCGTAGCCTCCCAGAAGAAGGAGCTTAACGATCGCCGAGCGTGTCCTGCCGATATAAAAGCGGTCGGCACCGAAGAATCCGAGAAAAAGGGATAAGAGGAGAGCTACTCGCCAGCTTCTTGGCTCAGGCATGGGTTTGGACGTGTATACAGATTTAGATTTAGATTTTTTAGCCATAGACCTCCTAAATTCCTAACTCCATATTTCGTATTTATGAAGGGCAAACACTAACTAACATAGGCGGCAAAATTGGCCTTAAGAAAATCTCTGATCGGCTCCTGTATCTCAGGATTATCCCAATCGTATTCATGACCGGGTGCAGTTACACAATGCGCAAACGCCACCGGTTTGCCTCTAAGACGATACCACATCCATTTGAAAGGAGCTGCCATGAGGATTCTAACCCCAACCCACATATTCCCTTGTACGAGTACATCAGGCCTGACCCCGTTACCTTCTACCGCCAGTGTCCTTTCGGTAATTACTCGCCAGGATTTATACTGGAAAGGAAAGCCTAATTCAATGCTATACACCGGGTAATTCCCGCCTAGCTGTTGCATAACTGCACTACCAAAAGCAGCCCCCTGACTTACACCTACCAGGATGACTTTGACATTACTGACATGTGTTGTAATAAAGCGCAAACAGGCTGCCATTACAGCTGCTTTAGAGGCAAAGAAGCGAAATTGCTCTCTCAGGTCCCGCATCTGCTCCCGCCAGCCCCTGCCGCTGCGGAAATACTGCGTCAGAAACAAACTATGTCCCATTTCCCCTATGACAGCCTTGACTCCGTAAACTATACTCCTCTCCCACTCCAGACATTGGTCTAACCGGGCATGCCCCCAACCACCGGGATTATGAACAATGAGGAAGTCTTTATCTTTGACCTTGCCACAAATATCTAAAACGAGATCAGCGAATTCGATACCTGCCTCATCATTCCCGAAAAGTTGCTGAGCCAGGCTATAGGCTTCTTTCCGTAAAGTTAAGGCCGAACTAGTCATCTCCAGTTTCCTGTTGACATTTTCGGCCTTCATAGGAAACCCTAAGCAACGAAACCACTACCTACCCGCATCGATAAGGTAACACCTGGCACTCTTTTTACCCGTTGAATTGCCTCTCTGCTCGAAATAAACTGCATTGTCCCTCTGCCACACCCACAGATGATGCCCGCGATGAACCCAGGCCCCGATAGATTGTCTGGAAGGACAGACAAGAAAAACAGCTTCTGCCACTCTGCTCAACTCATCCAGAGCCCTATCGGCATGGTCAATTGTTGGCAGGTGTTCCAGCAAGTGGCTGGCAAAAACGGCTCCAAATGCTTTGCTGGAGAACGGAATTTGAGTGACATCGGCAATTACCCCACAAGGGTGACCTTCAAAGGCCCGTTGCTCAATGTCGAGACAAACATCGCCACCACCGTGCGCCGGCATATTAAACCGTCGGCGAATGCCCCTGTTACTCCACGGCCCGCCAGCTATCAGCAGTGGTTTGCCGAACTTCCGGGCACATGCAGCAGCAGCAGCATATCTTTTGTGTTTTTGCCAAGTCTCACCAGACCAGACGGCTAATTGCCAGCCCACCACACCGAGCGATATACCGGCCATGCAGAAAAAGAAGATATACACCTGGTAATTACATTCCCTTCTAGATTCCCAGAAATCTGAATAACGAAGTCAGCCCAAAATAGCCACAAAAAGCTATAAATGAGCTCTTAACTATATTGCCCAGCAAAGAGTAAAGGAAAAACTTCCACCTTGGGAAACGGAGCGACGCCATGGCAAAGGTCATCGGCATGTGAAAAGGATTTATTATGGCTGACATAAGGAAGACAGCCAACGAACCGTGCTTCTGTGCCAGGTTCATGGCTCTATCATAAAAGTTCCTATTAACCCTATAGGCTAGTTTCTGAGAGAGGTCCCTGCTGCCATAGCCAAGCATAAAAGTGAGTAACTGCCCCAGACTGGCACCCAACCCTGAGACTAAACCTACCAATATAGGTGCTCCTATCTGGTATTTAGCTGCCAGGATAGATGGCAATGTGAAGACTAACAGCCAATAGGGAACAGGTACGGCTAGCATGCTCAATAAACTCCCGCCGAGGAAAGCAATTACGAGCATGCCCAGAAGGCCATAGGTGGCCAAAGCCGCCATGCCCAACAGGTAATCTTTGTAGTAGATGGCGACAATACAAAGAACAACGGTGAACAATAAAGACAGGACACCGAATGTGATATCTCTTATGGATAACCGGGGCTTGGTTCCCTTTTTTGTGGTTACAGCATCCATTAGTTAGAAGTCTTCCGTCTACTTAGCTGCTTTGACCTTTTTCTTGGTGCTAAAGCTTAGCACATCACCACTGACGCCGACAACCACAGTTTCTCCGTCTTTTATTTCACCTTTCAATATTTGGCTGGACAGAGGGTTCTCTACATGGCGTTGTATTGCCCGGCGCAACGGACGTGCTCCAAAGGCCGGCTCATAACCCTCTTTGAGCAGCCAGGCTTTCGCCTCGTCATCCATCTCTAATTTAATATTCCTGTCAGCTAGCCGCATCTGCACCTCTGAAATCAACAGGTCAACAATCTTCTTCAGGTGCTCTTCAGTAAGCGGCTGGAAAATTATGGTATTGTCTATCCTGTTCAAGAACTCCGGCCGAAAGGCTTGCTTTAGCTCCTTTTCTATATCACTTTTCAGTTTCTGCTGCTCATCTTCCTCCTGGCTAGAGAAGCCGATAGCCTGGCGTTTGAACATCTCAGTGCCCAGGTTGCTGGTCATTATGACCACGGTATTTTTAAAGTCAACCGTCCTGCCATGGCCGTCAGTCAACCTGCCATCCTCCAGTATCTGGAGCAGAATTTTAAGAACGTCAGGATGTGCCTTCTCAACCTCGTCAAAAAGAATCACTCGAAACGGGCGCCTTCGTACTGCCTCGGTTAGCTGTCCTGCCTCCTCATAGCCTACGTATCCGGGCGGAGCACCGATAAGTCGAGACACTGTGTGCTTCTCCATAAACTCCGACATATCCAGCCGTATCATGGCATCTTCGTCATCGAAAAGGAATTGAGTCAGAGCCTTGGCCAGCTCCGTCTTACCAACACCTGTAGGACCCAAGAAAATGAAGCTACCTACAGGTCTCTTGGGGTCTTTAAGCCCGGCTCGCCCCCGCCGTATAGCCTCGGAGATGGCTGAAACAGCCTCTTCCTGATTCACGATCCTGTCATGCAGTCTCTCTTCCATATGAATTAACTTTTCAGCCTCACCTTCCAGCATCCGGGACACGGGGACACCCGTCCACTTGGAAACCAGCTCGGCTATAATCTCCTCATCCACAACGCTATCGATTTTTTTCTCCGTGCGCCACTCAGCTTCTTTCTTATCACGCTCCGGCTCCAGTTGCAACCGTTGTGACCTTAACTCAGCTACTTTTTGATAATCCCCCAACTGAGCGGCTGATTCTTCTTCATCTTGCAGATGCTTTATCTTGGCGTCTAGCTCTTTGATATCCGGAGGTTTGCTTTCCATGTCAATGCGCAGCTTGCTTGCTGCCTCATCGATGAGGTCAATTGCCTTATCCGGGAGAAACCTGTCCGATATATACCGCTGGCTCAGTTTGGCAGCAGCCACCAGAGCCGAGTCATCGATTTTTATCTTGTGATGAGCTTCATATCTAGGTCGCAAGGCACGCAGCATCTCTATCGTCGCTTCGACACTCGGCTCACTGATAAACAACGGCTGTAACCGCCGCTCCAGAGCCTTATCCTTCTCAATATGCTGCCGATACTCGTCCAGAGTGGTTGCTCCCACACACTGGAGTTCACCACGAGCCAATGCCGGCTTCAACATATTGCTGGCATCAATAGCCCCCTCAGCAGCCCCGGCACCAACTACAGTATGCAGCTCATCTATAAACAAGATAATCTCACCCTTGCCCTGGCGAACCTCATCCATAACCGCCTTCAGTCTTTCCTCAAATTCACCACGGAACTTGCTGCCGGCAACCAGTGCCCCCATATCCAGAGCAATTACTTTCTTGTTCTTAAGCGAATCAGGGACATCACCAGCCTCGATTTTCTGGGCTAGCCCTTCGGCAATAGCTGTCTTACCAACACCAGCCTCGCCAATAATGACCGGGTTGTTCTTGGTGCGCCGGGTTAATATCTGCATCACCCGCTTTATCTCCTCATCACGCCCAATCACCGGGTCAAGTTTTCCCTGGCGGGCTAACTCAGTCAGGTCACGTCCATACTTCTGCAGAGAGCGATACTTGCTCTCAGCGGTCGGACTGTCAACACGGTGGCCACCGCGAATATCCTGAAGAGCTCGATAAATCTTTTCCTGGTCTATGCCGAACCCCTTCAGAATTGTGGCTGCCTCCCCCTTACCTTCCGCGGCAATAGCAATTAGCAGATGCTCGGTGCTAATGAAATCATCCTTAAGCCGGTCAGCTTCACGAGCGGCATTATCCATGAGTCGAGCGATTCGAGGGGTGGCATAAATCTGAGCTGACTCATAGGCCGCTTTCGGAGCATGGTCGAGGCTATCTTCGACTCGCTTTCTTATCGCCTCCACATTTGCACCCAACTTCTCCAATATCTGCGAGGTCAACCCATCCCCTTGCTCCAGCAAAGCCAATAAGATGTGCTCCACATCCCACTGGACATGGTGATAGCGGCTGGCAATATTTTGCGAAGTAGCCAGTACCTCCCTGGCTTGTTCGGTGAATCTTTCTGGTCTCATCACTATCTATTACTTCCCTCCAAACTCTTCCTTAATAAGCTCGTCTCGGTAACCGGTAACATAGGAGCATTCAGGCCCCTGACATTTCTGTATCATGAGCCTGATTTTACTATCGAATTTCTGCTTTTTATCATCCAGAGCTTTTTGTTTATACCGTTTATACCAGGCACATTTAGTCGACCAATCCTTGTTCACCATGATGGTGACGAAATCATCAACCAGCTCACAGTGAATAGTGGTCGCCGTAATCTGCCATTTGGCAGGTTGCAATTTCGTCTTCTCTTTAGACATCATCAACCCCCCTCTTCAGTTTTCCCTTTGTTCCCGTTTCGGCTTGCTTAAGCTGGCCAATCTCAGATTCCATTTCTTGAATCCGGCGTTGCATTTCCGTCATTTTCTCCGCCATGCGTATTACTACCTCAACCGCAGCCAAATTAATTCCCAAATCGCCCATGAGTGCTTTAATATGACGCAGGCGCTCGACATCAGCTTCCGAGTAGTAACGGATGTTCCCTTTGGAACGATAGGGCTGCACCAGGCCGATTCTTTCATAATAACGCAAAGTGTGCGTCTCAATGCCCACTATTCGAGCCGCAACACTTATCACATATCTCGGTTCTGAACCCGTCGAATTCATTCTATCTTATCACCTCAATAATACAATGACAATATCTAACCGGGACGATACATTCGTAGCTGCTCGAAAAGCTGTTTCTCCTGCGGTGTCAATTTGGCCGGCAGCACCACACTCACCTTAGCAAACATGTCACCTCGCGCAGAATCGTTCAGATGCGGCATGCCCTGGCCTGATAATCGAAACACCTTCCCATTCTGAGTCTCCGGCGGTACTTTCAAAGCCACCTTTCCCTTAAGTGTTGGAACTCCTACCTCACCACCAAGCATGGTGGCTACCAGGGAAACGGGTACATCGACATAGAGGTCATCGCCTTTGCGCTCAAAGATTCGATGGGGCAGTATCTTCACTACCAGGTAGATGTCTCCTTTAGCTCCATCGTGGCTCTGGCTGCCCTGACCGGCAATCCGCACCCTTGAACCATCTCCAACGCCCGGTGGGATTTTGACTTCAAGCCGCTTAGGCCTCAACAACCTGCCTGAACCTCCACATGTAGAGCATCGCGCTCTCCCAGCCTTACCACTACCACCACATACCGAACAAGGTTCTTCAGCCTGAAGTTGAATAACACGCTTCGTCCCATGATAAGCCTCTTCCAGGGTTACCTCTACAGGATGCTCCAGACTCCTGGCCCGGGCAGGGCGGCGAGCAGTGGCCGGACCGCTGCCAAAGCCTTGAAAAGCTCCACCGAATATGCCCCCTAAATCTCCTAAGTCACCAAAATCAAAGGTGGTGTAGGCTCCACCTTTGCCGAAATCCCATTGAGCTCCTTGCCCGGCCTTGGCAAACTGGTCGGCATTTTGCCATTGGTCTCCATAGCTATCATATTTTTTTCGTTTCTCAGGGTCGGAAAGTACCTCATACGCCTCGTTTATCTCTTTAAACTTGGCTTCAGCCGCCTTGTCCCCGGGATTGACATCAGGATGGTATTTCCGGGCAAGCCGCCGATAAGCCTGCTTTATCTCCTTTTCAGGGGCACTACGACCAACACCTAAAATCGTATAATAATCTTTACCCGGCATAACTCTCACCCTCAGCTTTCAACTGTGCTATTATAAATAACTTATTAAACTTTGTCAAATATCTGCTCCATAAATATTAATAATAAATTTTAACTCTCCTGACAAATTTTTAACTATCTTATAATTCATGGGGCAGCCGGGACAAGGCAAATTACTGAGCTCCACTCGTTGATTGCCAGACTTGAAGAAATTGTTGAACGATCTGCGCTGTAGCCCCCCATATTACCCGCCCCTCATACTCATAGGAGTAACCGACAAAAACCTGATTGCCAAAGGTGTGACGTTCTTTCGTCCTGTTAGCTTTATGCAACAAAGCTGAGATGGGTACGCTGAAAATTTCATTTATCTCATAGGGATTTAAAGTGAACTGGTAAGGATAAGGGATACAGGCTATAAAGGGTGAGATATTGAAACCCGACGTAGTTGTAGGGGTATCATCCAGTTCTCCCAAAATCTCCACATCTTTTGCTTCCAGGCCAATCTCCTCCCGGCTCTCCCTCAGCGCTGTATCCGAAAGGTCAGCGTCAACCTCGCTACGCGCTCCGCCAGGAAATGATATCTGCCCTTTGTGATGCGGCACCTGGTCACTACGCTGGGTGAAAAGGATATGATATTCCCCGTCTTTGCAGAAAATCGGAATGAGCACTGCTGCCTCAGTCAGCCCTTTGCCGCTTAACCTCAACTTCTGCCGCAAAGCCAAAGCCTGTCTGAGCTTCTCTTTCATTTAAGAATCAATCATACATCAGCACCATCGGCAAAACAAATTCTACATCTCCAATGGGATAGCCCAATCTGAAACTTGCTAAAAAGCTGAGACGTCAGCTATACTGAAAAGTTGAGGTTTGTTTTAGCTATGCCCAGCAATCGAGACTATTACGAATTACTTGGAGTTCCAAGAAACGCCAGCGATGAGGATATTAAGAAGGCATTTCGCAGGTTAGCTTTCAAGTACCATCCTGACCATAACAAGGACTCGGTAGCTGAAGAGAAATTCAAGGAGATAAATGAGGCCTACGAAGTTCTCTCCGACGCCCAAAAACGTGCCTCCTATGACCGCTATGGCAACGTAGCTACCTCAGATTTGTTTGGTTTCGAAGACCTCGGCTTCGGCGGCTTGGGTGACATCTTCGACGCTTTCTTCGGTGCCACTACTACCAGGGCTCAACGTCGTTCCCCGCAAAAAGGAGCTGACCTGCGAGCTAACCTGACCCTTTCTTTCGAAGAAGCCGTCTTCGGCACGGAGAAGCAATTCGAGATCTCGCGCATCGAAAACTGCACTCTATGTCACGGCATCGGCAGCCAGCCGGGAACAAATCCTCAGAAATGTCCTAACTGTAATGGCAATGGTGAAGTACGCCGAATCCAACAAAGCCTTTTCGGGCGCTTTGTTCATGCTGCCACCTGTCCACACTGCAAAGGCGATGGCATAGTAATTAACAACCCCTGCCGTCAGTGCAAAGGTAGTGGCAAAGAAAGAGCCAAACGCAAACTCACGGTCACCGTTCCACCGGGAATAGACCAAAGCTACCAGCTGCGCCTCAGTAACGAAGGCGATGCCGGAAAATATAGTGGCCCCCCGGGCGATATCTACATCAACTTTTCCGTGAAACCACACAAGTTCTTCATCCGCAAAGACCTTGATATATTTTATGAACTGCCCATCAATTTCGCTCAAGCCGCCCTGGGAGATGATTTGGAAGTGCCGACCCTGGATGGTAAGGCACCATTAAAGATACCGCCAGGAACTCAAAACAGTAAGGTATTTCGCATAAAAGGCAAAGGCGTACCCCGACTTCACGGCAGAGGCAAGGGGGACCAACTTGTCATAATCCGGATAGTAACCCCACAATCTATGGATGCCAATCAGCGGCGACTTTTTGAAGAATTAGCCGAAACCCTGCCCACAGCCAAAATGCCTGAAGGCGACGACCACGAAATTATAGCTTAGATGGGGTAGGCATCCACCGGGAATCAGAGGATTGATTCAGGCTTCAGCCCGTTCTTGAACCGCCTAGATATCTCAGCCGGCGGCAGAGATTCGAACAACATGCTGTACACAAGATTTATAATCGGTGTTTCAAGGCTCAGCCCCTTCGCCAAACGGTGGGCAGCTATAGCCGTATCAACCCCTTCGGCAACATTTGGCATAGCGGTAATTATGTCATTCAAAGGCCGCCCTTTGCCCAGTTCATAACCCACATAATGATTACGACTCAAGCTACTGTTACCGGTAGCTATCAGGTCGCCCAGGCCAGCTAGTCCATAAAATGTGCTTGGCTTAGCTCCCAGGGACATCCCCAGTGAAATAACCTCATTCCAGCCTAGAGTGATAAACGCAGCCTTGGCATTGTTGCCCAGTTCCAAGCCGTCCATGATTCCAGCCCCCAAGGCAATCACATTCTTTAAGGCACCGCATAACTCAACACCCACAATGTCATCGCTGACGAAAACGGAGAAATTCGGTGAATCTAGCAATCTCTGTACCTTTTTGGCAACCTTCATGTCCCGACCGGCTATTACCGAAGTAGCCGGCAAGCCCTGGTTAATCTCCCCGGAAAGGTTCGGTCCGGATAGAGCGCATATCTTGTCCTGCGAAACGGAGGCAGCCTCCTCCGCTATCACTTCTGACATCCTTTTGCCTGTTTCCGCTTCCAGCCCCTTGGCTACGCTTATCAGTATCACAGAAGCGTTCAAATGAGGATTACTCAATTTCAAATTTTGACGCATTCGTTGAGCCGGCACGGCACAGATAACAAACTCAACTGCGTGCAATGCCTCGCCAAGGTTGCCAGTATATGAAAGACATTTAGTCGAGTGGTGCTCCTGCCTCAGTTCCTCGGCCTTGGCTTCAGTCCGCGCCCAAACTTTTACCACCACCCCTTTTTCTGCCAAAAGCCTGCCCAGGGTATTACCCCAGGTAGTGGCACCGATAACAGCAACCTTTGACATAATTAGTCACCTCTTAAAAAGGGTAAAAAGAATTCTCAGCGTTTGTGGACATGAAGCATTAAATCACAGGCTGTCCTATGTCGTACGGCCTCGGCCCATCTTGCTCTCGGTCCCTGCTTGCAGCCGGCTGATATTGCTCCGATGTTGATAGATAATCAAAGCTGCAGCTACTATGCTATAAATTAAGTAAACAGGGGGAGACACATCAACCACTGTCAGTACCATGAAAAAACACAATATACCCAATGAACCAAGTATAGAACCTAGGGACATATATTTACTCAGCAAAACCGTGATTATCAAAATCGCACCACCGAATACAGCCGCCACTGGGAAAATAGCAAACCAGCCACCAAAGTAAGCAGCCGCACCCTTACCGCCATGAAACTTGATATATACCGACCAGTTATGCCCCACCATCACCATCAAAGCCGTTATGACCTGACCCCATTGCCAGTTAAGCGGGAAACCAGCTATAGACAGTACGCTGTCGCCTATAATGAATTTGGCCAGCATCACCGGCACAAATGCTTTGGCTATGTCGAGAGCCATAACTATGACTCCTGCCTTGAAACCCAGAACTCGCAACACGTTGGTGCCGCCGAGATTACCACTACCGTACTTAGAGATATCAATCCCACCCATCCGCTTGCCGATTATCAAAGCGAACGGAATGGCACCCATAAGGTAACCTATCACCGCCACAAGAATGAATTTAGTCACAACTATCACGCCTTCCTACCCCCCACTTTCTGAAGCTTTCTCGGTTTTACCTTCTTGAAAAAAAGCCGCAGTGAAGTACCGGAAAACCCAAAGGTTTGCCGGAGTTTGTTCTCCAGATAACGTTGATAAGAGAAGTGCACCAGCGCCGGGTCATTAACCAAAAAAGCAAAGCTCGGCGGATTGATGCCCACCTGATAGGCACGAATAACTTCGAGTTGCTTGAAGCCTTTTCGTGGCCGTACATGACCCCTCACCGCCTCCTTAATAAGCTTATCTACTACTGTGTCCGGCAATTGTTTCTGCCTTTCTTGCCACACCTCCAGAGCTTTAGGTATTATGTCGTCTACGCCGCGTTTAAATTTAGCCGAGACGTAAAGCACCGGCACGTGAGACATAAACTTTAGCCGGTGTTGAATTTGCCGTACATATGCTTCTTTCGGCAGCTCGGAGACAAGGTCCCACTTATTAATCACCAGCACCATACCCTTGCCTGCCTGCTTGATATAGCCGGCAATATGAATATCCTGGGCAGTAATAAATTCAGTGGCATCCGTGACCAACAGGGCGACATCACAACGATTAATGGCACGCAAAGCCCGAATCAGGCTGTAATATTCTATTCCTATACTAGCACGCCCACGCCGCCTTATGCCAGCAGTATCTATCAACAGCAACTCCTGCCCTCGATAATTGAAATTAGTATCCACAGCATCCCGGGTTGTACCGGGGGTTTGGTCCACGATGGTTCTTTCTTCACCTACGATAGCATTCAATAACATCGATTTCCCGACGTTAGGTCGCCCCACAATAGCCAGTTTGGGCTTATCTGAATCAACAAAACTAATCGATGGCTCAGAAAGAAGCTGAGTTACCTCCTGCAAAAGCTCGTTTATACCCCGACCATGTTGAGCACTAACGGCCAGTGGAGTGCCAACGCCTAACCCGTAAAAGTCAGCTATCTGGCTCTCCAACTTAGCATTATCTGCTTTATTAACCGCCAAAACTACAGGCTTATCGCAGCTGCGCAGCAGGTCGGCTATCTCGCAGTCGGCCGTAATCGCACCATCGCGAACATCCACCATAAAAATAATGACATCAGCCTCAGCTATGGCTGTCTCTGCCTGGCCCTTAACTTTTTGAGCCAGAGAAGAGCCTGGCCTTAACTCCAAACCGCCGGTATCAACCAGGGTCACTTCCCGCCCCTGCCAGGAAACATCGGCAAAGACGCGGTCGCGTGTTGTCCCCGGCAGGTCTTCTACAATAGCTACCGACTCGCCTATCAGACGATTAAACAGTGTCGACTTGCCAACATTAGCTCGACCGACTATAGCTACAACAGGCTTCATATTTTACTTACTCTCGGAATAATGAATGGTACAACTAAAGCATAACACCTGCTAGCGGGTGCGTCCAGCCTTGCCGAACATTTCAGCCAGCAACGCTTTTTGCAGGTGGAGCCTATTTTCTGCCTGGTCAAAGACTACCGAGCATGGGCTGTCTATAACCCCAACGGCAACCTCCTCCCCATGATGGGCCGGCAAAGGATGCATGAATATAGCATCCTTCCCGGCTAAAGACAATAACCGGGCGTCAACCTGATACCCAGCGAAGGTCTGGCGACGTTTTTCAGCTTCAGATTCTTGTCCCATGCTCGTCCAGACATCCGTATAAACGACATCAGCTTCCTTCACCGCCTGCTGGGGCTCGTCAGTCAAGAATATCTGGCTACCGCTCTGAGCTGCCAATCTCTTGGCCGTCTGTAACATCTCGTCCTTCACCGCATAGCCGGGCGGGGAGGCAATACGGAAGTTAATTCCCGTAAGCGCCGCCGCCAGCAGCAAACTGTGAGCTACGTTATTACCATCGCCAATATAAGCCAGAGTTAAGCCCTTGAGCTTCCCCTTCTTCTCGTGAACGGTCAATATATCAGCCAGCGCCTGACAAGGATGCTCCTCGTCGGAAAGAGCATTAATTACCGGCACAGTCGAGTAACGTGCCAGCATCTGCAAAGTCTCATGAGAAAAGGTACGGGCTATGATGCCGTGAACAT
>Ga0154670_1067_pt1 | contig 13422 bp, 14 predicted proteins | sample Rifle2008BG13ft_FD_116099 | JGI IMG/M metagenome (GOLD analysis project Ga0154670, IMG submission 116099) | Chloroflexi bacterium RBG_13_50_10
GTCGCCGCCAAAGATACCGAACTCGTGCTGGATATTCACCAGCTTAACAGCGTCATTCTGGTTCAGTGCCTCGGCAACCTTAACATATTCATCGGGGTTATTCTGGTCTATCTGAAAGATAACCTCCCGACTATAGATATCAGTAACGATTTTTTCGACATTCATGGCCACGACCATCGACTTTACCCTCGTTCCAAGCAGATCGTCCATAGCCCGGGTGAGGTCTTGAGTAAAGGTGGCAATCCCACACTTTCTGGGTGGGAAAGTACCAATATAGACTATTTGGCAATCGTCCGGATTCGCCTTATCTAACCGACGTATGTTTTCCTTATCATTACCGCCCATTGTAGGGCCCCCTCTCGCCAATTTATTAAACGATCTTTTTTAAATAGCATTTTACCATAATTTAGCCGATATCCACCGCCGGAGCTACTGAAAGAATATATGGCTAAGGAGATTGGGGGGTATATGGAACGTAGACTAGACAAGAGGATGTATTGTGTAGCTTTTATAGTTCAGGCCCTTGTTACCGGCCTGCTCATTTCACGCTGTGCTTCGTTGTAATCGGCGGGGGGCGATGCCATATTTCTTATCTGGCGCAGCAGGCGCCGCGTAATCAAAGCCTTTCAGCTTCCGGCGCTCCAGTTTTGCCTGGAGAATAAGCTCAAGAGCTCGCACCTTGGCTGTGTCGGCACTGGTGACGAATGATAAGGCATCACCGTTTTTTTCAACCCGTCCGGTGCGGCCGATGCGGTGAGTGTAGGCATCCGTGGTCTCCGGCATGTCGTAATTGATGACGTGCGAAATACTCAAAACATCGATGCCGCGGGCGGCAATATCGGTCGCCACCAGAATTTTAACCGAGCCGTCACGGAAGCCGTCAATCGCAGCCTGACGCCTGCCCTGAGCTAGATCGCCTTGCAATGAGGCGGCTCTGAACCCGGCCCTTTTCAGCTGCTGCATGACACGCTCGGTGCGATGTTTGGTACGGGTAAAGACAAGTACCGACTCCGTTTCAATACGCCGTAAGAGCTCTATCAGCAGCGCAGTCTTGCGATGTTGCTCAACCGGGTACAGCGCGTGCGATACCGTGAGTGCCGGCGCCGTGCGGCCGATTTGAACCGTGACCGGATGGTGCAGGACATCGTGCACCAGACGCCGGATATCATCAGGCATGGTGGCCGAGAAAAGTAGCGTCTGGCGCTGCCCGGTCAGGCACTTCAAAATGCTCCGGACGTCCGGCAGAAAACCCATGTCAAACATACGGTCCGCCTCGTCGATAACCAGGACTTCCACATGCGATAGGTCGATGGTGCCCTTCCAGATGTGGTCCAGCAGGCGGCCGGGACAGGCTACAGCTATTTCGACCCCACTGCGTAGTCCTTTTATTTGTTGCTGCATGCTCACCCCACCATAAATAGCGATGCTCCGCAGTCCGGTTTGACGGCCCAGTTCACTGATTGCCTCGCACGTTTGCTCAGCTAACTCACGCGTGGGCGAGATTATGAGAGCATTGACCCGCCCCCTGGGGCTCTGTAGCAGACGCTGCAAAATCGGCAGCACGAAGGCGGCGGTTTTACCGGTCCCGGTCTGTGCCAGGCCGATGACATCGCGTCCCTGCATTATGGGAGGGATGGCTCGAACCTGGATAGGTGTGGGTGTAGTATAACCGAGCGCTCGCACACCGGCCATAACGCCCGGATGAAAATTAAATGTTTCGAAATTCACTGAATGACCTCTTCTATTCTATTTTAGTTGGAGTTCGGTCATTCAATGCTTAAGATAAATCTGGTGGGATTATAAGAAGCTTGTAATAACCCAAACTGTAACTATTTTAAGTATTATACACTAAAGGGAATCTTATGTAAAATGTGCACTCGTCCAGTATATTAGTGGCACCATCTGTTTCTGTTATTTTGGAAGCAATGACAGACCGTTTTTCTCCCTCCCCTGGAGGGAGGGAGTTAGAGGGAGGGGGAAACATAAATCAAAAATAAAAAGCTAAAAATCAAAAGATCAGGTTAAAATGCAAAAATAGTTTTGTTAGTTGTAATTTCGAAATTTGAATTTGTTTAGGATTTAGAAATTAGTATTTAGGATTTCAGACTTCACCCTCACCTTAATCCTATCCCGTTTCCCCATATCCCAGCGGGAATAAATCCTCGCTGGATGCCTGCCCACCCTTCCTCCCAAGGGAGAGGGAATAATCAGACAAGCTCAGGATGAGCGGATTCCTTCATGTCATTGCGAGTCCTTCCGCAGAAGGACGTGGCAATCTCTGCTTTAGCCCTCCCCACCGAGATCCTTCGTCGCTTCGCTCCTCAGGATGACAAGGTGTCCGATTGGCGACAGCCGATTCAACCTATGCCTGGTGTCCTTGCTGTCTTTTGTTATGATAACGGCTAGCTCTCTTGCTATTGAAGGACCATTTATCTTTGTTGTCTGAAAGGGGAAGAGCCGCGATAACTTCAATTACCCGGCCCCCTATTTCTTTACCTTTGAGGCTGATAACTGCAGTCTCAGCTTCCGACTTCGAGTCCATTTCAACAAAGCCATATAGCCGCGGTTGTTTGCTACCTGTGTACCTGTCATTTATGAGGCTTACGGATTTCACCTGTCCGAAAGCCGAGAATTCTTTCCTAAGTTCCTCCTCGGTTAATTCAAGGGGCAAGTTACCCACATATATATTCATGTCGGAATCCATTTATTAAATCACTCTTACTGTTTGTCCGCCGCCGGCATACTTTCTAGCGCGCTCCTGTAGTACCTTGCCGTTTTCTCCGCCTGGCACTATTTCTGGCTTTTAATCGGGCAGCGTCTCTCTTCGACACGAAGTGGCTCTTAGCTTTCGCCTCACGTATGATGCCACTTATCTGCACCATCTTCTGAAAGCGACGCAGCAGAGAATCCTGGGATTCACCTTGACGTATCTGTACTTCTAACGACATAACAAATCAACAAATTCTAGTCTTAGCTTAGTAAACTGGACAACAAAGCCTGTGCACGCCCTAAAGATATGGGATGGCAATATCTACTGGAGTTCACTTCACGGTAGCAATCGCTACAGTACACCGGCCTATCGACACCAGGTTCAAAGGGTACTTCAATATCCTTGCCGCACTGTGCGCATGTGGCGGCAAAAATCTGGCGTGGAGAGCTGTAGCAGCTGTTTACGTAACGTCCTGACTTCCTTGCCTGGCGGCACGAGGGGCAGCGCTTGGGCTCGTTAGTGAAGCCTTTGGATGCGAAAAACTCCTGCTCGTCAGCGCCGAAAGAGAAGGTAGTCGCACAAGCGGAACACTGGATGGACCTGCCTTGAAAACTCATCGTATGACCTCTTCTCTTCTAAATTTTAGTTGGAGTTCGGTCATTCAATGCTTAAAATAAATCTGAGGGGATTCTAAGAAGCTTGTAATAACCTAAACTGTAACTATTGAGACTATTATACACTAAAGAGAACCTTATGTAAAATCTGGGTAGTGGGAGAAGTTCCATTCTTCGACAGGCTCAGAATGAGCGGGGGATAAAGTTAAAAGTTAAAGGCCAAAAGTTAAAGGTACAGGTCAAAAGTGAAAAATGATTACAAGGATACTAAACGATAGCAGAGATAATCGCCGTAATCAGAAGTAATCTCCGTAATCTTATGAAAGTTAAAGGTTAAAGGCCAAAAGTCAAAGATGATGACTAAGATTTGTAGATTACGGAGATTATCTGGGATAATAATTCATGGTGAAAAAATTGTTAGCTGTAATTGGAATAACGACTTTCCTTCTTTCCGGCTGCCTTTCCGGCTCTACAGGAGCGCCGCAGGAAGCACCACCAGGGGAAACGCCAACGGTAGAAACACCGGGCGGTGGTGCAACTCCACCGGCGGTTACGGCAGACCAGTGGAGCGGCTGGACGCAGATACCGGGTGGAGCCACCACCGACGTCGCTTTAGCAGCGGCTGCCTTCAACAATAAACTCTATGTCCTGGCTAGGGGCAACGGCGACAAGCGTATCTACTTCAACATGTATGACGACTCCAACTGGAGCGGCTGGTCACAAGTGCCCGATGGCGCCACAACGGATGCCGCGTTAGCCCCGGTTGTCTTTAACAATAAACTTTATGTCTTCGCCAAGCGCATCGACGAGCTTATATACTTCGACACATGTGACATCTCAGGCAACTGGAGCTACTGGACACAAGTGCCCGGTGGCCGCACCACTGACGTCGGGTTAGCTGCAACGGCATTCAATAATAAACTCTATGTCTTTGCCAGGGGCATCGGCGACAAGCGCATTTACCTCAACACGTATGATACCTCAGGCAACTGGAGCGGTTGGGCGGAAGTGCCAGGGGGCTTCAATACTGATGTCGCCTTGGCCCCGGTTGTTTTCAATAACAAACTCTATATCTTCGCCAAGGGAATCAAAGACAGGCGTATGTACTATGATATATATGACACCTCAGGCAACTGGAGCGGCTGGGGGCCAATACCGGGCAGCCAAACAACCGATGTAGCTGTAACCGCGGCTGCCTTCAATAACAAACTTTTTCTGTTTAGTAACGGCATTACCTACAAGCGTATGTATGTCAACATTTTTGACAGCACGGACGGCTGGAGCACATGGAGCGCCTGGGCCAACTGGGCGGAGGTGGGGGGTGGTGGAGGCACAACTGACGTGGCCTTAGCAGCAGCCGCGTTCAAAAACCAACTGTATCTATTCGCCAGGGGTATCAACAATAACCAGCTTATTTACGTTAACACATTTGGCCCCCCTTCTTCTTCGACAGGCTCAGAATGATCCTTCGACAAGCTCAGGATGACAATAAACTAAAAACCAAAGACCAAAAACCAAATATACAAATAGAAGGCCAAAAGCCAAAGATGATGACTGAGATTTGTAGAGATTACGGAGAACTTCCTTCCTGTCGATGAAATTCAGGCCTCAGGTTTGTCTTCTTTAGCTTCGGCAATCGTGCCGTATAGTTCGGGTCGCCGGTCACCTATGAAATTCATCTCGAATTCGCCGGCTTTGAAAACGATATGCTTCTGCCTTGCCTCGGCCAGGCTTACTTCAGCATAAATAGTTTGTTCATCGTCACCGGTGGCCTGGACAAGTGTGTCTCCCCAGGTATCGATAATTTTGCTGTTGCCAATGAATCTGGTGCCACGCTCCTCTCCAACACGGTTCACCGCTACGAAATGTACTTTGTTCTCATAGGCCCGGGTGTTGACTACGTACTTTGCCACCTTTCCCCGGCCCTGCGGCCAATTCGTGGGCAGGACCAGTATATCCGCCCCGAGAAGTGTCATAACCCGGGCACTTTCCGGGAAATTGCAGTCGTAGCAGATATGGATACCGATGTTGCCTATCGGCGTCCGGTATATCTCAAAAGGCCTGTCGCCGGGGTCCAGGAAGCGGTCGATACCTAGGAACGGCAGGTGGTTCTTTCTGTATTTCCCGATTAGTCCTGCCGGCCCTATTAAAACCGCCGCATTGAAACATTTATCGCCGTCCTTTTCCAGTAGACCGACGACGACGTGGACGCCAAGCTCTCCACAGCAAGCCGCCAGCTTATCTGTACTAAGGCCTGGAATGCTTTCCATAAACGGCGCTGCCTCTTCCCGGCTGGAAAACACATAACCAGTCAAGGCGCATTCCGGAAATACTATCAGGTCGGCGCCATTACCGGCGGCGGTCCTTACTTCGGCTAATATTTTGTCCAGATTCTTTTTGTTTTGCATTATGGCAGGATTCATTTGAACTGCGGCGATTTTCACTTTGTCACTCATGTTGTTCCTTCATCTTTGTTTCTTTTGTTACTTCGGCGGATGCTCTTTAAAGAATTGACGGATTACCTCGCTGGCGTTGAACTCTCGGGATGTCTTAAGGTATTTGAGTTATGGCTTCTCTTTCCAGAGAGATAAGTATCTACCGCCCAGGTTCAGAAGCGGATTTAGCAATAAACCAAGCACAGCGATGGCAGCTATAGCCACATAGACGTTTTCTATATTTAACGTCTGCCAGGATAGCCAGAGCATGGCGCCTAAGCCGTTGGTGGCTATGGCCAGCTCCATGACGATTGTCATAAGTAGCGACATTCCCAGGGCCAGACGAATCCCAGCGAAAGCCGTTGGCAAGCTTCCCGGCAGCATGACTTTGGTAAACATTCTGAATCCGCTGGCTCCGTAACTTTTTGCGGCATCGAAATAAATCTGGTCGATATTCACCACTCCGGCCATAGAGTTAACCAGCACCGGGAAGAAGGCACCCAGAGCTACGACTAAGATTATCGGCGGTTCACCGATGCCGATTAATAGTATGACCAGCGGTAACAGGGCAATTTTAGGTAGAGGATATATCACCGAGACCACAGGGTCCAGGAAGGCTCTCAAGTCCCTCGACCATCCCATGAGCAGCCCGATTATCAGCCCTAGAATAGTTCCGGCGAAGAATCCCATGAACATCCTGGCTAAGGTGATGGAGATATTGGGCAGCAGCTTTCCACTGCGAATCAAATCTATGGTGGCTATGGCTATGGTTGACGGCGCCAGGATAAATGCTGAATTAATCCACCTCAGGTCTACGGCCGCTTCCCAGAGACCGATAAAGAGAAGTATCGATATCAGTGAGAGCAATGCCCCACGATTGAATCTTTTTAGCACTGTTAATATTTTTGTCATGAAACCGGCTTCATGTAGCCCTCTACCTCTTCTTTTATCTGCCGCCAGATTTGAATTTTCATTTTCAGGAATTCACCGGCATTTTTGCCGCTGACATTCCTGGGCCGGGCAAAAGTGACTTTTATCTCTTCCTTAATCCGGCCCGGTCTGGCGGTCAACAGGATTATCCTGTCAGCCAGCAGCATCGCCTCATCTATGTCATGGGTAACATAAATCACTGTTTTACGATACTCCTGGTGCACCTCCAGCAACTGTTCCTGCGAGATGAGCCTCATCTGTGCATCCAGAGCAGCAAAGGGCTCATCCATCAGCAGAATGTCGGCCCCGCTGACCAGAGCTCGAGCCAGGCCCACCCGCTGCTTCATCCCTGAGGAGAGCTGGTGAGGATAATTCCTGGTGAAACCGGTTAAGCTCAACCTGTCAATGAGAGGCATAGCCATCCGGTACCTGGCCGTTTTAGCGATTCCGCGCATCTCCAGACCAAAGCAGACATTGTCAATGACGTTCATCCAGGGGAAAACACCGTGTTCTTGAAACACAAGTGCAGTCGGGGGCCTGCCCGATGACCTGGTGCCTTCATATGTTACCTTGCCTGTGGTAGGCTCTATAAGTCTGGCGATTGTTTTTAGCAATGTAGTTTTACCACAGCCACTGGGGCCGAGAATACACAAAAACTCCTGCTCCTCAGTGTGAAAACTTATATTCGCCAGGGCGGAAATGTCCCCGCTTCTGGTCTTGAATACCTTAGATACCTTGTGGCAATTGACTCTCATTGAATATACTCAAGTTGACGATTCAAGTTCAGTAGCCTCTGAAACCCAGTAGCTCGGCAATCTTCAACTCCGGCAGGAACCGGTAGTGATGCCCCTGTATCCTTCTCCGGGCGACCGGCTGGTAAAGCGCAGCCACAAAGGAGATAAATGGGTGGATATCCTGGAATAGTTTCATTTCTCTATCTTTTGCCAGGAAGACGCTACAGAAAGACAGCATCTGAATTAATTTCCTTATCTCCACTGACAGCCAGGGATAATCCAGCCTCCGGTTTATCCAGCTAAAGGGAATCCATTCCTCCAATTTCCGGGGTACGGGAAGTCCGTATTGGACAGCAAGGTCGAACAGCTCGGTGCCGGGGTAGGGGACAAATATGTTGACTCCCTCCGCGGCGTTTTGATTCTCATCCACCAGTCTTAACATTAAAGAAACGGTCTCGGCCAGGTCTGCCTCCGTCTCGCCAGGTGTACCTATCAGAAAAAGATATTGTAGATGCATTCGATAGCGGGCCAATCTGCGGTTGACTGGAACCGCCCGGGATATATCTGTCTCCTTCCTCAACAGGTCGGCAATTCTCTGGGAGCCTGACTCGATGCCAATCGCCAGAGAGAGGCAACCGCTTCTTTCAATTAGATGCAAGAAATCACCGTCCAGCTGCGACAGCAAATCCAGCCGTATGTCTCCCTTGCCCCAGACGATATCGAACCTTTGTTTCACCATGCCGTCCAGGATTTGATGAGCTCTGTTCGGGTCGGTGAAGAAATTATCGTCGCTAAAGGCAAAACCCCTCAGCCCGTATTCATCTATGACACGCTTTATTCTGAGCAACATTTGCTCCGCGGTCAGGGCTCGCCACTGCCTCTGCTGAAAAGAGGTGTTATAACAGAAGGCGCAATTGAAAGGACAGCCCCGGCTGCTCTCGATGGGGAGGGCGTCTCTGCCGGAGATATTCATCATATGTTGCCATATGTTGACGAGGTGATAGGATATCGGAGGTTGCCGGTTGAGGTCGATAAAGGGACGTGGTGGATTTTGCTTTATGTTGCCGCCTTCCTTATACCATATGCCCTGTACTTTATCTAGAGGCTTCTTGTTACCCAGTGCCTCGACCAGCTCGAAAAATGTTTCCTCCCCCTCACCCTGAACTACGACATCAACATATGGATTCTCCAGGGTCTGTCGGGGCAGCAAGCTGGGATGTACACCACCCCAGACCACAGGGACATCGCTATTTCGTTTCACGACCTCCGAGGCTTTGAGTCCCCACCAGATTTGCGCCCCGGTCATTGAGGTCACACCAACACAGACAGGTTTAGTCTTCAGTTCGGCAAGCAGTATTTGTTCCCAATCGGGCTCCAGCCTCTGGTCTAGAATCCTTACTTTATATCCGGCTAAGTCCAGAGGTGTGGCTATAGTTAAAAGTCCCAGCGGCAATGCTTTACGGCGAGCAGGAGCGCGGCCGAGTCTGTATCTGGGCTGAATCAGAATGACATCTGTACCGCTGCCGCCCGTGTTCATTGTGCCGGACCCAGCACCCCGTTGGCGTAATCAATGAACGTGGTATCGATAAGCTGCTCCGCGGTGACTTTTTTATCCACCAGGCCGCTGTCATAGAGCCAGTCCTGAAAATAGAGGATATCGGCAGTATTTATCCGCCCGTCGGGGTATATCGGGCTCCAGTAGCTTTGGAGTATTGTTTTCTCATCCAGCCCGGTATATTTCTCCAAAATCTCCACGTTCCTCGTCGTCTTACCTTGAGCATATTGTCTACATCCCTGAAGGTACGCTACTATGAACTTCTTTCCCAAATCCACTTTGTCATCGAGCAAACTGGGTCCAAACATCACAAATCCCTGCTCGAAGCCGGGCATCAGGTTGTTAAAAGCTTCCAGAGTAACTGCGTAACCCAGAGTTTTTAGCTGCTCCAATTGCGGCTGGCCCACTATGGCTGCATCTATAGCCCGGTTTTCAAAAGCAGCGACAGTATCCTGGGGAGGTATCACAGTTATTGCCACGTCTTTGGGGGTCAAGTTTGCTGTCTCCAGTATTTTTGCCAGCCCGAAATCCAGTAGAGAACCCACAGAAGCAGTAGCCACCTTCTTTCCCTTCATTTTGGCTAAAGTGTCCAGCTCGCCACTTTCATACAGGTCTCTTCTTACCATCAAGGATAGAGTTTCACCGACAGGAGCGATATACTCTCTGCCCGCAACAATCCTGAGTTTCATGTTTTGAGCTGTGCCATTAATGAGACTGGCACTCACCGGACCCGCTGCCACATCCAGACTTCCCTCGGCAAGCAGGGGCATGGCTTGCGTCACAGTGGGGAATTTTACAAATTCCACCTCAAGGCCTTGCTCGGCAAAATAGCCTTCCTCCTGAGGGATATAAAATGTAGCAAAAGACAGATAGGGAAGCGCCACCACTTTTAAGTGACCCGGTTCCGCTTCTTTGGCCATGCAGCCGGAGATGGCTAATAATATTAACAGCAATATTATGAAGGAAGCTAAAACTACTTTTACCCTTTTTGGATTAACTGCAGCCAATACTTTTACCATTGAATGCTCTCTTTATTATTTCTGCTTTGTCAGGTGCAAGGTCATGACCTTGCCCGATGAAGAAATAGGATATATTCTTTTTACCTGAAGCGTGTTTATCTGAGACCAGAACCCGGCGGCTAATTTGCCGCTGCGAACGCTCCTGTGCAGCTCGCTAAGCACAGTATTAATGACCTCGCTATCATTTATCGCTCCGACACTGGGGCTTACGATAAGGTTAAGATGGGTTTGCCCATGATTATCTTCCTCCTCGAGAAGCTGGTAGTCTGTTGCCGCGCCGCCATACTTTTGAGGGAGGACCTTCTCCAGAATGTGAACAAAGTCAGAACCGATGATGGTCATGCCGCTACCGGTCAGCTTGGCAAAGCTCCTTATATGATGCAAATGACGAACAAATCCTAACTGTTCAAAAAGGCAACCGCAGCTTCGGGTTTCCATAACACCGTAATCATCGCTTTCTACATTGAGCATTATCTTTGGTGCTGATAAGGAAAGATTCGTAAAATGAAAGGCATTGACGTATGTATCGGTATGCTCCACCTTCCTCTGGTGCTCTATTAAGGCCAGGGAGTCATGGAAAAAATGGACATCATCATCAGCCGCAGTTCCGGGACAACCACAACCTATGATATCTATCTCGGTAGTAAAATATCTGGGAACGGCCAAAGCCCCGGCGGCCTCTATTTGTTGGCGCTTTGCCTCTGTAAGGGGCTCGCCGCCAACAAAAAAATGCGTACCCTCAATATCAAGCCCGTTTTCTATAGCCGCTTGGCATATCTTGACCGCCGGGCTAACAAAGCAGCTAATAGAGCATGTTTCAAATTGCTTCCTGGTGTCTGCCATCCACCGCGCCACCTTTACCGCCTGGGCTAAACTGACATATTCCGGCTTGACCAGTTTTGCTCCCCAGAGTCTGGCACTATAGATGGTAAACCTTGTGGCTAGCCTGTCTCGTAGTGACGCTTGCACCTGGCTTTCTGTCACCGGTGAAAACCACCTGGCTATAGGCCTCCCCAAACTCCAGTAGCGTAATAGAGGAACAATGCCAGCCATAGAAGGCAGCCCCGGCATCCAGAGTCCCATGGGGGCATCCAGGGCATTGTTAACCGCAAGCATTGGCAGGGCATAGTAGCTTTTTTCCCATAGGTACTTCAGGTCGAATATCGTCCTTGTCCCGGCGCTTCTGCTGCCACTGGTTTTCACGTGGTAATAATCGGGAAGCAGAGGATTGTCAAAATCCCTTTCCCTGACATGGAAGCGGTTTCCACCTCTAATTACGTCTCTTTTCCCCTTGAATTCTTCCCAGCTTATGTAAACTCCCTCCTCCAGCAATTTACATAGAGTTGGTTCAATCCCGTCTTTGTTTACCAGGGATTCGATATCACCGAATTCGCAACCAGCATTTTTGAGCAACTTCAGATAAGGGCTTTCGGGATTCTCATATATTACCTTCTGAATGAGGTTCAGGAAGTTCCTCTCCCTGTTTTGAAGCCTGGTGGAGATAAACTTTTTGCTTTGCTCCAGGGTTATCTTGTTGCGGAGAAAGTCGCGTAGACCGAAAGCGAGCCCGTAATACCTGCTGATATCAGAAACGCTAAACAATCCCGGCCACCTATCTTGTACAGCTAAATCAGTTTCTACAGATGCTGCATGCAAAAATCGGAAATTAGCGAAATTCCAGCTACAGATTGCCTCAGCTTTAGTGGAGATAGTAACAGCTATAATTTACCTTGTCAACGTTTGCCTCGGAAGATGCGATAATACAGTTCACTCTCGATGCTGATGGGCTAACCTTGGGGAATACTTTAGCAGAAGCATCATTCGCGAGTAACCGGAGTGACTGGTTGTCCCGGCACTTTGTGACGGAATGTCACTCCATGGGATGCTCTTTGAAGAATTGCCAGATTACCTCGCTGGCGTTGAATTCCCTGGATGTCCTGCCGATAATCGATTCGGGCAGGTACTGTAAGCCGCCGGGCCAGGTGTGGCCGCCGCCTTCTATGGCATAAAGAACGACTTCAGCGCCGTCCTGGCAGCCTCCGTAGATTTCCTTACGCACCGTGGTGCCATCGTTAGGGGCTGTGTCCGGCAGTTGTGTAACGACCGGTGATGAAGCGCACTGGTCTTTCCCAACCCAGAATTTGACTGTATCGGCTACGGACAGGACTACCCCAAATGTGTTTCTCCCCAGACGGATCTCGCCACCTTCCCAGCGCTCCAGCGGGTCGTCGGTACCGTTGATTATCAAAACCGGTACCGGACGTGATGGCGACCATACCGACGCCATGTTCACCGGTATGTTGCTGGCGACGGGAGCAATAGCTACTATCCTCTGGGATAGCTCGCAGCCGAGGCGATGCGACATCATGCCGCCGTTGGATATGCCGGTTACGTAAATCCTGCTGGCATCGATATTTAGCTCGTCTGAAAGATGGTCTATCAGGGCAGATATGAAACCGACATCGTCCAGATTTTCAACTTGAGCCTGCCATTGTACTCCCCTGCCATCGTTCCAGTGATTTTCGAAGCCGTCAGGATAAACGACAATGAAATTCTCTCTATCTGCCACAGCGTTGAAGCCGGTGAGTTTGACCATGCCCTTACCGGTGCCTCCGCCGCCGTGCAGCACGATGACCAGGGGGGTCGGCCTGGTCCGGTCATAGGCACTGCTGATATGGACGCTGTAGGTACGTTCCAGCCCTCCGCTGGTGATTGATGTCGAGTAATCATGTGCCGACCTGGAATAATCGGCGCCGGGCCTGCAGCTCAAGCCCTGCAGGGTAAAGAGCAGCATCAAAATCAGGAGAACCAGGCAGGATAGTCTTCTTTTGCTCATGTTCGCCCCAGGGCTTTTAAGAACTCCTCTTCGTCAATCTCAAGCTGCTTGAGGATGTCGGAGAGTAAGTACGGACTGATAGTCTTGGCAGGATGGACGGGTATAGAAGCTCGTCGACAGTCCTCGTGATGAAATATAGCGTGACTGCCCTTTTGTCGAATCTTCTCGAATCCTATTGCTTTAAGCCCTTTGAGCACCTCTCTGGTTTTCAGAGATGGGAGCTTTGTCATAGGGCAATTTTAATCTTCTGTGCAGCGGCTTCTTCGGGGATTTCTTCACCCCGCTCCTTGCGGCATTCGAGGCAAAGTCCAAGCGCTTCTTTAATGTTAGCCAGGCATTCCTCGTGGGTCTCACCCTGGGCATGCGCTTCTGGAATCAGGGGACAACTGGCTATATATAATCCGTCAGGTGCCTTTCTTACGATAACCGTATATTCCAAGTTTCCCTCCCGGTTAGTTCAATTATAGCATAGCCGTAGAAGAATCATTGGCAACGGCGGTTTAATTGAACTTGTTCATGGCGGCGACTATGCCTTCGGTCAGGATGCAGTCAATGGCCTCGGCGACTGTGGCGATGGCGGGCTTGATAA
>Ga0154670_1148_pt4 | contig 13153 bp, 18 predicted proteins | sample Rifle2008BG13ft_FD_116099 | JGI IMG/M metagenome (GOLD analysis project Ga0154670, IMG submission 116099) | Chloroflexi bacterium RBG_13_50_10
TGGTGCTTTTTGCGTACTGTTAGGCGGGGTTCTGTTCTGGTTCGTCTCGCCCGCGGCTATATGGACGGCTTATCTCTATCCGTTGCTGAGCGGTTTCGGCTTCGGGTTAGCCTATATCTGTGTTCCCACTATTGTGGGTAACTACTGGGGCTCCAGGGCTTTTGCCGGTATCAGAGGAGTGGAATCGCCTATTGCCTTGTCGTTTCAAGCTATAGCGGCGCCTCTGGCCGGGTTTCTTTATGACCTACAGGGCAGCTACTTCACAATTTTGCTTATTTCATGGGTAATGGCTGTTATCGGTTTAACGGCGATTCTACTGTGCACGCCACCTAAGCCAAGAGAAGATATGAGCCTGAAGGGCGGCTCAGGTTAGATAGCATATTTATAGCCAGGCTCTTAATCGTCCGAAGGCGGCTATTTTCTCCCTGTCACCAACTTTAGCCTTTTCCAGTGCCTGATGGAGTATTTCAATGCTTCCATCATAAGTTTTCCTGTCCACAGGATAGGGGTGACCATCTTTGCCGCCGTGGGCGAAGCTGTAGCGGGCTGGGTCACGAAGGCTGACGGGGACGTCATAGATAAGCTCTGAGATTAAGCTGAGAGCGCGGAGGGTTTTTGGGCCGACGCCTTCCAGGCTAAGTAGATTTTCGAAATTGTCCGGTTGGCGCTCGTAAGTGATAAGGAGTGTCTTGGTCAGCCTATCGGGGTGGATGTCCTCAAGGCTTACATGGTGTCGGGACGGCAGGTCCAGGGTCTTAAGTCTCTTTAACTGGCTGATAATCTCGTCCGGTTTTTCCTCAAGTGTGATTTTGGTGATGGTATCTCTTGCCGGCTGGCTCTCAGCGGCTACCAGATTCAGGGCTTCGCCTCTCGCCTGGGAGCAGATTGCGGAATGAGGTTCGCAGACGAAGTCGGTTACCTTTGTACCCAGCCAGTGGTAGCGGCGGGCGTAGCGATTGTTTTCATTCATCCCTTGCTGAACCACCGACCATGAGCCGTCGGTGGTGAAGAGGAAGGTATGGTGGTATAGCTGATAGCCGTCTTGAAGGGCTGAGTTATCGACCTTGGCTGACATGCGGCTGGCGTAGACCAGGGTCGATGGGTCTGACTTTAAGAGATGGCCGCGGCTCTCTATTTCGGCTGGTGTTTTCCGTGATGTTCTGCCTTTGCCGCCGGCGATGAATAAGCCCAGGTCGGTTTCCAGCCCCTTAATTCCTTCCTTGAGAGCACCGCAGACGGTGGTGGTGACGCCGCTGGAGTGCCAGTCATAACCCAGGACGCAGCCGAAGGCCTGGAACCAGAAAGGGTCTGACAGGCGGCGGAGCATCTCTTCGGAGCCGAACTCGGTGGTGATGGCGATGGTGATTTCCCGAGCCAGTTTGGTCATGCGGTCGAAGAGCCACCGCGGCGCCTTGCCGTAGTGCAACGGCAGATTGGCAGTACCGGTACGGTGTGCGGTATTTGCCATGTGCTTATACTTCTTTATATGTATTATACATATTTTGAATCTTGATTCGTGGATATATATGTGAATGGTAAAAAGCAAATAACTATTAAGACTCAAAGCGTAATTTGGAAAAACATTAATGATTACCCGGATATTAGATGCTATGTAAGTCGAAGGATACACCAAAAATCCGAAGCAACTTCCATAAATTTATACATTTTACGTCGAACTTATCACCAATATCGGGAATCTTTACATCAGGGACAGTCATTTTGGGATCAACATGACACTCGAATGTAACCACTTCCCCACCATCTACTTTTGCATGAGCTATTATCCAAGGGTCAGCACCATCTAAAAATTCCTGAGCCTTATGTGGTTTATAATTTTGATTTACGTAATTTGCTATCCGTCTACATTGAAGTTGAACATCTTCGTTAGGTACAACAAAAAAGCCGCTATTTTCCCTTAGCCGTGCCCAATTAGCAAGATCATCATTCCCTTCATCAACTAATTCATGATAAACTGTCATTGAACTTGCAATAATTCCATCTGCAGCCTTTTGATCAATAACTTTCCAAAATCCAGGAGCAAGGTCGAATCCGTAACCTTCATTCTTTGCACGGATAAAAGTATCAGTATCTAACCAATAATTAGACATCCATAGCTCTCTATAAAAGTCTATCTCTTATGTTTTGTAACGCCTTTACCTTAATATTAAGAAGGCGCGCTGCCTTAAGATAACTTACTCTGCCTTCTGTTGTAGAACTCAATAATGTGGAAGTAAAGAGTCTACTATTGCGATTAAGGAGTAATGTTGTAAATCCCATTTCCGTACTTTTGGGTATTATTTTATCCTCCAAAAATCTTTGATAATAATTTAGATAATCATCATATGTAATCAATCTGAGGTCATAGGCCCTTCGAAGTACAACAAATCGACTAACCCTATATCTCCTAACCATATAATCAATATTCTCCTCAATGGAAGGTTGAAAACCCCATATCGATTTAAAATCACTGGCCGGAGTTAGTACTTCTGCAGCGACCTTGTCACAAAATTGGTCAATAGCGTTTTTTTGTTCGCTACTTTTTCGAAAGTAATCAAGATTTGAAATACCACTTTTGTCAATCCAAAGATGAGCTAATTCGTGAGCTAAAGTAAATATTTTGGCAACTTTTACATCTTGGTCATTTATAAAAACAAGTGGTGCCATCTTGTCACTAATAGCAAAGCCCCGGAATTCATCTACGCTAAGTTTTCGATAATTATTATTACCAACTATACCTTGACGAATTACAAGAATTCCCTTTGTCTCGGATTGACGAATAAAGTCTGTTAAAAATAATTCCCAATTAGCTGCCCGTTGCCTCATATTGTCATCTATTGCCAACGTATTTCGTATATCCTGAGCAATAATTTCAGGAGAATCATTCAAGGTAAATTTACCAATGAATGAAATAGATTCTGCACCGTGAGATTCTTGATTTTGTCGATACCAATCCTGTTTCCTCAAAGCATCGTATAATACATCGAGAAAATCTGGACTCGGCCTTATATGATCTCTTTTTGTTATAGTCCTTAAATCTGGCAAAGGAAAGTTTTCCGCAGGTGGTTTAGATAAATATAGATAGCCAAATGGAATATATAACTTTTTGGCTAAGATCTGAGCTTCATCAAAGCTTGGTCGTGCATCACCTTTCTCCCAAGCTTCTATTTTTTGAGGATTTATTTGGATTCTGTCAGCTAAAGTATGGATAGAATAATTGCGTCGCTTACGTGCCCATTCAATTATTTCTGGAGTAATATAAGCATCTGTTGTAATCGTAGACATTACATATTACCTTACTTCGATTATACCTGAATTGATATTCACACGGGTAATTATTTGAATTTTAACTTTTGATCTTTGATTTTATTTGGTTGGCTTTACTGCATGGACCTTTACGCTTTTGATTGAGCTGCCAAGCTTCTCCAAATCTGCCCGCTGAATGCCTAAATCATTGACCAGTGCCTGTACTGTGGGGTCATTTAGCGCATAATCGGTAGGGAAAGATGTCTCGTCCATGATAGTTACTTTCTTGAAACCAGCAGCCTTGACAGCATCTAAGTATTCATTCTTCATGGCGGCACCGGCGACACAGCCGATATAAGCTGCCACAGAGTTCTTTATCGAATCCGGAAGCTCGTTCATCAAAACTATATCGGAGACCATCAGTCTGCCGCCGGGTTTTAATATACGAAATGCTTCTTGAAAGACTCTGTCTTTATCCGGCGATAGGTTGATAACGCAGTTAGAGATAATTACATCGACATAGTTATTGGCGACGGGGAGGTTTTCAATTTCGCCCAGCCGGAACTCTACATTTCCGTAGTTACCTTTCCGGGCGTTCTCCCGAGCCCTGTCAACCATCTCCGGTGTCATATCCACGCCGATAATCTTGCCGGTTTTGCCGACTTTGTTCGCTGCCAGGAAACAATCGAAGCCGGCGCCCGAACCGAGGTCGAGAACGACCTCACCCTCTTTAAGGGAAGCCAGGGCTACCGGATTACCGCAGCCGAGGCCCAGATTAGCTCCTTCCGGAACTGCCTCTATATCCTCGTCGGTATAGCCTATCTTCTTGCTTATATTTGTGGCTACATTGGTTGTGCCGCAGCATGAACTCTGCGGTGCACAGCAAGAGCTGCCCCCTTTGGCCACCTGGGCATAGCCCTGTCTGACAACTTTCTTGACCTCTTCTTTTCTCATTTTCTAGCCTCCTATCTAAGTAAATTTAATAAACTGTGATTTCTCTTTGGTTTGCTGCCCTAACTGGGCAGCGGTGCTAGTCTCCTCAGCCTCTGGTGCTACAGGGGACGGGTTCGGGTTCGGTCGTTGGGGCGATATTGATTACTGGCCTGAACGGTTCCTTCACCACAAACTGGCCAGTCAGGCCACCGAGGGTAACTATATAATTGCCAGGTAAACACCTGCATACTTTGAAGACCAGCGTATAATCAGTCCCGGCAAGTATAGTGAGTTTCTCTGTTTGTTTAGTCATGCCGTCTATCTTCAACTCAGCGGTGTAGCTGCCCTGGGTGCCGCCGACATTGGCTACCTTGGCCCTGATAACAACATTATCCCCGACCTCGACCTCGGCTGGATTGATCTCCAGGTTGGAAAGGCGAAATTCTGGAGGTAAAGGCTTTTCGACTACAAGTGTTGTTTCCCTGCTTCCCACTGCAATCCTATAGGTTCCAGCCTGGCTTTTGGTAAGCGCGAAAGTTATTAACTCTGTGGCGCCGGGGGCGAGTGTAAGGCTCTTTCTGTCATCCGCCACTCCGTTAACCATCAAAGGCACGTTATAGTTGATGGTTTTAGCATCGTTGTTTCTTATCTTAACTTCGATAGTGGCTTTCTCGCCGGTGGTAATCTGCGGTGGCGTTATGTTTAAAGACAAAACTTCGAAGTCCGGTTGAGCCTCAGCACAGGCCTGCAGCAAGCCAATGATTGCCATCAGGGCAAGTAAACATATTACGCCAATAGTTTTTCTCTTCATGGTTATAAAGCCTCTATTCGTTAGTGAACTCAATTCAGTTGGCATAGAATAATTCCATAGTGGGCGGCATTTTAAAGCGTTAGAATCAGCCAGAAGCCCGCAGCGATGAGTAAGCCGCCGGATGCTATGCGAATAGGCCCCGCGACCTTGTTGGCGATTCCGGTCAATCTGCCGAATCCTATACCTAATATAGCTGCTACCATAGGTAGGCTATACCCAATGGCGAACACGGCAAGTATCAGGGCGCCCCATCCTCCTTGTCCTTTTAATACAGATAAGCCGAGAACCACTGGTAGTATCATCGGGCCGCAGCAGGCCATGGTATAGGTTATACTGGCACCGCCGACACCCAATCCCATAACTGAAGCCCCTACAAAGCCCCGTGGGAGGTTCCTTTTAACCGGGCTGAATGATGGGATGTGGAAGGGAAGCAGGTTAAGTGCTGCAAACCCGAAGAAAATCGCAATGACGGCAATCAGTATCTTGCCGTATAAACCGAATATGCTTCCTGCCACCTGCCCAATGTAACCGACAAGCCAGCCGGCTGCCGATAGGGCAAGGACTGTTCCTAGCATGAAGAAACCGGCTATTACGAAAATATCACTTTTCTGTGGCTCCTCCCGAGAGCCAGCATATCCGATGACCGCAGCTATCAACGGAACACTGCAGCCAATACAACCGACTGCAGTGATCACCCCTAGCAGAAACCCTGCAGGCAGGACCAATATGCCAAATTGTGGGGCATTAAAGACTTGTTGAATCCACTCTTGCATGGCAGCTACTTTCCGGAGCAGCAACCAGAGGAACTGCCTGGTGCACAAATGGGTTGGGACACCACCACATATGTCTGCAGAAGCTTTGCCTCCGTTATGTCGCCGGTAATAATGGCTCCGTTGCCGGTGGTGCTCAGGGCCAGAACCGCCGGTAACTGAGTAATAGCTAGGCGCTCCGTCGTGATTGAGAATTCGGGGTCGCTGGCGCTCAAGGTGAAAGTTCCAACACTTGTATGTCTGGCTTCGATTTTTGCTGTGGCGTCGGAAATCCGGTTGGCAAGTGTTGTATTTGAATTACTGTCGTCTCCTGGCAGAATCACGAAAATTAAATTATGGTCAGTGAATATGGGATTCAGCTTCTGCGCCCAGAGTAGGTCCCCAATGCCCAGTGTAGACGCGGCATTGCAGCCAGTATTCGATGCTATTTGCGGTATGCCGCTCTTATCAAGGGGAACGCTTGAAGCATTGATATGCCGCGTTATGACGGAATAAGCTGTTGCACCTATAATCATTAGTATTCCTAGTGCAAAGACGGCAATCTTCCACCATTGCTTCTTGCTCGGCGGTTGCTGCTTAGTACTATCCGCCGGAGACGGACAACATCCCTTTTGGTCACAGCAGTCTGCCTTTGGCATCTTTTTAGAATCTTTATCGCTCATTACATAGTCTCCTTTCTGGCATCAGGAAAAAATTAAACATTGACAGGCTGTTTGAAAAACGTAGCCAGCGAATCAAGCGTCTCAGGGTCAACCCAGCACTCGACGGTCTGTCCACGCCTCTTCATTCTAATCAGACCAGCCCTGTGGAGTTCTTTAATGTGGTGAGAGATTGTTGAAGGCGAAAGACTCAAATCTTTGCCGACTGTACCCACGCACTCACGCATGACGGCGTCCGGGTTGCAGGCCTCTCCAGGTGCGCAACACGAAGCCAGGCGCATAAAAATGTTCAAGCGGTGTGGGTTCGACAGCGCCTTGAAGGCGTCGGCGAGCCGCTCGGAGTCGTTATTTCGAAAATTCGACATATTTCGAATAATAGTACAATCGATATACTTTTGTCAAGTACCCCGGGGCTGTACAGTGAATGTAAGGTCTCCTACATTACTTAAAAAATTTTCGCTGGAAATACAAAGCCACGTTCACCAGGCTTATCAGTACCGGCACTTCCACCAGCGGTCCGATAACGGCAGCGAAGGCCTGGCCCGAGCCGATACCGAATACGGCTACAGCCACGGCGATCGCCAGCTCAAAGTTATTGCTGGCGGCAGTGAAAGCGATGGTTGCCGTCTTGGAATAATCGGCTCCTATTTTCTTGCCCATGTAGAAAGACACCAGGAACATTATCACGAAATATATGAGAAGCGGGATGGCGATGCGGATAACATCAAGCGGCAGCTGGACGATGATTTCACCTTTGAGAGAGAACATAACAACGATGGTAAATAGTAGGGCAGCCAGGGTTACAGGGCTAATCCTGGGTATAAATTTAGTTTCATACCACTGGCGCCCTTTGGCTTTAATGAGGGTGAATCGCGTAATCATGCCGCCGAAAAACGGTATCCCGAGGTAGATGAAGACGCTTTGAGCTATCTGTCCAATTGTCACATTTACTGCGGCGCCCTTTAGCCCAAACCAAACCGGCAACACCGTTATGAAGATGTAGGCGTAAACCGAGAAAAAGACTATCTGGAAAATCGAGTTAAAGGCTACCAGCCCGGCAGCATACTCGGTGTCACCTTTAGCCAGTTCATTCCAGACTATGACCATGGCAATGCATCTGGCCAGTCCTATCATGATAAGGCCTTCCATGTAAGCGGGATAGGCATGCAGGAAAATAATAGCCAGCAGGAACATCAGCACCGGGCCGATTAGCCAGTTCTGTATTAAAGACAAGCCAAGCACTTTCCAGTTGCGGAAGACGAGGGGCAGGTCTTCGTATTTCACCTTGGCCAGTGGTGGGTACATCATAAGGATAAGTCCTATAGCTATAGGTATAGAAGTGGTATCAACCTGGAATAATGAAATGAAACCGGACACAGAGGGCACGAAGTAGCCGAGACCGACTCCGAAGCCCATAGCCAGAAATATCCAGAGCGTCAGGAAACGGTCTAATAGCGAGAGTTTACGGGGCGTAAGTTCAGTCTGGTTTGCCATAATTTCCATTCCTCATTCTAAAAGTTTGGCTAAAGCCTTGCGGTTTTCGGTAAAATCAGGCTGGTCCAGGTGAGGGCAATCCTCAAGTCGGCATTTCCCTTTGGCCAGGTCAATGGCGAAAGCAAGACAGGTCTTTTTGCCGCATTTCTGGCAATCTGTCTGGGGCAGTAGCTTATGCAATACCAGCCCCATACCCATCTTCGATTTGCCGGGTTCGACAGCTTGCTGAGGCTGGCTTAGTTTAGCCACAATTTTGTGAAGTATAGCCGGTTCAGGATACGCTCCCAGGTCATAAAGCGTGTAGTCCATAAATGCCACGGGTGCCTCCTGGTAGCAGCTCCGCACTGCCTCTTCTATCACCTTCGGATTCAATCCGGGAACTTTGACGTCTCTTTCACCCGGTTGGCACAGCAGATTGACGATGCTGACGATTTGCTGGTTAAATCTGGCTATTAGCTCCGTGGGGATATTGGCGAGGTGTGGGGTAAGTGCGTTCGAGCCGATAATGCGTTTAGCTTCGTCGATACCATTCTGTTTAAGTGCCAGTAGTGATTCGCCGGGCAGATGACCGGATGATTCCCGGCCGCAGAGGACGATGTAACGGATATTCGGGTTAGCCACGATATTGCAAATCATCTTCTCCAGACCCAGATTTTCTGTTTGGAGCATTCCAGAAAGGGCGGCACCTGTGTCTGCCGCACACATAACGAGCTCGTTTAAATCCGAGGGTATGGCGAAGTCGAAGGTGTCCAGAATTACGCAGACGGCTACAGGAGAATAGTCGTTACCTCTGACGTAACGTCCCTGTTCTGGCGGATAACCATCCGGCGGCTTTACTTTGAGCATTAAACTACCTTTTAGATTTGCATTTCCTCAATCAGCTTCTCTACCCTGGTCTTGATCTGGTCTCGAATCTCTCTTATTCTCTCGATGCTTTGGCCCTTAGGGTCTTCCAGTTCCCAGTCTTCAGTCTCAGTGAAGGTGGCAGGGCAGGCTTTCTCCACCCCGCAACCCATAGTGATCACCTTGTCTGCCTGGTCCAGCATCTCCATAGTCAGCTTCTTGGGTCGGTTGCTGCTTATATCTACGCCCACTTCATTCATTATCTGCACCACCTTTGGGTCAGTGATACTGGCAGGGTTGGTGCCCGCTGATGAGGCTTTAGCCTTTCCACCAACCAGATGATTAAAGAAAGCCTCTGCTATCTGGCTACGACCGGAGTTGCCCACACAGACGAACAGGACATTTTTCATTCTTAAGGCCTCTCAAATGACGCTCTTGGTCTTTTCACCAGACTTATTGTTCATTTCCTTCCAGGCTTTGTCGGATTTTGCTCTTAACCAGTTCTGCAAGGGCTTCGTTTTCATATCGAATTGGCCAAATCTCCGGTACGGCGATAATATGTTCAGTATCTCCTCTCACGACATTGATAAACAGGGAGAATGGAGTTGCATTATATTTTACAGCAAGGGTGGCATTGTCCTCATCATCTAGCTTAAGCCTTTGGAAGGTAAGCTTGCCGCTAGCCAGTTCGTCCTGAAAGTTGAGCCATACAGTAGCGTAGATACATTCACCTGTTGGATCCATGCAATGACAGGCTTCGCCTAGGTGAAAATAGACAATGTCCACCCTATCTGGCGGGCCAAGCGGTTTCTTCGTTGGATTCGCTGCAGGTGATGGGCTAGAACATGCAGAAAGCAAGCCAAGCGCCAGCAGAGAGAGCAATAGGATGTAAATCTTATTGGCGTTACCAAATATGCTCATATTTTAACTCATGCTTATAATTGCCCAGGATTTTATACACAGTACCACGAAGCATATTCCAGTTCCTATTAAGATAATGGAGGCTATTATATGAGTTATTGATTGTATCCGTTATGGTTCTCCATTGAGGCTTTTCTCGATTTTACTCTTTAGGAATTCTTCAAGGTTATCTCTGCCACCACCTGTAGGTAACCAGATTTCCGGCACGGCCACGATGCGTTCGGAATCACCTCTTACCTCGTTGATAAACAGTGAGAATGGGGCAGCATTGTACTTTTTAGCAATATCAGCATTTTCTTTCTTATCCGAATCGACCATTTGGAAAGTCAGTTTACCACTGGATTGTTCGTCCTGAAAATAAAGGAACATGGTAGCTTGAATCTTCTCTCCCACCACTGCAATGCAATGACAGGGCTTGCCTTGCTGGAAATAGATAACGTCTACTCTATCTGGCGGGCCGAGTGGCTCCTTCGGCGGTGTCGCTGCAGGTGCTAGGCTAGAACAGGCAGAAAGCAAGCCAAGCGCCAGCAGAGATACCAATAAAAGGTAGGTCCTGTTAGCTTTAACAAATATACTCATATTTTTAGCACCTGCTTATAATTTTCTAGGATTGTATCCACAGTACTACGTAATATATGCCTACTCCTATGAAGATAATGGAAACTATTATACGGATGATTCGTTCGGCGCGGGTAAGGGCATTAAGCCAGTTAGCAACGCCGGCCACACCCAGGGAAAGAAGCGTGCCGAATACCAGAACCGGCAGTCCGGTGCCGATGGCGAACACTGCCGGCAGTGCCAAACCTCCAGTGGACTTTAGCGCCACGGGTATTAGGGCGCCGAAGAATAGCACGGCACTGTATGGACAGAAGGCGAGGGCGAAAATGACACCTAGCAGAAATCCGCCTATCATGCCCCAGCCGGCTACTTTGCTCCCCAACGAGGCTAATGTATTACCTCCCCTGCCGAAAGAGAGCCTGTCGATGAACAGCATAAGCAATCCTACTACAATCAGTAGAGGACCCAGGACACGTTCACCGACGTCCTGGACTGTTGCGGAAATCCACGGGATTTCCAGTCCAACCACGATGATAAGTATGCCAAGAAGAGAATAGGAAAACATGCGTCCCAGGGTATAGAGGGAGCCGGTAATGACTGCGTACTTACGGTCCCTCACGTTGCGAGTGATGTAGGCGACAGCGGCGATATTGGTAGCCATAGGGCAGGGAGCAATAGCAGTTATTAATCCCAATAGCAGCGCGGTGAGCACGGGGATATTGGAACCACCCAAAATGCTGCCTAAATCCATTATTCTATGTCCTCGAGGCTTTGGTCGATAACGGTCTTGACCTTCTGGTCGAAGCCCAGTTTATTGCTCGTGCAGTGCCAGTACCAGATGTCCTGTATGTCTCTAATGTGGTCGGTACCATCTTTTACCGTATTGATAAATAATTGCGAGGAATATGCACCGTATTTTTTAACGATAGCGGCGTTCTTGCTGTCCCCTACGTTGTATACTCCAAAAGTCATTTTGCCGCTGTCTAATTCGCTCTGAAAATAGGTGCTTACGACATAGCGAACACGATCTTCGAAACAGAGGCAGGTGACGCAGCGCTGAGGTCGGTGGAAATAGACGACGTCCACTCTGTCTACTAAATCCGGAGATTCATCTTGAGTTAGAGAAATCGACAAGTTTTCTGATGGTGTGGTTGTCGTTTCAGACGGCGTGGCAGCTTCAGCTGGTGGTACGGTTGGTGTAGGAGCCGGGCTGGCACAAGCAAGAAACAATCCAACAACTAAGAAAGCGACTATAATAAAACACGCCTTAGCTCTTGGTGATATGTACATGTTTTTGAACATCTCCTTAATACTTTGAATTTATCTGCATCTATAAAACTACTATAACCTCAGTGGTTCTTTTTCTGCTCCTCTTTAGCCAGGGCATTTATTATCAGTTGCGTAACCTCTGCTTTTGAAGGTACCTTACCGGAACTCACCACCTGCTCATCGATTATCAGACCAGGGGTCATCATGACATTGTAAGCTATTATTTTACTCATGTCCTTAATCTCCTCCACCCTGGCGTCAATGCCGAGTTCCTGCACCACCTCTCTGGCGGTCTTTTCCAGCTGATGGCATCTGGCGCATCCGGGTCCCAGAATTTTTATATTCATCTTTTAACCTCCTGTGTTTCTGCTAAGCTTTTTGTAGTTCTTCATTCAATCAAACGTTTGCCCGCTTTATCTTAAAGTGTATATACTTTGTAGTAGCATCAGTTTATTTCCTCAAGCTCAGCGTGTCAGGTTTCACTATTAGGCCGTGTTCGATGCCCGTCTCCCAAGGCATAAAGCATGTCCCACAATCAGATTCACTTGTTGCAGCAACTGACATCAAAAGCCACCTTAGCCGTAGATGAACCCCCGTGCCCGTCGTTGACTTCTACTGTGACAAAGTGGCGAACAGAAGTGGTAGGGGCAATCCATACGATCTTTCTTCCCTCTTCGTCTGTTATATTGCCATCGGTGGCTGTCCACGTATATGTTAAGTCATCGCCATCGGGGTCTTCCGCAACACATACAATAACCGCCGGCGTAAGAGTCCGAACTGATATTGAGGGCCGGTTTAACTGTTCTACTGATGGGTCGATTGTTATCGGTCCTACCGGTTTGGCAGTAGTGATGACAAGACTGGTGATGATTGGTGGCTGGTTAGGTTTGTCCGTTACCGCTATGATGACAGACTGCGTAGCAATACCACCTTGATCGTCGTTCACTGATACAGCGATAGTGTATTCTCCGGGAGCTTCGGGAGCTGTCCAGTTGGCTACCGGCCCTTGCCCCTCGATCGTTCCGCCACTAGCCGACCATAAGTAAGTAAGCTCATCGCCATCAGGGTCTTCGGCTTCGCACACAATTTCGCTTGTTGATGATATGCTAATCTTGCTCTTAGCCATCGTACTCTTAATGACGGGTGGGTTATTTTGCGGTTCTATTACTGGCGGCTCCACAGGCTCCTGTGGTGGAGGGGCAACCAAAACACAACCACTGCTTAAAAGCAGCACAGCCGCGAGTATAATGACCCTTCGAAGCATCATATCTTTCTCCCTCAATGTTTTATAGACCATCACAAAGAAGCTCAATATCAAGACCTTTTAGTTGAGCACCAGGCTTCAAATTTTACCACCTTCATGTTTCCTCATCTCATTTCCTTAGACGGAGTTTGCCTTTTCAAAATATTTCAAGCGTCATAAACTGGTGACGAAGCCGTATATCAGTCCGGCGGCGGTGCAGCACACTATTATCAGACCTACGTACCAGAAGAGCCTCTTGTTGCCAATAAACCGTCTGACGACCAGAATGCTGGGTAGAGAAATGACCGGGTCGGCCAGCAGGTAGGCTAATAGCACTCCCTTTCCCATGCCAAGGTCCAGGAACATACGTGCCATGGGCACCTCTACAAGTGTGGGGAAATACATAAAA
>Ga0154670_1083_pt1 | contig 13018 bp, 15 predicted proteins | sample Rifle2008BG13ft_FD_116099 | JGI IMG/M metagenome (GOLD analysis project Ga0154670, IMG submission 116099) | Chloroflexi bacterium RBG_13_50_10
CGGAGAGGGCACCACAGTGTCCATCTCCGGTTAGCCCGACTCCGTCTGCGAAACCAGTTGCGGCTCTGAAGACGTCATCATTTTCAATGCCGAGCGCTTCGAAGATGCCGGCGATGGTGCATTGAGGACAGCCTCCGCTTTTTAGCTCATGTTGCTTGGCGCTTTCAGATGCCCTGTTCAAAATCTCGTCTACGGACCTTTCCATGTGTTAACTCCTCTTTATTTGAAGATTTGCTCCCAGACCGATATTCTATGTTGTTTTATAGTTGTCCGTTGTTTTTCTACCTGGGCAGGGACTTCCCGGTATTGGGTGACCTCTTTATATTTCGTTACTTGCTTTGTCTCAGTCCATTTCATTGCCAGATAGATGTAGCAGTCTTCTCCCCACATTACATTTTCCTGGAATCTAGCCCGGTACTGACCTTGTGGAAGTGGCAAGTCGATAGCGCTTCGAGTGCCGAATGTCTCCCAGAGAATGCGATTTGCGACGGTGATGATGGCGAATGTGCCTGGAATGGGGTTTTCGAATTTGCCGGCTAGCTGTGCATCAGGTTTATCAATGGAGAAAGGAATTACAATTCCGCTGGGGATAACTTTATAAAACCCGTCGGCGAAGACTTTTGTTTCTTCGCTTGTCTCTTCAGTGACATACGGCTCACTTACCGAATAAGCTTCTTGCTTCATTTCGGTGACGTAATATGTCTCCGTGGTCTCGGTGGATATAATTTTGAGTGGCAGAGCAAAGACAATGGCAATCAGGACAAAAACGGTGATGAGACCGGCGACGAATGGTTTCCAGTTTTTTGCCTTATCTTCCCAAAATTTCAAATTGGCCTCTTAAGTATTGCTTTGGGGGCGTATGCTTTTAGCGACGGCAAATAAATGAGCCTACCCTGTGCTGATTTGCTCAGAAGTATAGCTTACCGCAGCCGTTTTTGAAAGACAAGTTTATCATCGCCGGGCGCATAGAAGTCGGCAATGCGGCCAGCCAGTTCGTAGCCTTGTGCCTGGTAAAAGTACGTTGTTGCCTCATATTCTGGCTTGGAAGACGTCTCGATGAGAGCCAGCCTGCCCTTTGTTCCTTTAATGATATTCTCAGCGAAAGCCAGTAAAGCTTTGCCTATGCCCTGGCTTTGCTGATTTGTAGTGACTGCCAACCAGTATATGTCCCAGGTTCCTTCAGTCAAGGGGGTGGGCCCGTAGCAAATATATCCAGCAAGTGATGAGCCGACTTCTGCCACGAAGACATGGTAGCCCGACCGGGTCGAGTCGCCCAGGTAGCTATCGAGAACCTCCTCGGCTACGTCTACCTCGGCTGGCTTGAATCCCGGAATATCCCGTAACATTTGCATTACGGCCGGTTTGTCCTTGCTGGTCATCGGCCTGACTTCGATTCTCATGCCCATCTTCTCTCAAGAGCAAGCTGCACAATCTGTCCGATAAACTGGATATAGGTCATCCCTGCAGCCTGAGCTTGAAGCGCTGCACCGGCGTCGGGGGATATGTCAGGATTGGGATTTACCTCTATGACTTTAAGCTGCTCTTCGGCATCCAGCCGGAAATCGATTCTGGCATAACCGCGAGAGCCCAGTAATCTGAAGGCGAGGAGAGCAGTCTGAATGATGCGTTCTCGTAGCTCGATGTCTATTTCGGCCGGGCAGACCGCTTTGGTATGTTGGAAATAGACGCTTTGCGGGTCCCACTTGGCGGAGAAGCTGAGAATCCTGGGTATTTCAGGTGGCAGGGAATAGACTATTTCTGAGATGGACAAGGCTTTAGGTTCGCTGGTTCCGAGGACTGTGATGTTGAATTCACGGCCGTCAACAAATTCCTCCACCAGAGCCCTTCTGCCGAAACACTTATTTATCGTTGCCACCTGCTTTTCCAAGGAGGCAAAGTCGTGTACTACACTTTCCTCTGATATACCGTTACTTCCGTCCTCTGCGCATGGTTTGACGATGCAGGGATAGTTCAGATGAAACAAAGATGTGGTTTTGGGACCTAGCAGTTGATACTTGGGAGTGTCCATTCCTATTGCTGCCAGGCGTGCCTTTGTCTTTACCTTGTCCAGCCCCAGAGATAGGGCACTTCCGGAGCAGCCGGTGTAGGTTAGTCCCAGCTTGGAAATAAAATTGACTACCGCTGCCTCTGTCTCGGGGTAGCCATCAAAGCCTTCGAAGAGATTGAAGACTATATCTGCCTCTAAACCTTTGAGGCTTTCTCTAGCCGTCTCGAGCGGTGGCAGCAGGGGTAGGCAAACAACAGGGTATCCAGATTGAATCAGGGCTTGATGAACTGCCTCAACTCCGTCGAGAATGGCGAGCGATGCTTTCTTTTCTACAGTGGTTCTATAGAGATCAGGGTTAGGGGCATTGTAGATAATCGCTATCCTCTGATGCACTGTGGGTACCTTTGTAAGGCGGAATTGAGTATAGCTGAAATGAGAGATTGGTACATCCAGCCCAGTTTGTTAGCCATAATAGGCAGGTCGCTGCTTTTCGGATTGAGTCCTGCCAGCGGATTTATCTCCAGGAAATAAGGCACTCCTTCTGGGCTGAGTTTGAAGTCGAGCCTGGCAAAATCACGGCAGCCCAATATCTTGAAAATATTAAGACTTGAATTTGTAATTTCCTCCAGGATGCTTGTCTCCAGCCGGGCGGGACATTCATAGTCTACCAGTTGCTCCCATTCTCGTTTCACTTCAAGCGAGTATATAAAGTGCGTATTCTCCTGCTTGGGCAAAACACGCATTATGCCGAGAATTGTTGGTGGCGAATTACCGACCATGCCAACTGTCACCTCATCACCGCCAATAAATTCTTCCACCATCACCGGTTGCCGGTAATGCTCGAGAAGTTCGGCTGCTACTTCAGCTATTTGTGCTACATTCTGTGCCTTGGAACCAGGGTGAATGCCTTTGCTCGAACCTTCGTAGGCTGGTTTGACGAAGGCTGGGAGAGAAAGTTGGTCGCAAGTTATTTCTTCTATTTGCCTGTGGTCTGTGATTAATTGCCATTTGGGAGTGCGGATACCTGCTGCTGCCACCAGGCTTTTGGTCAATGGTTTATCCAGGCAAATTGCCAGGCATTGTGGCTCTGAACCTGAATAAGGAATATCTAGCATTTCCAGGATGGAAGGCACCTGAGCCTCCCTGCTCTTATAGTTGCCCAGCCCTTCAGAGATGTTGAAAACGAAGTCGACGTTATTCCGGAGAATGCTAGAGATGAACTCGTTGCCGCCACCTAGTTTAACTACCGAGTGTCCCAGGGATTCGATGACAGTGGCAATAGCCTCCACTGTTTCTGGTGAATCATATTCCTCGAGAGCATCCTCGGGGCAGTGAGGTGCCGAGATAACAGCCTCTTTAAGGTCGTATGCGAGCCCTATTTTCATTTCTGACTCTGACTGGTTGGAGTTCACGCTTTGCTTCGTTGAGGCTGTCAGAAAACGGACTATTAGCTAACTCTACCTCAGTAGGTGGCTCAGGACGGGCTTTGTCTTTAGGGTTGCGGTACCACACGAAGCGGCCCTGATAATTCCTTAATACGAGTTCTTCTTTTGTCTGTGTCAACACATAGCTCGGCTGAAGGGGAACTTTGCCGCCGCCTTCTGGCAGGTCTATAACGAAGGTGGGGATGGCCAGACCTGAGGTATGGCCACGCATACCATCTATTATTTTGACTCCAATTTCTACAGGGGTGCGTAAGTGTTCGGTTCCTTGGACCTCGTCACACTGGAAAAGATAGTACGGGCGCACCTTTATCTTAAGGAGCCCGTTACATAATTTTATCTGTGTTGCTACATCGTCGTTTATGCCGCGAAGGAGCACAGACTGGTTGTTCACTGGAATCCCGGCTCGTAAAAGGCGATTGCAGGCCGCCGCTGCTTCAGGTGTTATCTCATTGGGGTGGTTGAACTGGGTGTTTAGCCATATCGGCCCGTACTTTGAAAGCATGTCACACAGCTCGGCATCCACACGATACGGTAAAACCACCGGGAATCGGGTGCCGATGCGGATTATCTCGACATGGTCTATTTGCCTCAATTTGGAGATAACGTCTTCCAATCGACGTGTGGAAAGAGTTAACGGGTCGCCGCCGGAGAGAATGACGTCTCTAATGGTCTTGTGCCTGCGGATGTAGTCCAACATAGCCTTGATCTCTCCCGGATTGCGTACCCAGCCACCATTGTGCCACTCTCTTTTTCGCGTGCAATGGCGACAGAACATAGGGCAAATGTCTGTGAGCACCATCAGTACTCTGTCCGGGTAACGATGGACCAGACCGGGGACCATGGAGTCTCTTCTTTCTCCAAGAGGGTCTTCAAAGCCTACGTTACCGAGTGTTACCTCTTCGAAAGAAGGGATTGCCTGTTTTCTGATAGGGTCGTCTGGGTCGTATACGTTAATTAGGGAGAGGTAATAAGGTGTTATTGAAAGAGGATATTTTGCGGTTACCAGTTTAAGCTGAGTTTTTTCTTTGGCTGAAAATGGGATTAGAGTTGATAGTTGTTCAACCGTGGTTATTCGGTTACGAAATTGCCACTTCCAGTCGTTCCAATTTTCCTGTGGGATTTGACTAAATAAACTATTCTCATTTGTAACGGCCGTACCATCGGTAACGGCCGTCTTACCTGGAGGTTCTTCTTCTTCGACCACCACTTCATTTCTCATGGTGGCCAGACCTGGAGGTTCTTCTTCCTCAGCTTGGCTCCTTATGGCTATTAGTTTTGTCATTTATTGATTCTCCTTAACCTATCATATTAAAATGCTTATTAAATTATGAAACATCATAAATGAAATCATATTCATTAACAACGTAACATACTTTTTCCAGTTTGTCAACATTTTTAAGCGTTTTTATTTTAAAAATTTTTAAAAATTTAATAAATGATGATTTGACAAAAACGGCCATAATCTTTAAGATTTTCTATCTGTGCTTGAGTTAGCCTAAAAAGCAAATTGTGGAGGGTATCGATGAATAAAAAATTTTGGTTGTTATTTCTGGTTGTTGTAGTTCTGATTTTGGTGACCTCGTTACTGGTGAGCTGTGTTGGAGAAAAGGGAGGCACGATAAGTGATGTTGCCTTGTCGACGGAGGTGGATTCGCATGATCGACCGCTCCAGCCTGCCAGTGTTTTTTCTCCCGAGACCGAAAAGATTTATTGTTCATTTAAGTTATCCGGTGTTCCGTCCGGTTCCCGAATAAAAGCAGAATGGATGTATGTTGGGACCGGAGTGGAAAAGGAAGATAATACAGATAATACAGGTCTCGTGCTTCCGGAGATCTTACTTGAGGAGCTGACTGGGCCTAGGGTGTTTCAAACGCAGACTGGAACTATTACGGGTAGTGGTTATACTGCATCAGTCTTTGAACAATCTAACCCGGACATCATATTGCCACTGGGGGATTATAAAGTGGTGCTGTATATTAATGACCAGGAAAAAGCCAGCGTGTCTTTCAAGGTGCAAGGGAACTAACTTTAGATATCTGATAATTCTCTGTCCTGAAAGGGATAATCATGACAAGCGAGGCAGGCATCGTCTACTTCGATTCTATCGGTCCTGACAATACGGAGGAGACATTGAGGTTGGCAAAAATCAGGGCTGAGGAGCTCGATATAAAGACAATCGTAGTAGCTTCAACTACGGGTGATACCGGAGTTAAGGCGGCTGAAAAGCTCGAAGGCTTTAAAGTGGTTGTGGTGACGCATACAAGTGGCTTCAGAGCACCGGGTACTCAAGAACTTACCCCAGAAAACAGGCAGAAAATAGAGAAATTGGGGGCTGAGATTTTCACTGGTGCTCATGCTTTCGGCGGTGTATCTCATGCGGTAAGGAGGACTTTCAGCACTCACGTCTTGGGTGATTTCATGGCCAATACGTTAAGGATGTTTGGCCAAGGGGTGAAGGTGGCCATTGAGATAAGTCTTATGGCTGCTGACGCCGGTCTTGTAAGCCCCGACGAAGAGGTGATAGTCATAGCTGGGACAGCAAGAGGAGCAGATACAGCTATCGTCCTCAAACCAGCCCATGCCCATGATGCCTTTTCCCTCAGGGTAAAAGAGATAATATGCAAGCCAAGACTGTAAGTTCAGCTTCGCTCCACCAGATTGACTCAAATAATGGAAAAGACCACAGTAGTTACAGGCGCCACGGGACATATAGGCGCTAATCTCGTTCGTGCTCTACTTGCCCAGGGTAGATATGTGCGTGTATTACTCCATGTGAACCAGCGGGCAGTCGAGGGATTGGAAGTTGAGATAGCCAGGGGCGATGTCCGTGACTTGGCATCTCTACGTGATGCCTTTCGTGGCGCTGATGTGGTTTATCACCTGGCGGGTCGCATCTCATTATCGATGGGTGATTGGCCATTACTCGAAGCGGTCAATATCGCAGGGACGAGAAATGTGGTTGAAGCCTGCCTCCGGTGTGGAGTGCGTCGTCTTGTCCACTTTAGCTCGATTCATGCTATTACCCAGGAACCTCTGGATGTTCCGGTCGATGAGTCACGTCCGTTGGTAGAATCTCGACGCTGTCCGCCTTATGACCGCTCCAAAGCAGCGGGCGAGAAGGAAGTGCGCAGAGGGATAGAGCGAGGCTTGGATGCTGTCATTATAAATCCCACGGCTGTCATTGGCCCTTATGACTTTGAGCCATCCTATTTGGGCGAGGCTCTAATTGACCTTGCCTGCCGTAAGCTGCCGGCTCTGGTGAACGGTGGTTTTGATTGGGTGGATGTCCGTGATGTCGTGGCGGGGGCAATGCGAGCTGAAGAATGCGCAGCCACAGGCACCAAATATGTCCTATCCGGTCACTGGGTATCGGTGTCCGGGTTAGCAGCTATTGTAGAGGAAAGCACCAGTGTCCCGCCGCCCCGATTGGTATGCCCTTTGTGGTTAGCTCATGTTGGTGCCCCGTTTACTGTTGCCCTTGCTCGCCTGACTGGCGGGCGACCGTTGTATACTAATGTCTCCCTCAGAGCGCTGAAAAGTAACCATAATATCAGCCATGAGATGGCTACCCGTGACCTTGACTACAATCCGCGTCCGTTCCGGGAAACTGTTGTTGATACGGTACGGTGGTTCGAGGAAAACGGCTATCTCGGACGTTCTTAAAATTATAAACTACTGAGTTGGTATGAGCGAACACGAATTTTTTAATATCCTTCTCATAGGCTGGTTTGTACTGGCAATAGCCATCTTTGTCGTATTGTTATTTATTGTGGCGCCGTATGGCCGCCACAGCCGCAGTGGTTGGGGTCCGGCAGTAGGTAACAGGCTGGGCTGGATAATTATGGAGGCGGTATCTCCGCTTGTATTTGCTGTCTGCTTCATACTCGGAAGCAATGCCGTAACGATTACCGGGCTGGCCTTCTTATGTTTGTGGGAGGCACATTACATACACAGGGCTTTCATCTATCCGTTCAGTCTGAGCAGTGGAGATAAGCGCATGCCTGTTACTGTCATAAGTTTGGGGATTCTATTCAATGCCGTGAATGCATATCTCAACGGCCGCTATATCTTTACGTTCTCCGCTGGATATACAAACCAGTGGCTTACAGACCCACGGTTTGTCGCTGGTCTGGTGCTGTTCCTCATCGGTTTCCTCATCAACCGTCAAGCCGACCATACGCTCCACAATCTCCGTAAACCAGGTGAATTGGGCTACAAAGTTCCGTATGGCGGATTGTATCGCTGGATATCCTGTCCCAATTACCTTGGCGAGATTCTTACCTGGATTGGGTGGGCTGTAGCCACCTGGTCACTACCAGGCTTATCATTCGCTGTATGGACGGTAGCTAATCTGGCACCTAGAGCCCGGGCACATCATGCCTGGTATCGCGCCCATTTTTCGGACTATCCGCCCGAGCGCAAGGCACTGGTGCCAGGCGTGTGGTAGCAAGTCGCGATCATTTAAGGGTCGCCCTTTCTTATCACACATGTCTTGGATTGTGCCGCACGAGAAGAATGACTGAATCTGCATTGTCACGCGCGCCGAAATCTCGTGACTCACTAAATATGTGGTAAGATTTGGAGCTGATGCTCATATTCAATTATGAGACCCTGGTCGACCCATTGTTGAAGTATACCAGGAAATTCATTCCTGAATTCTCCGGTATGCGTCCCGGAGATAGGGTATTGGATGTCTGCTGTGGAACCGGGGCGCAGGTTCTTGAGTATGGGCGACGTGGCATCATTGCCGCCGGGGTTGATATAAGCCCGGCGATGTTGCAAGTAGCCTTAAGAAATAGAGTGAGGCAGAAGCTGGGGAACGTCTCATTCTATCTGGCCGATGCCACTGAACTGCCTTTTGCCGACAATTGCTTTGACTACGCATCGGTATCTTTAGGCTTACACGATAAGGAAAGATTAACCCGGCATAGAGTCGTTTCTGAGATGAAAAGGGTTGTAAAGCATGACGGAGCACTTATATTCATAGACTACCCGGTTCCACCGGTCAAGACTGTCTGGGCTCACTTATCGGGTACAATAGAATTCCTTGCCGGTGGGGAGCATTACCAAGGTTTCAAGGACTATATTGGCAGTGGCGGGTTAGAGGATATACTTCAAGCATGTCATTTAGGCGAGGATGAACGGAGTTACCTTAATGGCGGCTTGTTGGTAATTATCAAAGCCAGGACTATCTGATCGGCCTTTAGTCGCTTATTGCTGTGCTAAGGAAACAGAGAGACGGAAATCTTTTACAGTGTTTGATAACCATGGATAATGATATAATTCGGCAAACAAGAGGCTGGCCACACGAGCCGACTTATTATACTTGAAACATCAGGAGATATAACCAGCCTGACACGAAAGGCGAGAGGGGGTAGAAAGAATGAAAACTAAGACCGTTAGTCAGTCCGTGACCTTTAAAACGACACCGCACGAAGTGTATGAGGCTATCATGGATTCGAAAAAGCACTCCGAGTTTACCGACTCTCAAGCATCTATGAGCCGCAAGACTGGTGGGAAATTTAGTGTCTATGGCGGGGACATTGCGGGAGTCAATCTTGAGTTGATACCAGACCAGAAAATTGTTCAGTCGTGGCGATACAGTGATTGGCCGGAGGGTCATTATTCCAAGGTGACTTTTTCACTGAAAGCGGTCAAAGAGGGAACACGACTTACCTTCACTCAAACAGAAGTTCCAGACGAGCATTATGAGGATATAGCTCAGGGATGGCGCGATTACTACTGGGCGCCGATGAAAGAAATGCTGGAAAAGTAGGTCTCGGCTGCGCAGCACCTTGTTCAGTTCTTATATTAAGGAGGCTTCCGATGAAGGCATCTGAAGGACAACTCGGTCGGGTGTTTGTAATTCGACTTGAAGATGGCGATGCTATTCCCGCCTGCATTGAGAGTTTTGCCGCAGAAAAGAAGATTTCGGTAGGGCAGGTCATTCTAATCGGTGGCATTGGTGACGGTCAGGTGGTTGTCGGCCCGCGGCGGTCAAGTGAGATGCCGCCCGAACCAATGCTGGTTCCCGTGGACGGAGTGCATGAGGTAGTGGGTGTAGGGATAATCGCTCCCGATAAAAAGGGCAAACCAGGGCTGCATATACATGCCGCACTGGGAAGGGCCGGAAAAACCACCACCGGCTGCCTGCGGCCGGGTGTAACCACCTGGCTGATAGGCGAGGTAATTATCTTCGAGATACTGGGTACGGATGTAGTTCGTCTTCCGAGTGAGAAAGCACGCTTTGAGCTTCTACAGGTGGGCCAGACTTAGTACTGCTCTTAATTAGCCTCAACGAGATGCAAGGTTATAGTGTACGCTGTGACATCAGATGCCGGCTGCGGTCAGTATATCCGGCACTACCTCCTCTTTTCCTATGGCCATGATATGAACTCCATCGCAAATAGCCTCTTTCTTTAAGGTGGCGACCATTCTCCCGGCTATCTCTATACCTTTATTAAGTGCTGTCCCCTTCGGGGCATTTGCCAGTTCATCGATCAAATGCTGAGGTACAAAAATGCCGGGTACATTCTCAGTCATATACTTCGCCATCTTAGCTGACGACAATAAGACAATCCCTGCCAGGACTTTCACAGGAAATCGGCGGGCGAACTGCATAAACCTGGTGAATTTGTCCAAATCGTAGACTGCCTGCGTCTGGAAGAATTCGGCTCCGGCCTCAATCTTTTTTTCGAATTTGATCAACTGCGGTTCTATCGGATTTGCTTCCGGAGTAACGATAGCACCGGCACAGAATTCCACATTACCGTCTAAATCATTCCCGCCGAGGTCTTTCCCTGACTCCATCGTCTGTATTGCCCTGAGCAGCTGAACCGAGTCGAGGTCAAATACCCCCTTGGCTTCTTTATGGTCACCAACGGGGACAGCATCGCCCGTTAGACAGAGAACGTTCCTAACTCCTCTGACATAGGCAAATAGGAGTTCAGCTTGAAGGGCGAGACGATTACGGTCTCGGCAGGTCATTTGCAGTATAGGCTCGCCCCCTCGTTCTTCTATAGCTAAGCATCCGCCAATGGAGGGAAAGCGCATAACGGAGCTCTGGTGGTCGGTAACATTAATAGCATCTACCTTGTCTTTAAGAATATCGATATGGTGGTGCATTTTCTCTATGTTGGTCCCTTTTGGTGGGCCTATCTCGCTGGTCATTATGAACTTACCGGAGTCGAGCAGTAACTTGAATTTTGAGGGCATGTTTCACTTCTCCTTGCCTACAACACTTTTATAGCCCTGGGTCTGGGTAAAACCTGATAGTTCTTGGGCGGTTGATACTTCCGCATCGTATCGAGCCTATTTTGGTCCTTCAATCGATTGTAAATAAGAGTCCAGGCGCAGTCCCTTTCTTTGTCCACTTCGCACTTGCCATTATTGGTGCCGCCGCAGGGGCCATTGAGTAACCCTTTGTGGCAAGCAGTGATTGGGCAAACACCGGCCATTTCTCCGAGAACGCATTGTCCGCACTGTGCACAAACTTCATGGAATAAGCCCTGTCCGTCATCCATTCCTATAAACAGGGTATCCAGTGCCGGAAAAACCGGTTTATTGATGACATTCTGGCTCATTCTGTGTACTCCCAAGGCGCAGGACATGACCAGGATGGCCTGTGAGCTCTGAATAGAGCTATTATTTTCTTGCGCCAGTGCTGCGGTAATGTCATCGCAAGCAACAGGAATAACTACGGAGCCGGTAACCAGCTTGCCCTGCGACTGTAGCTGTTCTTTCATAGCAGCTACTTCCTCAATTCCACCGGTTCGTGTTAATGTGGTACAGGTGCCGCATCCTGCAATGAATATGCGGCTAAAATCATGCAGTTGCTGCATGACCTCATTAAAAGATTTCTGCTTTGTAATCGATTTCATAACACCTCCTACGTTTCCAGGTCACACCGTAGACATCGCTTCGCTTCGTATCCGGCTTTCTCTTCTGAGAGGCCTAATTCGGTTTCACTGAAGCTCCGCTTTCTATCCTCGATGGGAAGCATCGGCATTTCCGGCCTGAACGCTGCCTCCCACGTTCCCTCTTCTTCTGTGATGGGTTTCTCTGCTTCCTTGATACCAGGTTGTCTTGTGTCGTACATCTGCACCCGCGACCTGTCGCCTCTGAGATACTTATCGATGGCCAAAGCCCCTCGCCTGCCACCTGCAATCGCATCAATAATCATACCCGCTCCGAATACGAAATCACCACCTGCAAAAACTCCGGCGACATTGGTGCTCAGGCTATTGGAATCGACTACCAATCTTTCCCAACGACTGCGCTCTAAAGCGCTATCTGGAGGCAAAAAGGAGAGGTCGGCCGCTTGACCGACAGCAGCAATCACTGTGTCTGCTTCTGCAAAAAACTCGGATTCTGGAACAGGAACAGGTCTTCTGCGACCGCTATCATCTGGCTCGCCCAACTTCATCCGAATACACTGTAGCCCTGTCACTTTGCCCTCGTCGCTCGTTATCCGTGTAGGCCCAACGAGGAAATGCACGTTAACACCTTCGGACACCGCCTCATCGAATTCCACCTCGGTGACTGGCATCTCCTCCCGGGAGCGACGATAGTATACATTGACTTCTTCAGCGCCCAATCGAAGCGCAGTGCGGGAGGCATCCAGGGCAACATTCCCTCCCCCGATAATTGCTACACGACGCCCTACTTTGACTTTCTTGCCCAATTTGGCATCGTGCAAAAATCTCAACCCGTAATGGAAGCCTGCCAGAGCCTCACTCTCTCCGGGTATTCCGATGACCTGACTTTTCTGGGCACCGGCCGCTATAAAGACAGCGTCGTAGCCGTTTGCTTGGAGGTGCTCTATAGTGAATTTTGTGTCCAGCGGTGTGTTGTACTTTATCTCTACTCCGCGCTTGACTATGTAGTCGATTTCGCTATTGATAACTTCTCGCGGGAGCCGGAAATCAGGTATTGCCACTGCAGGCATGCCGCCACCTATCCCCATAGCTTCAAAAATGGTAACTCCGTACCCTGCCTGGGCAAGAAAATAGGCACATGACAACCCGCATGGACCCGCGCCGATTATGGCTACCTTTTGATTCCTTGTCCTGGGGAACGGTTCCGGCTCAGGCAACTCATCGACGTGCTCAAAATACCAGTCGGCAGCAAACCGTTTCAGTGCTCTGATGGCCACCGACTCCTCAAGCTCTCCCCTGCGGCATCTACCTTCGCAGGGATGATGGCAAATACGGCCGCAGATAGCCGGGAAAGGATTCCTTTCTCTGATAGTTTCGACTGCCTGAAGATATTCACCGGCTGCGATGTGAGCGACATATTTAGGTACGTTGATGCCTACGGGACAGGTATGTTGACAGGGTGAAATCATCAACGCATCGCACACAGCGGCAGGACATTTCTTCTCCTTGATGTGAGCATCATACTCATCTCTGAAATAGTTTAGTGTGGTGAGCACCGGGTTAGGACATGTCTGTCCCAGTCCGCAAAGCGAGCATTCTTTGACTGTTTTAGCGATCGAAAGCAAGGTCTCGATATCACTGTCACGACCCTTGCCCTGTGTAATCCTGGTTAGTATTTCCAGCATCTG
>Ga0154670_1053_pt1 | contig 12410 bp, 8 predicted proteins | sample Rifle2008BG13ft_FD_116099 | JGI IMG/M metagenome (GOLD analysis project Ga0154670, IMG submission 116099) | Chloroflexi bacterium RBG_13_50_10
GTTGCGCTGAAATGCACTTTCAATCTGGTCCTTTACGTCCTGCGGTTTGACCGTCGGTATGATAGTTATGTTGTTGATAACCAATACTACTCCCACCAGTTTGCGCACGGCGTCCTCGGCAGAGTCCTTCTGATACCACCAGTCTACCTCGCCACTCAGAGTAACCACCCCACCCTGCACCCGCGCTTTGACACGGTCATGCGGCACAAAGACATTCCACCCTAGAGCATCTGATACCACCCGGGCGATGTCCTCATCTGCCCGCTTAAGAGAGTCGGGCAACCTGACTTTGAGTTCTTCCACCACCGATTTGACTCCGAAGACCCGCGCGGCGATGCGCTCGGCAGCCCACTTCTTAATATAGCTATCAACATAGCCGCTCAGCATCACAACACCATCCCTGACGCTGACTCCAATCTCCGCCGGCTTAATACTCGGTTCCCATTGAAGCTCAGTCATGACATCCTTCTGTACTTCTGAATCGGTCTTCATGGCGATTTCCCCTCCTATTACTTGTTCTGGTAGTGAGTAGAATGTATACCCCCGCCCCCTGTAATTTTACCATAGTTAACCTGATTTGTTATTGTGCTGGCTGACCACATCGGTAACACTGGACTACGGATTCTGGCAAATTCCTTTTCAATATGCTGTATCGGAGCAAGATAGGCAAGAGATTGGTGCGGGCGGTTGAAATTAGACACAACTAGCCATATTGTTACCTGATACTCTTGCGCTCACCTGGAAAACCGTTTCCCTGGCCTTGTGGCATCCCTGAACGGATTCGAACCCACGCTCCCCTGCTCAGAGAGCCGCTGCTACCTTGCATATTATTAGCGAGCGGTTTGTGGTCTCCGTCGAAATTCGCCAAATAACACCTGGCCAGTAGCAGGCCTGATCCCTCACAGGCTGAAGCATGGCGTCCCCGGAATTGCGGAACCGTCTCTTTCACCTTCGTGTCATTGCGAGGCCCGCCCTCTCGGCCCGAAGCAATCTCCCGGCTTCATCTCCACTGTATCTCTACGAGTCTCTATGAGTCTCTAGTCTCTATCTAACCATTTAACCATCAACCAACTAACTGTCTCTGAATCTCCACTGGATCTCTACCGTATCTCTACCAATCTCCATGAATCTCTCCCAGTCTCTATCGTGTCTCCAACGTGTCTCCAGTCTCTACGAACTCTACAGACTCTATGAACTCAACGAACTCAATAAACTCCCCACGCCGTCCTGAAGTCGAAACGCTCTTAGTACCCAGAGATAACCGCATCGAGGTAATGAAGAAAGTCTCAAACTGGCTAACGGAAGGATAAGAAACCTCTCCCTCGACCCTCTTGTCATTGCGAGGTCCGATTTCTCGGGCCGAAGCAATCTCCTCTCCCTCGACGGGAGAGGATTCAGAGCCTGTCTTGAGTTCATCGAAGGATGAGGGTTATATCCCTCCCCCTCGATCCCCATGTCACTGCGAGCCCTTCCTAAGTTCCCTGCGGCTCTCCAGACTATTCACTGCCGGAGCCTTCTCCGTGATGCAAAGTAAAGCGCCAGCCACACTATCGCGCTGAAAATGATGAAACCTCCCAGGAGATAGGATGCCGGGTTCGTTTTCAGGTTCTCCAGTCCGAATCGAGCGCCAAGGCCGAGCAGGATGACCACGACGTCATAGGCGAGCGACGAGAGGGCCACACCCAGGATGAAGTCGGAATATCGCAGGCGTGTGACTCCGGCGGCCAGCGATGGTATCTGCAGCAGACCCGGCGTCAACCTCACCAAGGCGATCGACAGCGCAGGTCGCTTGTACAGTCTGGTTCTAACCCACTCTATCCGCTTGGGTAGCCACGGGAGACGCTTCTCGACGCGGCTGATGAGCCGGCTGCCCAGGGTGCGGCTGACCCAGTAAAGCACGGCTGCTCCGACCTCCCTTCCCAGCAGCAGCGCCAGTACAATGAGCAGCACTTCCGTTGACAGCGGACCAACGTTGTAGCTGGCGAAGAATAGAAATAGTTCCACTGTTAAGAGCAGGGGAACTCCGATGTCGCCGATAATGCCCAGAGAAAACAGCACGCCCAGCGCAGCGGGGTTTCCCAGGCTCACCCCCTCGCACAATTCGGACAGCAGCGAATACAACCATTCCATGAGACTACCCTTGCTGGCAATCCCTTCGATGAACCGGGCACATATTTGAAGTCAAGGAGTATGAATACTTTTGCAGCAGCCATTCGCCGGCCGCATCACCTCACTGACCTGATGCGCCAAACCAGTACCGCCGCTGCCAGGGACGACAAAGTGGCCAGCAGAAAGATACCGGAATAACCCCAGCCAACAGGTGCCAGCCAGTACAGTAGAACGCCCCCTATCAAAGGAGCCAGCGTCTGCGGCAGGGTGGAGGAGAACCCCCACACGCCCAGGTCCCTGGCCACACGGTTCTTGTCCGGCAGGACATCTAACGCCAGTGCCCAATCCACGCTGGTGTAGGCGCCATAGCCCAGACCGAACAGCACCCCGACTGTCAGGATAACGTTCCAGGTCGGTGCCACAACAAAGAACAAGAAGGCGACGGCCATGGCCAGGCTCGCGACACTGACGATGCCCTTCCTCCCAATCCGGTCCGACAGAGCACCGGCAAGAAGAGCGCTGGCCAGCGAGCCTCCCAGCGCTATACTGGATACCACCAGGGTCGCGCCGACGAAGTTCGGGAGCCCTATCCTGTCTCTGATGAAGTATGCTACAAAAGTAACCATGGCATAGAGGGCCAGCATCACCAGCGCCCTGGTTATTGAGAGCCAGAGGAAATCGGGATTTCTCAGAGAGTCAATCCAGGACATCCGGGAAGAGGTTTGGTGCTCCGGCGCAGGGGTATCGGGCACCCTCCACACTGTCACGGCAGCTCCGAGCAGCAGCACCAGGGCAAGTATCGTGTAGAAGGGAGATGTCTTCCCGGGGCTGACCAGCAGGGCAGCCACGCCAAAACTGGAAACTGTACCAAGCATTGACATTAGGCCCATGTATCCGGACGCTTTGCCCCTTTGCTGGCTGGGCACCTGGTCGGGAATATAGCCTTGATAGGCGGCGCCGCTGATATTATTTCCCAGCTGCACTAATACAAAGGCAGCCGCCAGAGCGAAAAGTGAAGTCGTCCTGGGCATCCACAGCAGTCCGGCTGCATTTATGAGAGCGCCCCCCAGGACGAAAGGCCGTCTTCTGCCCCAGCGGTGCCGGCACCGGTCGGAAAAAGCTCCCGCCACAGGCTGTGCAACCATGCCAATCAGAGAACCGACACCGGCAACCAACCCTAAAGCAAGGCCCTTGCTGGCTTCCGGAGAACGGCCCAATACCTCGATGGGCAAAACCACAGCCAGCATTGCACCCCAATGGAAGTTCAGTGAAAACCAGTAGATGCTCAGATTAAGGTGGTCTCTAGTGGACAGAGTCTTCTCGAACAGGAGCGCTCCCTCCTGCATAAGAGACATGTTACTCCGCGAGGAGTGCTCGGTCAATAGGGGTTACGCATCTCAGAATCTGCTACAATAGAGTAATCTTCTTTTACAGCGAGGCATGGGCACATCGGTCCGATACGCATAGATAGACCACCAGCGTTTGTCCTGATACTGTGGCCCCTCATAGACAGGATACTATGCAGATGTCATCACATGATCCCTATTACAGGGGGCAGCGGCGCCGTGCTCGCAGAGGTTAGGCGCAACAACGGACACACAGTCACACTGGCCGACGGTTCTGAAATCAAGGCCGGTGACACAATCGTGGAGCTTCACATAAGCAATAACTGGTTCAGAGAGAGACATAAACTCGGTCTGACCACTGCACGTGTGACACGGGACATGCTTGTTTCTTTTACACACGATCTGCATATTCTGGCCAAGGAACTGGACAACGGAATATTCAGTAATTGCACCGCACTCCATGGCTGCACGCACATTGGCGTCGTCACCAGACGGATTGGATTCCAGGTTGTGGAAACACCCAACAGTCTGTGGAAGAGGTTCGCTCGATTCTACATTTCCGGGCTGGTGCAGGCGTACGGCCCGCGACGCTCCCGAACCCGCAGGTCTAATGAGCCCCTCGAGCTTGAAGAGGTCTGGTTTTCAAAACGAGAGCTATTGAGAAGATACGGCTCCGCACATCATTGAATGAACTGACTGCTTGGCGCGTCCCGGACCTGCCTTCGCCGGCGAAATCAAACCCCATCCTGAAGTCGAAACGCTCCCACTCTGTCATTGCGAGGAGTCCCGATTTCATCGGGACGACGTGGCAATCTCGTTAACTAAATTCCGACTCCTGACTACTTGCTTTGCGCCTTTGAGCTTTGTCATTTGGATTTCAAATGTATCTCCACTGTATCTCTACCGCATCTCCAACGTGTCTCTAGTCTCTATGAACTCTATGAACTCAATAAACTCCACTGTATCTCTACCGTATCTCTACCAATCTCCATGAATCTCTAATAGTCTCTATTGCATCTCCAATCCCTAGTCCACTCCTCATCTAGCATCTCGTCATAGACTCTATAAACTCAACCAACTCTACGAACTCAACGAACTCAATGAACTCCCCACGCCATCCTGAAGCCGAAGCGCTCCTGATGGCCGGGGGCAAACCCAGCCCAGGTAGCGAACAAGGTCATGGCACGGCCAAAAGACTCATCTGAGGCTTCTTATCTCCCCGCTTCAGCAGTGCGTGGTAACGCGGGGTGACAGATTTCCGGATTCAGATATAATATAACAGGAACGCCTTTACGCGGGATGCGCTAAATGTTAGAAGAAAGCACAGACGGCTCGTCCGACCAACCCAGGTTGTGGTTCCGCAATCAAGGGTTATTCTCCGATCATTATCTTAAGGCACGGCTGCCACAGCTAAAAGCATGGGAGACTGGTGAAGAGCTTGCGGCTTTTCGCCGGGCCCTGGTCTCTTTGTATAACTCAAAAAAGACACCTTTGCCAAACATGAACGAGGCGCAAACAGAAGACGAATTCATCAAACCAGTCCTCGACACTTTGGGTTATGCGGACAGTTACATTGTCCAGGCCCCAACGAAAATTGGCAAGCGTGCCAATCGCCCCGACTACGCCTTTTTCCCGGACAAGGCCACTAAAGATATGGCTTACCGCAGTTCGAAGGACGTGGATTATACCAATTGTATCGGTATTGCGGACGCCAAATACTGGGAGCGGGAACTTGATTTAGCGAGGACGAGCGACCGCGATACCTTTACCAATCAAAATCCCTCCTTTCAAATGGCAGGGTATCTAGTCGGCACGAAGCGGGACTGGGGTATCCTCACCAACGGGCGGTTGTGGCGACTGTACTCCGCAAAGTCACACCTACCTCTGGGCAACTATTACCAAATCGACCTTGTGGAGCTTCTAACAGACTGGCCTCCCGAGAGCCTCAAGTATTTCTATCTATTCTTCCGCAAAGAAGCTCTAATTCCAGTTGATGGTAGATCATTCCTTGATAGTGTGTTTGAGGGCAGCAATGAATACGCTGTTGAGTTGGAGGCCGACATTAAGGAGCGGGCTTACGAGGTAGTGGAAACCTTGTGCCACGGCTTCGCGCTTGGCTTCCCTATTGAAGGGCTCACATCGTCGGCACTTCAGGGTATCTATGATAATTCGCTGACTCTGCTTTACCGTTTGCTTTTTGTTTTTTACGCTGAAGCCAGGGGACTTCTCCCCCTAGCCACAAACCGAACATACCGTGACCAGTATAGTATGCATAGTCTGACACGCGAAATCGACGATATTATGGCCAAGGGACACCAGCTGAGTCCGAAGTCAACCATTTACTACCAGCGTATGGGCAGCCTCTTTAAGTTGATAGACGCGGGTGACCTTGTCCTCGGCGTACCAGAATACAATGGGGGCCTCTTCAACAGTGGAGAGCATCCCTTTCTTGAGGCGCAAGCTATCCCTGATTCTTTTCTGGTTCGAGCCATCCATCAGCTAGCACGAATACCCGACAAGAAGTTGGGGCGCGTAGTTGCGGTCGACTATAATGCTCTAAGTGAGCGGCATTTGGGCAGCATCTACGAGGGCCTGCTGGAGTTCAAGCCACGAATTGCCTTATCGGACTTAGTAGCCGTTAACGAAAAGAGTGGCACAAAATATGTGCCTGCCGAGAAGTACCCTGAGAAGAAGATAGCCTATAAGAGGCATGACCTGTATCTGGCTAATGATTGCGGCGAACGAAAGACCAGCGGCTCCTATTACACGCCCGAATATATCGTAGATTTCATCGTGGAGAATACGCTTGACCCGCTGGTCGCGGAGGCTCAGGGCCTGGTCAAGAATCTAAAACCGCAGGTCGATAGTGAAATCGCCAGGTGGCAGAAGCTCAAGGGCCAGAAGCAGAACCTGGAACCGACGGCCAAATATGACCGCAAAATAGCCGAGGAACGTGAACGGCTCCTGGAGCCGTACCTCTCTCTTAAGGTGCTTGACCCGGCTATGGGAAGTGGCCACTTCCTGTCTAGGGCTACGGATTTTCTAGCAGAAGCAATCGCAACCGACCCTTGTATCGAGCGAAATGTGGAACTCACTGAGGAATCTGAGCTTACCTACTACCGGCGGCGGGTAGTCGAGAATTGCATCTACGGAGTTGATCTGAACCCTCTGGCAGTGGAGCTAGCCAAACTGACACTGTGGCTGGCTACGATGGCCAAGTCGAAACCCCTGTCGTTTCTAAACCATCATCTTAAGATGGGTAACAGCCTTATCGGGGCGAAGATAGCTGACCTGGACGAGATTCCCAAGGTTCCTGGGAAGAAAAAAAGACTTGACCTCAGCCGGGCTCCAAAGCAGATCGGACAATTCGAATGGATTTTCGACAACAAGATAGCTCTTCTACTTGAGAGCCGCGCCTTGATAGCGCAACTCCCGACAGAGACACTGAAGGATATCCGTCAAAAGGAAAATTGGGAATCGGGGTTCCAGCAGAACGCGGAGCGGTTTCGCCTTCTTGCTGACATCTGGGCAAGTACGTATTTTGGCAACGCGGTACGCTGGGATACGTACAACAGGCTGTTGGACAATATCCAGTTGGACGACACCGAATGGGAGAATCTTATACAGGATAAACGGATTGAGGCGGCCCGGGCAATCAGACGAGAGAAGCACTTCTTCCACTGGGAGCTCGAATTTCCGGAAGTGTTCTACGAGAGAGATGGCAAACGTAAGCCTGAGCCCGGCTTTGATGCCGTGATAGGCAATCCGCCGTACGACGTAGTCAAAGAGGATGCCTTCAATCACTTGTCAGTCGCAGCCGGATGCGGCAACCTGGCCGGGCACTTCGTGGCTCGAGGAGCCGACATGGTGAGGGACCGCGGGTCGTTCGGAATGGTTCTCCCCCTTTCGATAGCTTGCGGCAGCGACTTTGAGAGCCTGCGCCGGTATCTCTATGGCCGGTTCGGACTCTTGCGAGCAACCCATTACTCCATACGACCGGCGAAGCTGTTTCCACAAGTTGACCAAAGAATCACAATCCTGATAGCCCTTTCATGTGGAAACCACCCGTGTCTAGTCGAGTCGTCCAGGTTATACCGCTTTAGAGAAGGGGCGCAGGCGAATGTTGTCCTGAATGCCAGAGTAGGTAGTGGCGGGATTGTCAAAGAAGGCTATATCCCTCGTGTTGGAGATGATACAGGCGCGGGTATCTATAAGAGGCTCGGTGACATAACCACCTCTCTCAAAGACTATTGTTCCCACGCCGCAGAAGTTCAGGGAGTGTCGTTGTGGTTCCATTCCGTTGGCAGGTACTGGCTCAAGGCCTACGATTTTATGCCCTATTTTGCTAGAGACGGGAAGAGGGCTGTTTCCGCGGACTTAGCCGAAATCAGATTGCGCTGCCCGGAGGCCGCAAAGGCGGCAGTCGGTATCATAAACTCGAGTCTCTTCTACTTCTGGTGGATGCTACAGTGTGATGAATTTCACCTACTCCGATCACAGGTTACATCGTTCCCCTTTCCGCCGTCTCTTCTTGAAGACAAACGCCTACGAGGCGCGGCCACCCGCCTAATGGAGGACTATCAGCGCAAGGCTGTTCGCAAACAGATACACGCTGGCGGCAGCAAAATCGAGATGGACGAGATTCACGCAAGGTTGTCTCGAGATTGCATACGAGGCATAGACAAAATCCTAGCTGTGCATTACAACCTAACCAAGAAAGAGATTTCATATCTGGACACATACGACGAGGAATTCCGCGCTTCCGAAGAGTAACGCATAGCCAGTCTACTGGGATTCCGGCCCCAGGCCGAGGTTTCCCAATAATGACACTCCCGCGGCCCGTCGGACGGTTATTCGCCGTTGTCGGTTAGCTGCAAAAACAGAGGCTGCGGCTAGCCGGGGGTCAGTCAATCGCCGCGCGAGTTGCTACGGTGCCGCTGGAATTCCGGCGAACCCAAACGCCGTCCTGAAGCCGAAACGCTCCTGGTAACGGGTGACAACCACACCGGCACAATGGGCAAGATTCCGAACCGGCTGATGGACGGACCCACCTGAAGCGGTTGCTCAGGTAATTCACAACGGTAGGCGGACTAAAATTTTTGCAAAATATTGACTTCTAGTCCAGTTAATGCTATTATGACTACAGAATAGGAACAAAAGAATGGACTAGAGAATATGACCATAGAAGCCGATGTCGTCCAATTAGCACGTTTAACCCTAGAAGGCAAGGATGCTGACTCTAGAGCACTGCTAAGAAAGATGTTGTATTCAATAAGCCGCCAGTGTCCTGAGCTAAATGCACAAGCAAGGCAAGTGTTAACATTATTGAAGACTGCAAACGTGACACGAGGAATCACAACTTCACCAATCCCTGTGGATTCAGACAGCCGGTTGGAACTAGTGAGTCGAGACAATATTCATCAACTACCAATCGAACCAATTTGGAATCCCGAAGTAGAAGCGGAATTGGCTAGCGTAGTTAGAGAGCATATTCAGCGATCTGAGTTAGAGGCAGCTGGCGTTGAACCCACTCGCTCACTGTTATTTGTCGGTCCGCCCGGTGTGGGGAAGACTCTGGCTGCCCGCTGGCTAGCGCGAGAGATACGACTACCATTACTAACCCTGGACTTAGCGGCAGTGATGAGTAGTTTCCTGGGTAGAACTGGCAATAATATTCGCACTGTAATAGATTTTGCCCAAAAATCGCCTTCGATTCTGCTATTGGACGAGTTTGATGCAATCGCGAAACGACGCGACGACGTCACTGAAATTGGAGAACTGAAGAGGCTTGTTACAGTTTTGCTTCAATCAATTGATGAATGGCCGAACGAAGGTTTGTTGATAGCAGCCAGTAATCATCCTGATCTACTGGATCCTGCTGTATGGAGACGGTTTGATAGGGTACTACGTTTTCCATCACCAAGCAGGTCTGAGATAACTGAGGCAATTAAAAGGATAATCGGCTCAAGTAATAATGTTAAGGACTCATTGATCCAGGCATTATCAGATTTATATGACGGAGAATCATTTGCCGAGGTAGAAAGACAAATGAATCAGGTGCGGAAAAGCTCAATACTAAATAGGACAACACTTGAAACTGACATAATTCGATTGTTAGTTGATTCTGCCAGGAACGTTCAAAAACAAAAAAAGGCAATGATAGCTTTGGCGCTAATAGAATCAGGCCTATCTCAAAGGGATGTCAGTAGAATAATAGGTATATCTCGAGATACCATCCGAAAATACAAGCCTGGCGCAAAGCAGGTTGATGGAGGAGACAATGCCAAGGGAAAATAACTTTCTTCTCGGTTATGGAGACCGTCTTACCAAACCTGTAACGATAGGGTCGGGGGGAGGTATCAAGGATCCTCCCTATGATTTTGCGACAGCTCGCCACAGAGTTAAACACATGTTAGCGCGAACCAACGAAATGTTCTCTCAACTTCCGGCTCAGGCCTGCCCACGCGATCAGGCGGTTGCGAAGTTGACTCTGCATCCAAGATATATTTCAAAGAGTGATTTCCCAAAGCGATTATTAGATTCCGTGGGACTTCGTTCAGTCGGGAGCCGCCCTCAAATAGTGAAGCCAGAGAGATGGGGTATCGCGAAACACGCCGAAATGGCTTTAACTGAAGAATTATTCGTAGCTGGATCAAGAAATGCGTTTCAAAATTGGGGCAGAAGTATAGATAGGTGGACGGGCAGGGATCCTGGTAATAGACAAATAGCGCAGATTGAGAAACTCGAACCATATTCAGCAAATGATAAACTCCGTTCAGTACCTGGTCGCTCCACGGAATCCATGTTTGAAGTCGTGTTACACAACGCTGGAGTTCCAGACTATATGCTTGGTGCATTCGCACAGTACGCACGCCATATGGGAGCGCACCCAATAATGGAACGAAAGCGACATGTACGAGGACTGACATTCATTCCCGTTAGAGCACTTCCTAGCGCTGCAGGGCACCTTGCCCAGTTCTCCTTTGTTAGAGTTGCACGAGGAATGCCTGTGATGCGCCCAATACCAAATATCCTGAGAGTAACTAGCGCCCCCTTTAGGTTCCCAGATAAAGACGTAATTGCACCAGACGATGTTCGTGTGTCGATTTTTGATGGTGGATTGCCCGATACCCCTGACATTGGGCGCTGGACTGATTATCACGAGCCTATAGGTATTGGTTCGGCACATAGTGATTTTTGCGATCACGGGCTTGCCGTCACCGGTGTTCTTCTGTTCGGCCCTTTGGATGAAATGCTACCACAACCTCTGTGCAAGATTCGCCATGTCAGAGTCTTAGACAATAACACCGGCAGTGATCTCGAATATATTGATGTTCTCGACCGCATTATCGCACATATCAACGATGGCTACGAGTTCATAAATATTAGCGTCGGACCTGACATATCCATTGCCGACGATGAAATCACGGCCTGGACCGCTGAAATTGATAGCCGCCTTTCAGGAGGTCGCATATTCGCAACGGCGGCGGCCGGTAATGACGGTGAAAGAGATAGGACCGGTGGTTTAGATAGAATTCAGCCGCCGTCTGATGGAGTGAATGTTGTTTGTGTAGGTGCATCGGATAGCCAAGTTAATTCTTGGAGCCGAGCCGCATACAGTTGCAGAGGACCAGGTCGCTCGCCCGGCTTAGTCAAACCAGATGGTGTTTCGTTTGGCGGTTCCCAGAGACAACCGTTCAAAATACTAGGGCGGAATGGGACTATTTGCGATGCACAAGGAACTAGTCTCGCTTCACCATACGCGTTACGCTCCGCAGTATTAGTTAGAACTCAATTGGGAAATCAAATAAGCGCCTTAGCGATCCGTGCGTTGATGGTCCATAGGGCCAACCGACATGACAATGAATGCAACGAGGTTGGCTGGGGACGTTTCGAGGTTGACCCAAATTTGCTTATTACGTGCGACGATAGAGAGGCGTTGGTTATCTATGAAGAACAGTTGCCTATAGGGCAGGAACTACGTGTATTCGTGCCGATGCCCAGAGAACCATTGCGTGGTTTGGTTACGATAACAGCAACGCTAGTAATTGCACCAGATGTCGATCCGGCGTTCCCCGGTGCCTACACGCGAAGTGGTCTCGAAGTGTTTTTCAGGCCACATTCAGGTAAGCATAGGTTGTATGAAGACGGAACAATCTCAAAGAATCCCGTTACTGCTCCTTTCTTCTCCGATGTCAATTTATATGGTGCATCGGAGTCTACTCTGCGGGAGGAAGCTTGTAAGTGGGAGACGTGCCGTAAACACTCTCGAACTTTTCAAGCACGCAGTCTTCATGAACCTTATTTTGACATCAGCTACCACCAGCGGCGTGAGGGACATCCGACTGAAGATGATAGACCTATCAGGTATGCTTTTGTTATCTCTGTGGAATGTGAGAAGATACCTGATCTATACAATAGGGTTGTCAGGAGTTATGCTAACATTCTCGTTCCATTAAGGCCGCGGCTACGCATACCTGTTACTTTGCAGCCATAGTTTTGTTTCTAATTCGATTCAAATTTGCCGATGGCCCTCTATTTCAGTAACCATCTAGATCTTGCCGCCTCTGGAGGTGAAGGACGCGTTGTATCCCCCTCCACCTCAAGCCCCTCCCGCCAGGGGAGCGAGAATTATAAGAAATCTCATGCCTGCACCTCTGCAGCTCGATCAGAACGCTTGCGATAGTAGACAGTAGTCAGGAGGCAGTAGTCGGTAGACCGTAGCCGTCGGTCACCAGTCACCAGTTACTAGTTACTAGTTACTAGTCAGTCGCTACCCGTCAACCGCCGGCAGCCAGCCGGCAGCTACCATCCCTCCAGCTCTCCTCGTTTCCTGCAGTAGTCCACATCTGTATGCTGTCCCTCGAACCCAACGTGATTGGGTGAATCTAAGCGCTAGTCAATCGGTCAACATAGCTGCACCATTGGCAGTTAGGAGAGCATTGAGGTGGTTCG
>Ga0154670_1003_pt4 | contig 12019 bp, 10 predicted proteins | sample Rifle2008BG13ft_FD_116099 | JGI IMG/M metagenome (GOLD analysis project Ga0154670, IMG submission 116099) | Chloroflexi bacterium RBG_13_50_10
GGCTTTTGCCTGCAGGTATCTGCTTTCCTGTATCAGCGGCTTTAAAATCAGCCTGTTGCCGCCAAAAAAGATGTGGTCAGGGGTGGAACTACAGAATTTCTCATCAATTCTGTTGCCGACCCGGCGCAGGAAATCTTTCTTCTGCTCCTCTGTCCTCCGGGCAAATCTCTTCTGGCTTCTGCCACCCTTTTTGTGTTTTTTATGTATATAACCGGTGCCCGTCTTATATTCCACCAGATTATCCCCATCGAATATTCCTAAAGCATACCAGCCCCACGTTACCAGAACGACGCCGATGATATATCTCCTCTCCAGGACTTCATTGAGGACTGAGACATCAACTTCCCCTGCTGAAATCTTATTCTCCGCAATGGGGAACGGCGGCAGGACTATGTGCTTGTTCCCAATCCCGTTCCAGAATACGGCGGCACCGGTGCCGTATTTTCCGGCGCCGCTGACGACCGCTTCGGTCTTAACCGCCTCCTTAATCTCGTCAGCCTTGGCACCGTATTTAGGCCCTAATGACAGCGCCTCCGCATAATCGGGAAAGGAATCGGTGGCGATATATACGGTCACAGAATCTCCGGCAGAGGCTTCGACAGAAGAAAGAAAGCGGTACAAGCCCGCTTTGTTGAAGAACCGACTTTGCATGGTACTGTGGGCAAACTAGGCGAACGGGGTACGTACCCTTCTACGCAGCATAAGTCCAGCCAAAAGGCCGGTAACCAGACCGCCTAGATGACCTTGCCAGGCTATGCCCCCCATAAAGGACATTAGAACGAAACCACCGATTACCGCCGCCCACAGAGGCATGGGCACCGGTATGGGAAAGACAAACACGCGCAATTTCGGCGTTAGCACGGCCAGCGCGCCGCCCAAAGCAAAGATAGCCCCCGAGGCACCGATAACCGCGGAGAAAGGTGACGTGAAAAAGCCGATAAAAGCGAAAAGCATAAAGAAGATATTGCCAATTATACCACCCAAAAAGTATATGATGAGAAAGTCACGAGTCCCAATCAGACGGATTAAAAAGGTACCGAAGAAATACAAGGTTATCATATTGAACAACAGATGCCATATACTACCGTGGGCAAAAAGGCTGGTTACGATTGTCCAGGGCATCTGCACGAAGGTTGCCGGCTGCAAAGCAAGTAGCTGTAGGAGGTCATTACCCGTGAGGCCTGCTACAACAGTTGCTATATATACCAGAAAACAGAGGATTATTATGGCCAGTACCGGCGCTACATTGTCACTTCGAGAACTGCGATAGCTCATTTTCCTCGATTCAGCCTTAAAAAGCTTCAGTAATTTTGGCTACGCCAGCGAATACAGCACCTTATGATTTTTCGTTCCTTTGCGTACCTTGCCGTCTACCACCAGATAGTCGAGATGGGCAATAGTCTCTCCGACGGCAAAGAACTTCTGTACCGAAGGGAAATCCTGCCACGAGTTGCAATCTATATCCCAGGCTATATACGGGGCTACTTCCCAGGCGGTCTTCTCCCCGTCTTCCAGGGCACCTAGCGCCTCATTCAACCTGTTCCGATGATGCTCCTTCAATTCGATAATTCGTTTTCTGTGGTCGTGCCACAGCCTGCGATGGCCGGGCAAAATAAGACTCACTTCGAATGCATAAACCTTATCCAGGTTTTCCAGATAACTCTTGAGTGAATTTTCCAGCTGCTCCCAGTGAGTTATGTTAGGCGTGATATCAAAAAGAATATGGTCTCCACAGACAAGCACCTTCTTGCTGGCTTCATAAAGACACATATGCCCCGGCGAGTGTCCCGGTGTTTCGATACACCGGAACAGATAATCAGCAACCTCTATCTTGTCCCCTTCTACCATAGCCGTAAAACTAACCTGACGTCTTGGACTATACCGATAGCCGGGATGGCTCTCCCATACCCTTTTCATTTCATCCTCAGGAAAGCCGTTGGAGCCATAAAAGACAAAGTGCGCTTTCCAGTAATCTTCAGACGGCTGCAGATTGACAAAGGAGGCTTCTGTCTTGTTGAAGTATACTTTGGAGGTATCAGTGGCCAGAACCCCCACCAGACCAGAATGGTCGGCGTGCAGGTGGGTGATAAAAAAGTCCGTCCGGCTCAGGTCAACGTCCAGCTTTTGCAGTGCAGAACGCATCGGACGCAGACATTCCTCGCGGTTCATTCCCGTATCTATAATCAGAAACCGTTCTCTCCCCTTTACAATATAAGAGTTCAGAGCCTTTAAAGGGCTCCTGGGAAGGGGGATTTCAACTCTGTATAGGCCAGGTAAAAGCTCTTCAATCATTAAACTAACTCTCGGCCGCCAAAACGCATCAGGTATTGTATCACCTTGGTAGCTTTTTGTCTTTTACGTATACCTGGGTCATGCAGGCGAAGTCAAAATATCAACTCGTCAGAATAGCATCTCACCCACTCTCCTCTCCCTTGACGGGAGAGGATTAAGGTGAGGGTGGAACCCTTTCTTAATCCCCCTCACTCTAACTCTCTCCCGCTAGGGGAGAGAGAAAACAGTCGGGCCGGCGAGGCTAAAGCCTCGCCACTACATTTTCATGTATAATAACCCAAAGAGCCGTAACGGAGGTGACATCATGTCAGACTGGATTGAAGGAGCGCAGGCGCTTAACAGACTCATACGACCGCTGACCTTTCCCGTAGCTGTCAAGCTGGTAAAAAGCGCCGCCGAATTCCCCGAAAAAACCAGACGTCCTTTTAAGGACATGGGCTTCAAGACTAATATCTGCGTTGGGCTGACATTAACCCGCAAATATGGCTGGACGGTGGGCATGACAAACGAGGACAATGCCTGTCCAATCGCAACGTACACTTACGGATGGAGCGAGTCGGAGCCGGAAATTAAAAATGCCTTGATGGAGTTCATGAAAGTCATGAACTACGCCGCCAACGACAGCGCAGCCAAAACAACCATGGAAGCGGTGTCAAGTGTCAAGCTGAACAAGGGGCAATATGCCGGGGTGATTTTCTCTCCCTTGGAAAGAACTAAAATCGAGCCGGACCTGGTCATAGTTTTCTGCAACCCGGCACAGGCGATGAGACTGGTACATGGAGCCACACAGGAAACAGGCATAAGCGTCCAGTCTCTTTTCAGCGGCCGGGGTGGAACTTGTACTGAAGGAATTCTGCAAACGTTCAAAACCAAAGAACCGAAGGTGGCGCTGCCCGGAAACGGCGATAGGGTTTGGGCGATGGTGCAGGATGATGAGCTGGCTTTCACCATCCCCATCAACCTACTCGGCAGCGTTATCAGAGGCCTTGAAGCCACCCATGAACGCGGAGTCCGATACCCCATACCGGTAGATGTAAGGCACGAGCCGACATTCCCGGGGCAACTTAAAGAGGTCAAACAATAAAAGCTGGATTGAATAACCGTAATTGTCACCAGGGAGTTTTTATGTCATTGCGAGGAGTCCTTCCGCGGAAGGGCGACGTGGCAATCTCTGTTGAGTGATGGGGTAAATGCAGGGATTGCTTCGCTTCGCTCGCAATGACAGGTTAGCCCTTAATATTTAGAAACCTCTAGCCCCTCCATCTTACCGGTCACGGTGAAGACGACCCTCTCGCAAATATTGGTCACCCTGTCGGCAGCACGTTCCAGGTTATGCGCCACCCAGATGAGACGTGTGGCTCGATTGATGGTCTTCGGGTCGACCATCATAAAGGTAAGTAGCTCACGAAAAACCTGGTCGTAAAGACCATCCACAGCGTTGTCCATGGTGACAACGTGCTTGGCCAATTCCACATCGCGGGTTACAAAAGACTTGAGGCTCTTGTCAATCATTTCGGTGGTCAATTCCGCCATACGCGGAATATCAATCAGCGGTTTCAAGGGAGGCTCATCGCCAATCATAACTACAATCCTGGCAATGCCTTCGGCGTAGTCGCCGATTCGCTCCAGCTCTGTTATGATACTGAGCACAGCTACAATGGCACGCCGGTCAGCTATGGTCAGCTTCTGCATGCCCATAAGCTCAATGCACCTGTCCTCAATAGTAAACCGTTGCTCATCTATCATGGCATCATCAGCAATTATCTGATGGGCCATCTTCAAATCACGCTTTTTTAATGCCTCGATAGAGTAGTTTATCTCCTTAGTTACCATGTCGCCCATAGCCAGGATTTTATCTTGAATCTCCTTAAAACCTTTGCCAAAACCAGCGCTCGTTTCCATATTGTTACCTCCCCAACAGTTTAATTATACATATCGCTAGCTATCTAGGCTACAGATTTAACTAATTCAGTCCGAAAATATGGCTCATACAATTTTCTTTTTTCAACTTAAAGGGATAAATCTAAGCAAAGAATAAATGATGGCACCTATAACAGCAGCGCCCGGAATAGTAAAAATCCAGGCCCAGACGATAGTTAAAGTTACGCCCCAGCGCACGGCAGAAAGCCGATGCGCCGAACCTACACCCGATATAGCTCCGGTGATAACATGGGTAGTGCTCACCGGAATACCCAGATGAGTAGCTAGAAAAATACTAACCGCGCTGGCCGTCTCAGCACAAAAACCATCAATCGGCCTCAATTTGGTGATTTTCTGCCCCATCGTTTTAACAATCCGCCAGCCGCCACTCAATGTCCCCAAGGCAATAGCCGCATGCGCACTCAGAACAACCCAGAGAGGTACTATAAATTCGCTGATTAAGCCACCGGTGAAGAGAAGGCTGGTTATAATGCCCATAGTCTTCTGTGCGTCATTGCCGCCGTGGCCTAAACTATAAAGAGCTGCCGAAAAAAGTTGTGAAACCCGCGACCACTTATTAACCGCAGCCGGTGTTTGTTTACGTGCCATCCAGGTTGTAATGACTCTTAATAAGAAACCCAAAATTAAACCGATAGCCGGCGCCAGGACAATAAAAATCAACGTTTTGTACCAGCCAGCGGCTATAATCACGCTAAAGCCGCTCTTGGCTATGGCGGCTCCGGCATATCCTCCGATTAAAGCATGAGAAGAGCTGGTGGGCAGTCCCAAATACCAGGTGAGGAGGTTCCAGAAAATGGCGCCGCAAACGCCAGCCAGAATTACCACCGGAGTTACTGTGCTAACATCTATCATCCCCTGGCCGATTGTTTTAGCCACTGCCGTACCGAATATAAGAAAAGCGATAAAGTTAAAAAACGCTGCCCAGATGACGGCCTGTCTCGGCGTCAAAACCCTGGTGGAAACAACAGTAGAAATAGAATTCGCGGCATCGTGCATTCCGTTGGTAAAATCGAAAACCAAGGCTATGAGGATGATAAAGATTATGAATAATAAGCTTAAATCCACCGTATCCCGCCAGGCTGAGTTAAAGACAAGTCTGCCATATGGCCTCAGGCATATTTCAGCGCCACGCCTTCCAGCACGTTAGCTACATCCTCGCACCTGTCGATGGCAGCTTCCATATCCTCGTAAATCTCACGCCACTTGATAAGGTGAGCATAATCCGGTGAGTTGACAAAAAGCTCCGCCAGCGCCGCTCGATAAACGCCGTCCCCTACGTTCTCCAGACGGTTAATCTCTACGCATCGCTTAAGAAGCTTATCTCGGTCAATGCGGTCATGTATTTCGGACACACCCTTTTCCACTTCGGCCGTTGCCTGCGCGACAATATCGACCAGTTCCTTGGCCTTATCAGTGGGACGCTCTACCTTGTAGAGCAGCATAGCATCCGCTGCTGAGTGAATGAGGTCAGTTATGTCGTCCAGAGACTCAGCCAGTAGAGCAATATCCTCGCGGTCCAGTGGGGTCACAAAGGTACGGTGTAGCTGGGCGACAATTTGATGGGTAATAGCGTCCCCCTCGTGCTCCAGGCTGGTTATCATTCCCACTCTTTCCTTAACATTCTCCCAGGTGTTCACCATGTCTCTTAGCTGCTGAGCTATTTTGACCGCATTTTGGGCGCTCTGCTCAAAAAGGACGAAGAACTTTTGCTCCCTGGGGAATAAGGAAAATCTAGGCAATGAGCAACCTCCTTTGACGGCAAAACGGGGAGTCAGGAAGAGTAATAGAATCTAAATGCGAGGAAGGGGGCGGACAACCACTCAGTTTGTGATTAAGGCAAACCAGCATAACAATCTGCCGCCACCATTGTAGATGAGTCCCAGCTAGCAGTCAAGCGAACTCGGCTCCCTTTCCGTTTTCAAGGGAGGATGGGCGAATGTAGGGACAGGTCTTTAGACCTGTCCGAGACGGACAGACGGACGGACCTTAAGGTCCATCCCTACAGTTTTGTATTTAAGAATTTGAGATTTTGGTATTGTTTGGAATTTGGAGCTTGGAATTTGGAGCTTGGGATTTAGGATTTGAAGTACTGAGCAGCTAGAGCAGTTGCTCCCAATCTACTAGACTTGTGGCTGTACTGACAAGCCAAAGTTGTTCACCTCTCCGGGGCTATTCTCCACAGCAGGGCATCACTCTCGTGCCAACCACATACTATATAACCGCCATCTGCGGTCTGCCGAACTGATTCGCCTCCATAGTCCTGGGATTCGCCTCCGAGAGTCTTACTCCATAGTTTATTGCCGTCTGCGTCAGTCTTTATCAATGTAAGTTGCTGTCCTGTAGGGAACCAGCCCAAATGAAAGAATGTAGTTCCACATATTATATAGCCATCATCTGCTGACTGTTGCACCGAATAGCCCTGGTCACCTCCTCCAACATCGAATGTCTCATCCCATAGCCTGTTGCCCTCGGCATCCGTCCTAACCAACCAGATGTCCTCAGGTGCGTTTTCTCCCCTCGAGGCCGTGATTCCGCATATTATATAACCTCCATCCTCGGTCTGCTGCACTGAATAGCCTGAATCATCCCATAAACCATCGAACTTCCTATCCCACAGTTTATTACCGTCGGCGTCTGTTTTTATCAGCCAGCCATCTTCATCACTTACCAAACTACTTCTATTATGTGACTCTGTACTTCCGCAGACTACATAGCCGCCGTCCGTGGTCTGTTGAGCTGAATTGCCCCAGTCTGCCATATTCTCACCACCGAACGTTTTGTCCCAGAGCTTGTTGCCATCGGCATCTGTCTTTATAAGCCAAGTGTCATAAGAACCGGTCCCATAGGAAGCTGTACTTCCGCATACTATATAACCACCATCCGTGGTCTGTTGAACTGATGCACCTGGGTCGCTATCTTCACCACCGAACGTTTTATCCCAGAGTTTATTGCCGTCGGCATCCGTTTTTATCAGCCAGATATCTTCACTATTATAATAACCGGCGGAGCGTCTATCTCCACATACTATATAGCCGCCGTCCGCAGTCTGTCGAACCGAAAACCCCTCATCCTCAAACTCGGCATCGAACGTCTTATCCCAGAGCTTATTGCCTTGTGCATCTGTCTTCATCAGCCAGATATCTTCGGAACTGCTACCGCATACTATATAGCCGCCGTCCATAGTCTGCTGAGCTGAATTGGCGTGTCCGCCAGCGAAGGTCTTGGACCACTGTAAAGAAGGTCCTGATTTTCCTGCACAAGCCGCCAGGGAAACGGCGAGAACAAGCCCCAGAAGCAAAGGTGCACAGCGCGTTAACTTATGTCTCATGCTAACCACCTCCGTGAAGCGAATCTTCATCAACCTCTTATCTTTTTGTGGTTACATCTGATGAATTAGATTTGTGGCTGCACTGACGAGCCGAGACCACTCACTGTCTGGTGATACCAGTAAATCAATTTGCAATTGTCTTCAATGGTGTCCTGCGCCGTAGCGGCTGGTACATTGGCCTTTAAAGGTTCTATAAGCCTGTCATCGAAAATTGCCTGTGGGAATGCCTCTCTGATTTTTCTAATGGCAATGCCGAAGTTGGCCACAGCTGAGGAGGCCATCTCCACACCGAGGAACGAATAGTCGAAATCATGCTGAAGTATCTCCACAACCGACTCCATTGACACCCGGCCATAAAGCCTGACAAAGCTTTCAGTTTGATATGATGTTTTCGTGGTCTTCTTTTCGACCTTTTTCGTGATAGGAATGCCGCCAGTCAATAACGTGGCTGTCACATTCAACTTTCTTACTTTAGTGGTCACCTCTGTCTCTGTATAAGCTTGCATCCTGCCGCTGAGAATCAAAAACGCCTCACTTGCCTCCATTCGCCTCACTTGTCCGCCCCTGGTACAGAATATGATTGCTGGCTCTTCGAATTTCAGGCTGTGTGCCTTAAATATTTGGGAAGACTTACGTAGCTCCGAATCGCTGAACACGATGACCACAAGGCCCAGCCCTTTCAGGCTCTTAGAAGCCGATTCCGCCTTCAGCATGGTGTCATAGTTGGCGATGATTTTGGGAATTTTCCCTGCCAGGCGAAGTCGAGTCTCATAAAGGCTCTTATTGACAATGGCGGCAACCGCCTTTAAGAGCTCTTCGTCAAGCACAGCCGGGGGAGCTGTCGCCACATGCACAACTTCATATTCAGCAGCCATCAGCCTCTTCCTCTAGGTCGGCAGTCCACGATACCTTCCCCTTGTGTCTCGGTCTGTAGTCAGAAATGTCTCAGACTTGGCTAATACCTTTATATCACAATAAGGCATCTTGTGCTACGGAATCATGCCCAGGGCGGCTTTTTGATATCGGTATTTTCGAAATAGTCGTTATCCAGAGGTCGCTGTGCCACACCGGATTCTACGGCGGCTTTGGCCATAGCATGAGCCACGGCCAGGTGCACCTTGGGGTCAAGTGGATTGGGAACAAGTTCGCCTTCGTCAGTAGTGCTGACAATAGCCAGACTGCCAGCCTTGTACATCTCATAGGTTATCTTAGTCGCCATAGCGTCCAGCGTTCCCCGCCAAATTCCGGGGAAGCCAAGCAAATTATTTACCGTCCTGCCATCCACAGCCAGAGCCGCACCCGCTTTTTTAGCCAGCTCCGGAGCAATCTCCGGAAACGGATTCGATAGAGCAAGGATAATCTGCCCTTTCCTCACCATGCTCGGTTCTATTAGGCCGGGTACACCGCTGGTGCCGATAACGATATCAGCTGTCTGCATAATCTCACCCAAATTGCTGGCTATGCCTCCGTGTTCGGCATGCCGTTTAATGCTGGCTTCGGTCTTAGCCGTACCTAGCGCAGGTTTACCCGTGTATCTCAGGATAAATTTCCCAATAGATAAACCGGCGGCACCAAGACCAATAAGTCCGACCTTTGCTTCCTCGATTGACACTTTACTAAGTTTACAGGCGTTGAGCACAGCCGCCAAGGTCACCACAGCAGTACCCTGCTGGTCGTCATGCATAACGGGAATATCCAGTTCATTTTCCAATTTCTCCAGAATCGGGAAGCATCTCGGCGAGGCAATATCTTCTAACTGTATACCTCCAAAGGTTGAGGCAATGTATTTTACGGTTTCCACAATTTCGTCGGTGTCGGTGGTGTCCATTAAAATAGGAATCCCACTGACTCCTACCAGCTCCTGAAGCAGTGCGGCTTTTCCCTCCATAACGGGCATCCCTGCTACCGGACCGATATTTCCCAAACCGAGAATGGCAGTCCCGTCAGTGACGATAGCCACAGAGTACTGAATATTTGTATATGTATATTTAAGGCCTGGCCTGTCGGCGATTAACCGGCATACCTCAGCAACGCCAGGCGTATATACTTTCCTTAGAATGTCCAGAGAGTTAATGGGATGAATGCTCACAGTCTTAATTTTCCCGTCCTTATGAAGGTCGAGCACGTCGTCTCTTACCTCCAGCACGGTGACCTCACGGATTTTAGACACTTCCTCTATAAGATGTGCCAGCTCCTCCTGACTCCTTAGAAGCACTTCTACGTCTCTGATAGTATAATAATGCCCCAGATGCACGGTTTTTAAATTTCCGATATCGACTCCAACTTTACCTATGGCCGTAGCCAGCTTACCCAAAGTGCCCGGAACATTAAGGTTTTTGCAGCGTAAAGTTCTGGTAAACTGGTATCTAGCGTTTTCCATTATTTCACCTCCGTATCATCGTGTCATCGCGAGAAGCCCTTCTGCGGAAGGAACGAAAAGACAAACCACAACATATTCTTTCCAAGGTTTCAATTCTACCACTAAATTATCGGTTTGGCTACGGTCTCAGTAGTAAAATACACTCAAAGTTTGCTTTGTAATAACGTTTTGGAACGTGGCAAGATGTGACTTTTCCGTCTGGAAGTAGTAACATTATGGCACCGACTATCCATTAACCGAGGAGGAAAAAAATGAGGACAAAGGAAGAATATATCAAAGGTCTATCCAAGATGAAGCGGAACGTCTACTACGATGGCCATCTGATTGACCGGACCGACGAACTGCACACGGACTGCCTTAACGTAATGGGCACCACGTTCGACGAAGCCGCCAGGCCGGAGAGTCAGGACTTGTGCACCGCCATCTCTCATCTCACGGGTGAGAGAATCAACCGCTTCACCCATATCCATCAGAACACTGATGACCTGCACGCCAAGCAGGACATGACCCGCATGCTCTGCCAGAAGGTGGGCGGCTGCATCCAGAGATGTATGGGCATTGACGCCACCAACGCCATATATAACGTGTCCTACGAAGCGGACAAAATCAACAAAGGTGCTACACAGTACCATGAGAACTTCAAGAAATGGCTCACTCGCTTCCAGACTGAGGACCTGGTAGGTTGCTCCGCTCAGACGGATGTTAAAGGCGATAGAATGCTGAGGCCTGCCGACCAGCCGAACCCCGATGCTTACGTACGCATCAAGGAGAGGCTTAGCGACGGCATCGTGGTCAGCGGCTGCAAGGTGCACATCTCCGAAGCCTCGGTAGCCGACGAGGTACTGGTAGTACCCACAAGGGCATTGCGACCGGAGGATAAGGACTACGCGGTCGCCTTCGCTATTCCTGGCGACTGGGACGGGCTGAAGCAGGTGGTTACCATCCATACCTACAGGCCCAGGGAGCACTTCAAGCGTGGCTTCATGCCCGGCAGCACAGATTCTTACATGATTTTTGATAACTGTTTCGTGCCCTGGGATAGGGTTTTTCTGGCCGGCGAATGGCAGCATGGCGGAGTGCTGGCACTCCTGTTCGCTCTGTTCCACCGCCATTCCTATTCGGGCTGCAAGCCGGCCATCGGTGACATCGTCATGGGGACAGCAGCCCTCGCCGCCGAGGTGAACAACGTGCATAAGGCGCCCCATGTACGTGAGAAGCTATCCGAACTCATCATGGTCACCGAGCTGGGCTATGCCGCCGGATATACGGCTTCCGACCTGGGCAAACCGGAGGTCTACATACCCGGGGTTGGCTTCATGCCCTACGGGCCCGGCTCCTATATACCTAATTCTATTTACTGCAACGTCGGCCGCTGCCTCACAGGCGAAGCGGTCTGGCGTGAAGCGGAGATACTCTGCGACATAGCCGGCGGTGTTGTGGCCACCTTCCCGCATGAGAATGATTTCCTGAATCCGGAGACAAAAGAGCTGCTCCTGAAATACACCAAACGAAACCCGGATATGTCGGTGGAGGACCAGGCGCAACTCTGGCGCTACCTGGGTGACGGACTATGCTCAGCCACCGGCGGCATACATAATGTGGGCGGTTACCATGGTGGCGGCTCACCCGTCATGGAGCAAATCGCCATCACCACTCAGTACGACATCGAGTCCAGGAAAAAGCTGGTGAAGTATATCGCCGGCATGAGCGGCGGCGACCCCGATGCCCTGAGCAAGACAAGGAACAAACCTGCCAAAGCAAAAGCACCGGCCGCATCGGCCAAGAAATAGTCAGTCTACTGTTCAACAAGCCCCTCCCCATATTTATGTGGAGGGGCTTTTCTTTTAGGTCGGAGCCAGAAACACGCCCGGTTGCCAAAAGACGTGCCTTTCATAAATTTTTGTGCCTCGTGTCCGAAACCCAAACATATTTGCCATTTTGGGGATGCCCTGTATTAAACTTTCCGCCATTTAGTTACTAATGAAGAGACGCAAAGACATACGATGCTGCAGTAAGCAGTAAGCAATATGTTATATTGTTAGTATGAAGCAAACCAAAGCTCTTTGCCTTTGGCAAGG
>Ga0154670_1002_pt7 | contig 11624 bp, 12 predicted proteins | sample Rifle2008BG13ft_FD_116099 | JGI IMG/M metagenome (GOLD analysis project Ga0154670, IMG submission 116099) | Chloroflexi bacterium RBG_13_50_10
GTTCTATCTGCTGATTCTGTTAGCCATATTAGCCCTGGCTTTCAGCTTCCTGCCGACGTCTAAGAAACCGAAGGAAGTGGACTTCTATACCTTCGTCGACCAGGCTAAACAAGGTGAAATCGACACTATTCAGCAGGACGGAACCACCATAATTGGCTTAAAAGGCGAAGAAAAGAAAATCGAGGCCTCCTTCGTGGGCAGCACCAAGGAGCTTATGGACAGCCTCAAAGACGCCGGAATAACGCTCGGCGAAACTGGAGTGAAATTTAATGTTAAAGCCGGTGGCTTCGACTGGGGGGGAGTATTAATCAGCTTTGTTCCCCTGCTTTTATTCGGTGCGCTGCTCTTTTTCCTTTTCCGCTCGGCCCGGGGTGCCAATACTCAGGCCTTCAATTTCGCCAAGAGCCGGGCGCGGCTGTCATCCAGCAACAAGTCTAACGTCACCTTTGCCGATGTCGCCGGAGTCGATGAGGCTACGGCAGAACTCCAGGAAATAGTTGAGTTCCTTAAATCGCCACAAAAGTTCCTGGCTTTAGGAGCCCGCATCCCGCGAGGTGTTCTACTGGTGGGTCCACCCGGTTGTGGAAAGACTCTAATCGCCAAAGCCGTTGCCGGCGAGGCTGGGGTTCCCTTTTTCTCCATCAGCGGCAGTGAGTTCGTAGAGATGTTCGTTGGTGTCGGCGCTTCAAGGGTCAGAGACCTTTTTGACCAGGCCAAGCGAAATGCACCGTGCATTGTCTTCGTTGACGAAATCGATGCCGTGGGCAGACATCGTGGTGCCGGCCTGGGTGGAGGTCACGATGAACGAGAACAAACTTTGAACCAGATACTAGTGGAGATGGACGGCTTCGATAGCAGCACCAACGTTATTGTCCTCTCAGCTACTAACCGCCCCGATATACTTGACCCGGCTTTGCTGCGACCCGGCCGCTTCGACCGCCACGTTGTCATTGACCAACCGGACATCAATGGTCGCAAAGCCATACTCCAGGTTCACGCTAAGGGCAAGCCTCTGGCCAAAGATGCCAACCTGGAAGTGCTGGCTAAACAGACGCCCGGCTTCAGCGGCGCTGATTTAGCCAACCTCCTCAATGAGGGAGCCATTCTGGCAGCCAGACGTGACAAGAAACAAGTCGGCATGAAAGAGCTTGAAGATTCCATCGACCGCGTTATCGCCGGTCCGGAAAAGAAGGGGCGGATTATAAGCCAAAAAGAAAAGGAAATCATTGCCTATCACGAAACCGGCCATGCTCTGGCCGCTAAAATGCTGCCCAATGCTGACCCGGTGCATAAAATCTCCGTCGTAGCTCGGGGCATGATAGGCGGCTGGACTCGCTTTCTGCCTACCGAAGACCGCCACCTGTGGACACATTCCCAGTTCGACGATAGATTGGCTGTAAGCCTGGCCGGGCGAGCCGCCGAAGAAATTATCTTCGGTGAAGTAACGACCGGAGCGCAAAACGACCTGGAACAATCAACCGGGCTTGCCCGGAAGATGGTGACTGAATACGGAATGAGCGATAAGCTGGGACCACGCACCTTTGGTAAACGGGAGGAGCTGATTTTCCTCGGTCGTGAAATACATGAGCAACGAAACTACAGCGAAAAGGTAGCTGAGCAGATAGATGACGAGGTTAAGAATCTCATTCAGCGTGCCTATGATACTGCCAAGAAGATTCTGAGCGAGAATAAGGAAAGGCTAAAGCTGGTCGCCGAACGCCTCATGGTCAAGGAGACCATAGAAGAAACAGAATTTGAGGCCTTGCTCAAAGAGCCTCTGCCTTCACTACAAGCCACACCAGCCTCATAAGAGGCAAATTCCAAATACTAATCTCTAAATCCTAAACAAATTCCAATTTCCGAAATTTTAAGCTCAAAACGCGTTTTTGGTTTTTGGTCATCTGAATTTAGATATTGTTTAGGATTTGATGCTTCGGATTTAGAGCTTGACCGGAATAGACTCTAAAATTTAGCTCAGACACATCACTTTTATTTCCGTCGTTCAACAATGTAGGCTGCTAAATCAGCTAACGACTTTCGAGCGCTGTTATGGGGCAACTTTTCTACAGCTATTCGGGCTTTGGAGCAAAATTCGGAGGCCAGTTCCAGGCACTTATCGATAACCGGAGAGTTACGAATTTTTTCCACAGCCGTAGCCACGCTTTCCGCATCCTTCTTCTCAACGACGCTCTTCAGCAGGTTATCTTCAGGATAAGACTCGGCAAACAATATTGAAGGCAAGGTCATTGTGCCTTCGCGCAAATCAGAACCTACCGGTTTGCCCAGTTCATCTTCTTCACCCACGAAATCCAGAACGTCATCCATAATCTGAAAGGCCATCCCCAAATTATGGCCGTAGTCCCTCATTGCCTCAATAGCCTCTTCAGGCGCCTGGCTCAAAATTGCCCCCGACTCAGTTGCTGCCGAAAAAAGGCAGGCTGTCTTGGCGCTTATCCAGGCGAAGTAATATTCACGGGCGCGTGCCAGGTCGTAAGTGACACCTGTCTGCTTTAACTCGCCACCGGAAATAGTCATCAGCGTCTGGGAAAACAGCTTTACCACCCTCAGGTTTCCCGTGGCCGCCGCCAGACTGCCAGCCTTAGCGAAGAGAAAATCGCCCAGCAGCAGGGCACTGTTTTCACCCCAGACATGACTAACCGTCGGCTTGCTGCGGCGGATAGGCGAATTATCCACAATATCATCATGAACCAGAGTGGCCGTATGGAGCATCTCTATGGCGCTGGACATGAGAATGAGCGGGTTAAGGTCATAGACATAAAACTTGCCGGAAAGCAACGTAAGGGCCGGCCGAATGCGTTTCCCGCCGTCCTTCAGAGTATATGCCAGCAACTGTGACAGTAAGGGAAACTCAGAATCAGCTATCTCTTCTAAGTTTCGCTCGACCTTCTCCAGGTCATCTTGTACAGGTTGGTAAATATCATTGAGATTCATTAACTTTCACCCTCACCTAACCTCTCCCGTCAAGGGAGAGGGAATTAGGAGTAAAACCTTGGGCCTATCTCCTATTTTTTGCATTTGACTTGACCTTGTGACCTTTGATTTTTGACTTTTTACTTTACTCCCGTTCCGCCATGGTTCGACAAGCTCACCACGAGCGGAACCTTATATTCGAATTCCATCAATCTATACAATCTCAACAAATCTCCGTAATAAATCTTTTACATTCGACTTGAACCTTTGGCTTTTGACCTTTAACTTTTAACTTGTCTAGTCCCGCTCACCCTGAGCTCGTCGAAGGGTCTGAGCCTCTCGAAGAATATACCTTTTGACCTTTGACCTGTACTTTTGGCTTTTGGCTTTTGATTTTTTATTTTTGTTCTCCCAGTCGGCTCATTTCCTCAGCCACAATGCTGTCATCCAGCTTGCGGAACAGCGGCTCCGGCGGCGGTAATTTCCGACCCGGCACCGGTGATTGAACCTGCCAGCCGGTTGTCTCAATGCTGCCGTCAAAACCGAGAAACTTATGAAGCTTTTCAGAACTGAAAGGCAGAAATGGATAGAGAACCGTCTTCAGAGCGGCAAGCACCGACAAGGCTACATAAATAGCTGTAGCTGAAGCCTGTCTATCCTGCTTGATAGTTTTCCATGGAGCTTTGTCGTCCAGGTAACGATTAGCTTCCTGAGCTAATGCCATGGCCGCCTTAATCCCCTCCTTGAAGCGGCATATATAAATGAGCTTATCAACATCCTGCAGCGCCGCCTGGGACTTAGCCAGCAGACCTTGACCCTGAGCGTCAATTTCCCCGGGTGCCGGCACTGCTCCATCGAAATTGCGGCCTGTAAAAGTTAGAACGCGGTGAGCCAGATTACCATAGGTAGCTACCAGCTCATCATTATTGCGCCGCAGAAATTCGCGCCAGGAGAAATCGGTGTCCCCTGTTTCCGGCATATTAATCGATAGCAAATAACGCAACGGGTCGGGGTCATAACGCTCCAGATAATCGGGCAGCCACACCGCCCAGTTACGACTGGTAGACAGTCGCTTGCCTTCGATGGTCAGAAACTCGTTGGCCGGAACATCGTAGGGAAGGTTAAGCCCCCCATAGCCCATCAGCATAGCCGGCCAGATGAGCGTATGAAACGGTATGTTATCTTTGCCGATAAAGTAGTAACTCTTGGCATCGCCGCTCCAGAAAGGTTGCCAGGCATTAGCATCGCCCTGCGATTCTGCCCACTCCTTGCTGGCTGAAAAATAACCGATGACTGCCTCAAACCAAACATAGATGCGCTTGTTCTCGAAGCCGGGTTGAGGCACGGTAACTCCCCATTCTATATCACGAGTTATCGCCCGGTCTTTGAGGCCGCCTTCCAGAAAGCCTAAAGTGAAATTCAATACATTTTGACGCCAGTAAGTCTTATCCCTTATCCATGATTTCAGTTTGTCTTCAAAGGCGCTGAGGCGGAGAAAGAAATGCTCGGAAACCTCGAAGCGCGGTTCCTTACCGCAAATCCGGCAGCGCAAATCAAGCAGGTCGCTGGGGTTCATAGTCCGGCCGCATTCATCGCACTGGTCGCCCCGTGCCTGCGGAAACTGGCAGTAAGGACAGGTGCCTTCAACATAGCGGTCGGGCAGAAAGCGCTGGCACTGCGGGCAATACGCCTGAGGCACAGCATCCTTATAGATATAGCCTTCTTTCAGAAGCTTAAGGAAAATATCATGAGTGGTCTGGGCATGGTTAGCCGTGCCGGTGGCAGTAAACAAGTCCCAGGATATGCCCAGTTTACGCCAGCAATCGAGAAACTCCTTCTGATATTTGCTTACGATTTCCTGAGGCGACTTTTTCTCCTGCTCGGCGCGCAAAGTGATGGGCGTCCCATGCTGGTCGCTGCCCGAAACCATCAATACTTTACTGCCCTTAAGGCGATGATACCGGGCAAAGATGTCCGCCGGCAGGTATGCCCCGGCGATATGTCCCAGATGAAGTGGGCCATTAGCATAAGGCCAGGCAACACCGATAAAAATAGTCTCAGCCAATTTTATGAATCTCCAAGTCTATATGTCATTCTGAGCTTGTCGAAGAATCTCAGCTATCCTTTCCGCTCATTCTGAGCTTGTCGAAGAATATACCTTTTGACTTTCATAAGATTACGGAGATTCTTTCAGATTACAACGATAATCGCCGAAATCTTTTAAATATCGTCGTAATCTTTCCAATTTTGACCTGTACTTTTGGCCTTTAACTTTATTCCCCCGCTCATCCTGAGCTTGTCGAAGGATCATTCTGAGCCTGAATCTGTACCTGATGGGAAAAAGGTCAGCACCTTTTCGCCCTTTTCCTTTACATGAGCGGCGTAGCCTTTGATTAAACAACATTCTACGCAGAAACGCGACTTCTCTCCTTCTTTCTCCTCCATGACCAGATACCTCTCTCCCGGCTCGATAGGGCGCTGACACTTATCACATTTGATTTCGCCTGCAGAAACACATCCTCGATTCATTCTCAATCTCCTTTAGCCACCTTTAACCACGCTTGATAAAGCTTTTTTTTCGATATACCACTGGCCTCAGACAGCTGAGCTACTGCTTCCTTAGCACCCGCTCCCTGCCTGTAAAGCCTGTGCAATTCACTTTCGATTTGCCGGTCAACCTCAGACTGCTGTCTCGCTTTACCCTCAATTACCAGGGTAAACTCACCCCTGGGCTGAGCAAAATGCTCTATTGCCTGGCTCAATCTGCCCCGGAAAACTTCCTCATAAACCTTGGTAAGCTCACGGCAGACGGCCGCTTTTCTGTCCCCAAAGACTTCCAGAGCATCATTCAACGTTTCCAAAATCCGATGCGGAGCTTCAAAAACAACCATAGTCCGCGGTTCATCAGCCACTGACTTGAAAAGGCGCCGCCTGGCTCCCTGGCGACGGGGCAAAAATCCCAGGTAAAGAAACTGGTCAGTCGGCAGCCCGGAAACTACCAGAGCCGTAATCACCGCCGAGGCGCCGGGAACGGGCACCACGGAAATCCCGCGCTCGATAGCCGCAGCGATAAGCTCATAGCCGGGGTCGCTCAATCCCGGCATGCCCGCTTCGGAGACCAGCGCCACGTCTTTTTCCTTAAGGCAGCCCAGGATATAACCTAGCTTAGCCTTTTTGTTATGCTCGTGGTAGCTGGTCAGCGGCGTCTTTATATCATAAAAATTAAGCAACTGGCGTGCGGTACGCGTATCTTCGGCAGCAATCAACTTCACCTGTTTCAACAGACGCAAAGCCCGCAGAGAGATATCTTCCAAATTGCCAATCGGTGTAGCTACGACATAAAGTGATGGCACAACTTAATCGCCCTAATTATAGCCCACCTTCGTTAGCTGGTCTAGCCCGTCATCCCTGAAATCTTATTTCCCTTGACTTGAAGTCCTCATCTTTGCTATAGTCTGCAAAATAACTGCGGACAGAAATATGGCGGCACCAAAAATCAAAAATATGGAACGCGCTTACGGCTTTGAAGAAGTCGCCATTGTCCCGGGGGACATAACCGTCAACCCCGACCAGACGAACACAGATTTCAAAATCGGAAATTTCACCTTCTCCATCCCCATTCTGGCAGCCGCCATGGACGCTGCGGTCGACCCGAACTTTGCCATTCTGTTGCATAAACTTGGCGGACTGGCTGTTCTCAACCTCGACGGTGTCCAGGCGAGGTATGAAAAGCCGGAAGAGATTCTGGCTCAAATCGTCCAAGCCCCCGATAAAGAAGTTACCGCGCTGCTTCAGAAAGTCTACTCAGAGCCTATCAAAGAGAAGCTCATCAGCGAGCGTGTTCAGAAAATAAAGCGGGCCGGAGCCACCTGCGCCGTCTCCCTGATTCCAGCCAATACCAAGCGACTGGCCCAGGTCGCCAAAGAAGCCGGCGCCGATATAGTGGTAATTCAATCGACGGTCACCACTGCCCGCCACATCTCTAAAAGCTACCGCGGCCTTATCTTCTCCGAGCTATGCCAGACGCTGGACATGCCGATCATAGTCGGCAATTGCGTTACTTACAGCGCCGCCCTGGAACTTATGAGAACCGGCATCGACGGCCTACTGGTTGGCGTTGGTCCCGGCGCCGCCTGTACCACCAGAGAAGTCCTCGGCGTCGGCGTTCCACAGGTAACCGCCACCATGGACTGCGCTGCTGCCCGTGAAGCCTTCTTCAAGGAAACAGGGAAATATGTGGCAGTAATCACCGACGGCGGCATGCGCACCGGCAGCGACGTGTGCAAAGCTTTCGCCTCAGGAGCCGATGCCGTTATGCTCGGGTCAATCATGGCACAGGCTGCAGAAGCTCCGGGGAAGGGCTATCACTGGGGTATGTCCCACCCTCACCCCTCGTTACCCAGAGGCACCAGAATCAAGGCGGGCGTCCGAGGGCCGCTGGAACGGCTACTCTTCGGCCCCACCTCAGCTACCGACGGCACTGAGAATTTCGTCGGTGCCCTGCGCACGGCGATGGGCGTTTGCGGCGCCCTAACCATCAAGGACATGCACAAGGCCAAAATGGTAATCGCCCCAACTATAAAGACCGAAGGTAAGCATTTCCAGGCAATGCAAGGGGTATGCTAGAAGGCTCTAAATAAAAACGGAAACACAGAACCAAACGCCGAAGCCGACCAGAGCCGCAGCACAGATACCAAAGACAATAAGCTGAACTTTCCGTGTCCACAAATGCTTCGTCCTGAACACGCTGACTGAAACGCACTGCTCCCAGACCAAGTCGCACGACCAGTGCACCACAGCGAAAAGAAGCAAGCCCCAGATGCCGAACTGAGCCGCGGTGGCTATAAGGGCTATGCCTATGGTCGCCCACCACAGGAAGAAATATGGATTAGCCCCGGTCAACACGATTCCGGTGACCAACGAGTTATAGGGTAAGTCGGCGGCTTCTGCCATGTTTTTTCTAAAGCCGCGCAATACCATTAAGCCCATAAAAACCAGCATTAAGCCGCCAGCCAGGCCGACAATTTTTTTAACCTCGGGAGAAGCGAAGAACTGAGCAAAACCGAAATAGACAAGTGCCATCAATGGTAGTTCGACAACGGCATGCCCCAGCGCAATAAAGATGCCGGCGTTTTGTTCCCGGTAGCCTTTAGCAATGGTGGCTGCGGTTAGAGGGCCGGGCATCATAACACCGGAAAGAGATATGCCGGCGGCAGAAAGCAGAAATAGACCAAGACTGGCATCCATAAGCGTTAGACTACTCCTATTTTCACCCTCACCCTGACCCTCTCCCATCAAGGGAGAGGGTGATTATAATAATTCTCCCTCCCCTGGAGGGAGGGAGTTAGAGGGAGGGGGAAATTCTTTGACTTTTGACCTGAACTTTTGGCTTTTGGCCTTTGATTTTTAACTTTTTAAATATCCTCTTCCTCTTCCACCTCGGCCTCCACCTCACCGCCGAGCCGCGGCAATAGCGCAGTAGCTCTGGTTTTGCGCCTGGCTGTCCTGGATAGACCGCTTACCGATTTCTTGAGGTCGGCAAATAGTTCTGGTGTGATTCCTTCAGGCAACACCAGCCCGTTAACTCCAGCTTCGACCAAGCCACTGAGCTCGTCTGCGGTTATCATTGAGCCTAAAGTTACCAGCAATGGTTTGTCCAACAGCTCAGCAAAGCGCTGATAAATAAGCAAACGCTCGACGGTAATAACAGGTTCGTCAGCAGTTACCAGCACGCCGTCAATCGACAGCGGCAACCCGTTTATCGCCCTTACCAGCCCCGGCTCCAGTGACGGTTCTACCTTAAGGACTTTGCCCAGTTCCTTTTTATTCACCGCTTCGAGCGGCGTCTTCAAGCCGAAAACAACAAAATCGCAGCCCAGCTCAACAGCCTTGGCGACCATATCCTTATCAGCACTCTCCGGAAACAAGCCCAGCGGAATAGAATCTACGGCATTAGCCAACTGTGCAAAGCTCTTGGCACTAACACCTTTAAGGCTCAAAATCCCGGCATCGATTCCGGCAGCAACCAATGCCTTAGCATCCGTGGGGCTGGTCTTCGTCAGATTGGCAATGATTAATAGTGGAGCACCTTCAGCCTCATCAGTCTTGCGGAAGCCGATGGCGGGTGCCGAGCCCCGATATATACGCTGTAGCTTTTCTCCAAACTTGCTCATATTATTCGCAATCGACACTGTATTGTAGGAAAAATCGCCATTAAAATCAAAAGTTAAAGACCTGCCGTTGTAAATTCCAAACAACAAGCACCAAATCACAAACAATTTCAAAGCTCCAAACTAAAAACACTTGCAGGTTTCAACTGTCATTGCGAGGAGCCCTTCTGCAGAAGGTCTCCCTCAGAATGACAAAAAATAAATTTGTGATTTAGAATTTCCCGCAGGAGTGATTTGAATTCTAGATTGCGCAATGTTAATATGACCTGATTAGATGGCAGGTCAGAATAACGTAAAGATGCGCATTGAAAAACTCTGCCTTTCTTTCGGCGGAGTCAGAGCTCTTATTGATGTCAGTCTGGACTTAAGAGACAAAGAGATTCTGGCCATCATCGGGCCGAACGGCGCCGGCAAGACATGCATACTTAACTGCATAAATGGTTTCTATAAGCCACAGGAAGGCGAAATATACTTCGAAAAACGGAAGATCACCCGGCTCCGCCCGGACAGGATAGCCAGAATGGGCATAGCCAGAACCTTCCAGAACATTGAGCTGTATTCCGGCTTGAGCACCCTGGACAATCTAATGGCTGCCAGGCATGTCCTGATGAAGCAGAGCACAGCCGCCAGCGCTCTATATTTCGGTCCGGCCCACAAGGAAGAAATCGAACACCGCAAGGCAGTCGAGGATATCATCGACTTTCTGGAAATAGAGCCGATTCGGAAGAAGGTAGTCGGCGCTCTCCCCTACGGAATGAGGAAACGTGTTGAACTGGGGCGGGCACTGGCGCTGGAGCCTAAGATACTGCTGCTCGACGAACCGATGGCCGGCATGAATCTGGAGGAAAAAGAAGACATCGCCCGGTTCATCATAGATATATTCGAGGGACAGGGTGAGACTTATCCCGAAACGCCGGTACTAAGAGACGGAGTCAGCTGCATCATTCTGGTGGAACACGATATGGGGGTGGTGATGGATATAGCCGATAGGATCGCAGTCCTTGATTTCGGACGCAAAATTGCCGAGGGCACGCCGGATGAAATCAAAGACAACCAGCAGGTAATATCTGCATATCTTGGGGAAAAAGTTAAAAGTTAAAACCAAACTTTTGTTTCTTCTATTTTTGGTTTTTAACCTTTAATTTTTGAGTTTTAAAGCCAGCGCTTACGACGCTTATAATGTTTCACCGAACGGTAGCTTTTTTTAGTCCCCACCGCTGATAATCCCATATAGAATTCCTTCACGTCTTCGTTATTCCTGAGGAAATCGGCAGTGCCGTCGAGGACGACCCGCCCATTTTCCATCACATAGCCGTAATGAGCGATATTGAGGGCAATTCTGACATTCTGCTCCACCAGCAAAATGGTCGTTTTTTTCTCGGTATTGAATCGCTGTATGATGGCGTAAATCTCTTCCACCAGCATCGGAGCCAGGCCCAGTGACGGTTCATCCAGCATCATAAGCTTCGGCGCCGACATCATTGCCCGGCCGATGACCAGCATCTGCTGCTCGCCGCCGGAGAGATAGCCGGCGATGTTGTGCCGCAGGTTCTTAAGCCGGGGGAAATAATCGTAAACCATGCTCAAGTCTTCTCTAATGGCACGCCCCTCTCTGCGGTTATGTGCACCCACCAGCAGGTTTTCCTCAGTGGTCAGATGCCCGAAAACACGCCGACCCTCCAGTGCCTGAACAATACCCAGTCTGCCTATCTCCACGGCACTCTTATTATCTATTCTTTGGCCATCCCACTCAATGCTGCCATCAACAACCTCCCCCTCCTCAACTCTAAGCAGTCCGGATATCGCCTTTAGCGTGGTGGTCTTGCCGGCACCATTGGCACCGAGCAAAGCCACCACAGTGCAGTCCTCCACGGACATAGAAATGCCGTGCAACACCCTTATCACGTTCAGATAGGCGACTTCGATGCTGTTCAGTTTAAGCATACGCAATCCGTTCTCTATAGGGTCTCCCCCTTTCCGGGGGAGACCCTAATGAAATTAACAATCGCTACTTGCCGAACCAATCGTATGTTTCATACATTATCAGGGGCGCTTCCACCCAGTCAGTTAACGGTGTTATTTTACCGCCCACTACCTGGAAAACTCGGTTAAACTTATCAAGTCTGTTATCACCTGGTGTGTAGCTAACCGAACCATGAAGCCCCTCAACATCGTAGTTCTGCAGCTTTTGTATACCCTGGGTCTCCATAGCCTGCCAGGCTGCCGCGTCTCCTTTGGCCAGCGTGTCATAGCCGACGTTCTGCACGGCGAGTTCCAGAGCCTTGGCTACAATCAGACCCTGCGCCCACGAGACCATATAGTCGGCATTACCTACATTCTCGGGGTGATACTGCTGGCAATATTCCGCCATCTTGGCCATGCCCGGCACATCATCTCCCCACTGTACCGTTGGATATACACCGTAAACGCCTTCGACGACATCGGCACCACCCAAATCAATCAGAGCCTTGGTCATGCCAGCATGGCAGCAACCGATGGTTACGCCCGGATACATGCCCAGGT